>Ga0157374_10000167_pt1 | contig 60959 bp, 55 predicted proteins | sample M25metaG_FD_115308 | JGI IMG/M metagenome (GOLD analysis project Ga0157374, IMG submission 115308) | Miscanthus rhizosphere microbial communities from Kellogg Biological Station, Michigan, USA - M2-5 metaG | ecosystem: Host-associated > Plants > Roots > Rhizosphere > Soil | place: USA: Michigan...
AGATGGTAGTGATTGCCCATCAGGACATAACTGTGAACCCGCGCTCCCGTGCGTCCACACATCTCGCCCAGCGTTTCCAGAAACCGCTTCCGGTCCTCGTCATCGGCAAAGATCGCCTCCCGCTGGTCGCCCCGACACACCACATGATAATACGCTCCTGCATACTGGATTCGCACCGCTCTGGGCATACCCCATCCTTTTCTCAGCCCCCGCTCTTCGCGTCAATACCATTTTGCACGTATGCACGGACTGACCCCTTTCTCGCTTGTATGGCTTGGCGTATTCGACGAGCGCCATTCGGTATGCGGCGGCCCAAATAACACCCGGAACTATCGAATCGAGTTCCTTGAGAATACGCCACGCACTCGTGAGGCTTTCGATACACTCGGTGAAGTGAACGTAGTGTTCTTCGGCGGGAGTCATGAGGAAAGGCCTAACGACCCCAAGCTCAGCGACGGCGGAGGGCTGGCGCGCTGGCTGCACGGCGGCGGCGGAAGCAGCCAGCGTGACAGCCGGAGCCGTTCGCTGGAGCGCATGGTTAGGCGACGTTGGGACCACGTTAGGGTGTCTTCGGCTTCGGTGGTGATAGCTGTAACTGCAATTGCTGCTTGGATACCGATAAGGATGATTGGGCGTAATAGACCTGACCGGCAGCGAACAAACACGCGAGGAGAGCGAAAATGAGCGCCCCAACCGTAAGATGCTTGAGCGTGACGGTGAGAGTCTTGAGGTCGGCGGTAAGGTCTCTGACCTCCCTTTGGAGTTCGAGGTTGGCGGCTGTGGCTGCCGAACTCTCCTTAGTGGCGGCCTCCGTAGCCAAAGCCGCTTGGGTTGTGATTCCGGCAATGCGTCGCGTAGCGAAGCCAACTTTGATTGCCGGATCGTTGTTTGGGTCAGTCATCTCGTGGTGAGCGTCAGCGAGAAGTTGTGCGTATGACTTGGCGAGGTCGCGTCGAGTCTCTTCTTCGGCGACGCCGCGGCGGTCGAGGTTTGGCGGGAGCGGCCCGAAATCGACGCTGTTGATGGGATTGTCTTTGGACAGGTATTGCATAGGAGGGGCTTTATGAGTGCTCACATTTCAGATGGCGCGTGTAAGTTGCCTAACGCCCCCAAGCTCAGCGACGGCGGAGGCTGGCGCGCTGGCTGCACGGCGACGGAAGCAGCCAGCGTGACAGCCGCAACCGTTCGCTGCAGCGCATGGTTAGGCCACGTTGGTTGAAGTATCATAAACCGTTTCTGAGCCAGTCGAGCCGGTCAAGCTGTCTTACATAGGATGGACGCGACTGAATAATCCACTGTCGCTCCTGCTCAGTCGGTTCGCCGAGCGGCAAGTCGATAAGCTGAAATGAAAGCACTCGCTTAACTTCGGGCTCGATGGTGAGCGGGAAAAGAATGCCTGCGATGCTGTGCTCGCCAAGCTGTCCCACCGCCCTCAAGATACCTTTGTTGCGTAGGCCGGCGACCGTTGGATTGTCGATAGGCATCCGCAGACTGTCTTGATTGAGGATGTAGAACTCACGAAGGATTGCCTTCTCGGATGGGTCCAGTTGCAACAGAGAATCAACTAAACGGACCTTCCAACGGCGGCGGATGAAAAAGCGGCGGATAGAGTGCGAAAGCCACAAAACGAAGTTGATGGCAAGTAACGATGCAGAGCCAACAAACGCGACGCCAATGTAGAAGCCGTAATTTGTGGGAATGGCGTCAAGATGAAGTTTGGTTAGAAGCTTCGGAGACCCGAAAAGCAACACGCCGGAGAGCAACGAAACCCACGCAAGAATTTTCGATGGCAACTTGCCGATGTCGAACAACTTTGTGAACCATTCCATAGCGCGTGTCAGTGGCCTAACGACTCCAAGCTCAGCGACGGCTGAGGACGCCTTGGAAACAAGGGCGACGTTGAAGCCGTTCGCTGCAGCGCATGGTTAGGCCACGTCATCGTCTGCTCCATCTGTCTCAACAACACTCCGAAAATCTCTGAGGCCGATGCGCCACATCATGCGAGCGTGCGGCCTAGCTACGCTAACAGTGGCAACGGCGTAACGAGTGACGAACTGCGTCAGCATTGAGAGACGAGAATCCTTCTCGTCTGCGGCTATGGCTACGACCTTCGTGATGTGCCCCCGCTCAATGCCGCCGTGCGGTCGCCGATGAATCTCGTAGTCGCCAACGTCCGGGTGGTCTGGATCGAAACGAAGCATCGCGGTGAAACTCGGCGTCTCGGTCTCGACGACAAAGAGCCCGTCGCGCCGAATCGCAGTGCGAACCCGAGGCCAGTCACTGACGCTGTCTGGTCTCGGTGGCTCGTCGCTCAGCAACTCCGCAACAAGCCTATCTGTGCGAGCGTCAGCGCCGAGACCACGATAGGGATCGGCGTAGCTCTCAATCGGCGTGAAGCTCAAAATTCCGTAGTCAGTAACGTTTGGAACTGGCATAGCGCGTCGAATGGCCTAATAACAAGAATTAGACGAAAGTAGGTTTCGCTTTATAAGACGAACATGGGAGTGAGCGTTTCGTCTAAACCGGTTGCATTCTGCGTAAGCCGTCGCGTGCTCTGCAAGCATCTCGAACAGTATTTCCGACCAAAGCGAAATTCGCAAGCCTAAACGGCGGGATGAAGTGCAGCGCGTTTTACGGCGGCGCCATTCCAGCGACCGCACGGAGCAAACCTGTTCGCCCTCGTGCCTGCCTCCGTCTGGGCACGCAATTGCCTGCGCGACTCTGTCGCCCTCCTGCCACGTCGGGCAAGCACCCGTCGGCCGTGGCATTAACCGCCCGAGCAAAGGAGGCAGAGCTGCATGGCGTTAAGTTGAGGGACTTTATCGGCGGACGCTCTCTCCATTTTCTCCGAAACAGCGCCTTAACTTAGCGTCATTCAGAACGGACCTTATTTTGCACTGGAGAAAAGATCAATCCGGTGACGATCCAGCCTTTGGAAGGAAGCAGGAAGCCAGAAATCCACAAAGGATCATCCGTTCACCGGCCCCCTCTTTCCTGGCCTCCTGGCTTCCTGCTTCAGCTTTTCTCCAAAGCAACCTTATTTCCTCTTTGTGCTCAATGGGAAGCTGCTGATGCCCCCCTTTTTTCCCCGGGCTGCTGGGGGCGTCGTCGCAGTAATCAAACGCGACGATTTGATTTGCCGGGGCGGGCGGGCTTTGCTTTCCATCGCGGATGGAAATCGTCCCTTTCGAGATGGCGGATGAAGCCGCGGTGATCGAGCTCTGGAAACGCTGCGGCCTCGTGGTTTCACCTAACAATCCGCATGCCGACATCGCCCGCAAGCTCGCCGTCGATCCCGGGCTTTTCCTCGTCGGTAAAATCGACGGCGTCGTGGTGGCCACCGCCATGGCCGGCTACGAAGGGCATCGCGGCTGGATCAACTACCTCGCCGTCTCGCCCGAACGGCAAAAGAGCGGCTGCGGACGCCTCATCATGGAGCACGCCGAAACCCTGCTGCGCGCACGCGGCTGCCCGAAGATCAACCTGCAAGTGCGGGCGACCAACCGGGGCGTGATCGAGTTTTACCAGCGCCTCGGCTTTGCCGATGACCACGTCGTCAGCCTCGGCAAGCGTCTCATTACCGACGAACCTGCCTAAGCCAGCCCACTTTCCCTGCTTGTTTTCAAGCGGTTTCGCTGGTATCTTGCGGGCCATGATCCTCGACACCCTTCCCTCAGTGAAGGCATTGACTCCGGACCAAAAACTCGCGCTGGTCAGCGAGCTCTGGGACGATCTCGCGGCCCATCCCGACAAAGTGCCGGTGTCTCCCGAACAACTCGCGGAGTTGGACCGCCGGATGGAAGCGTATCGACGCGACCCAAACCAGGTGACCACTTGGGATGCCATCCGGGAACGCGTCCAGAGCGGAACGTCCAATGGACGCTGAGCTGGTTTTTCTCTTCTCGGCGGAAGCCGATATTTAAACCGCCTTCAACTACGATGAAGGATTTCAGACTGGTCGCGGCGAAGTATTCATGCGCCATCTCGACCTCGCATTTAGCCAATTGGTCGCTTTCCCGGAATTTGCACCCGTTTTTAGACCTCCGTATCGGCGGCTCCTCATCCATGGATTCCCCTACGGCATCTTTTAGAGCATCTCTCAAAATGAATTTCCGAATGGAATGTGCCTCCAAGGTTACTTCCCATCCAAACCGGATGTCATGTTGAGCGCAATAGAGCGCAGCGGAATGGAGTCGAAACATCTCCAACTATTTTTCCGGGCGGGTTACGGACTCTTTCCCGGAAAGGATTACTTCGTCTTCCCAGGGCAGAAATAGATGGAGATGCTTCGACTCCGCTGCGCTGCGCTCAGCATGACCTCGTTTTTGGCAGGGGCGCAAAACCAACGGAAGCTTTCGGAAATTGATTTCGAGAGATACTATATTCCATCGAGGGACGCCGCCTGATTGTCGCCGGAGTGATGGATCTCCGCCAGGATCCCGATATCATTGCAAGCAGGCTCAGCAGCTAGCACTCACTTTCCCATTGCCGCGCCGTCCGCATTTTGATAAACAAGTTGGGCATGGGCGATGGTGCACCAAAGCTTCCTCCAGCTTTCACGCTTTGCGACGACGGCGCATGCGGTGAAGCGAAAAAACGTATCGTCACCATCGGCGAGGGTGCCAAGCAAAAGAACGTGCCCGAGGTCGGGTGTGAAAAGTCCGAGAAATGTGGTTCTGGCGGCTGTTACTGTCAGTTGTTCCTTCGCCGCGAAGGGGAAAAGCATAAGGACGACACTTGGGAAATGGCTCCCATGGACGGCGAAGGCTTTACCCACGAACGGGAGAAACATGTCTATCGCTGCCTGTGCGTCAAACCCGTGCTGCCCGATGGCTACACGCTCTTTGCCTGTGGCGAATGCAAGCAGGAAGCAATTGGCGAAGGCGGTGGACGCCAGATCAAGTGCGTGGGCAAATGCCCCGGCGAAGCGAATTGCCATCTGTTCCGCATCAAGCTTCCGGAGAAGGACAAGGACCACAAAGACCCGTGGGAACACGTCGCCGAGCCAGGTGGGTTGATCCTTCCGGAGAAGGGCTATTACTACCGCTGCTTCTGCGTGAAGAAGGAAGAAAAGAAGGACGGCGAGAAGAAGTAGCCGGCAACTGTCCGCTACGCTCTTTTCACTTCGCCGCTTATAATTCATGCGCCAGGGAGGAGCATTTCGGCTCTCACGCGGCCTCGCGCGATGCAAAATCGTCGCGAAAAACTCCCTTTCAAAAAGAAAACACCTGCAATCGGGCGCAAAGTGTGGATTTGATCAGCCATTCACTTTTTGCAGCGCGCGCCTATGAAGATTCATCTCTTTCAACACGTGCCCTTCGAGGGGCTGGGAAAAATCGCCGACTGGATTCGCGAACGCGGCCACGAGCTCACCGAGACCCATTTCTATCGCGGCGACCAGCCGCCCGCCGCCGATGCCTACGACTGGCTCATCATCATGGGCGGGCCGATGAATATCTACGAGCATCGCAATCATCCCTGGCTGCCGGTGGAGAAGCGGGCAATTGGCGAGGCGATTGTGGCGGGCAGGCGGTTGCTCGGCATTTGCCTCGGCGCCCAGCTCATCGCCGATGTGCTGGGCGCGAAGATTTACCAGAATGCCGAGATCGAGGTCGGCTGGCTGCCGGTGAAATTCGATGAGACCGCGCTCCATGGCTCGCGGCTGTTTGCGGGCTTTCCGAAGGTGCTGATGCCATTGCACTGGCATGGCGACACCTACGAGCTGCCGCCGGGCGGGACGCTGCTCGCGTCGAGCGAGGGCTGCCGCAACCAGGTCTATCAAGTGGGCGACAAAATCGTGGGGCTCCAGTTTCACCTCGAAGTGACCGCCGCGGATGTGGACGCATGGAGCGATCATGTTCCGAAGGAAGAGGGCCGCTTCATCCAGACGACCGACGAAATGCGCGCCGGCATGGGCCACGTGAAGGAGACGCATCCGGCGCTCTACACGTTGCTCGATGCGATGGCGGGAACTGGGAATTAACCGCGGCGAACGCGCCGGTCGCGGCGAGAAACACCACGCATGACTGATCCCGACTCCAACACCGGCTGGCGCTTGCGCTCGCTTTACACGGCCCAAGGCGGCGTCGGCACGATCTTTTCCACGAAGGTCGCGGACTATGTGGCTTCGCGTCCCGGCTATCCGGCCCCGCTGTTCGAGACCTTGCGCGAGCGATGTGAATTGGCGCCGGGAACGCAGATTGTGGATGTCGGCGCGGGAACGGGAATCCTGACGCGCGCTCTGCTGGAGCAGGGCTGGCAGGCGACGGCGATCGAGCCCAGCGCCGAAATGCGCGCGGCGGCCGATGCCGTGCTGTCCGCAGTCCCCGGCTATCGCAGCGCGGAAGGCACGGCCGAGGCGATGCCGGTGAAAAGCGGCTCGGCCGGGCTCATCACCGCGGCGCAGGCGTTTCATTGGTTTGATGCCATCCCGGCCCGGCGCGAGTGCCTGCGGGTGCTCAAGCCCCGGGGCCAGGTCGCGCTGATCTGGAATGACTGGGAGGAGGGCGACCCGCTGCATATTGCCTTCGACAATCTCGCGGCTACCTACGGCGGCACGAAGCGCAGTGCGCTCGTGGCCCATGAGGATCGCAAGGACGTGCCGCTTTTTTTCGGCGGCGCGGAGAATTACGCGCAATTCCACTGGCCCAACGAACAGCAGCTCGACGAAGCCGGCCTGCGCAGCCTCGTTTTTTCCCGCTCCTATATCCCCGCCCGGGAGACCGGGGCCGGGCAGGAGGTCGCCCGCGAGGTAGCGCGCGTCTTTCATCAATTCGCGAACGGGCCCAGGCTCACCATCCACTACCGCACGGTGTTGATGCTCGGACGTCCGCAGGAGTCGAAAGGCGATGAATAGCGGTGGCTTCCGGGGCCGCCTTGAGGCAGAGTGCGGACGTATGATGCGGCTGCTCCTGCTCCTTGGCTTATGGTTCCTCCCCGGTCTCACCGCCCGGGCCGAGCAGCATCTGCTGGGCGAGTTGAAGGAAGTCCCGCTCAGCGAGCTCTCCGAGTCGCAGGTGAGCCTCCTCGGCCAGAAGGCCCTCGCGATTCATCCCGACGACTGGCACCACGCGGAGACGAAGAACTTCATCTACCATTTCCAGCACGGTTTCATTGCCACGCCGGTCTCGGTGGAGGCGGAGTTTTACTACCAGTTCATCGCCAAAGATCTGCAACGCGACACTTCGGAGTGGGAGCACAAGAGCCACATCTACATCTTCGAGCAGCCCGAGGACTGGCATACCTTTCAATCCAGCGCCGCGCTGGAGCCGTGGACCGGCGGCATCCAGTCCAATGGCGACCTCTTCATCGTGCGCAATCCCGCCTACAAGTTCAAAGGCCACTCGCTCGCCCACGAGATCGCGCACCTCGTCGTCTTTCGCTTTTTCGGCAACGGCGTCCCGCGCTGGCTCAACGAAGGCTATGCGGAAAACGTCGCACTGCGCTCGTGGAGCAGCTACTTCCGCGCCCGCGGCTATCTCGCCCGGCCCAATTCCACCGCCGTCGGGCCGGAGAATTATATCCCGCTTTCCGAGCTTACCGAGATGATCGAATACCCGGCCGACGTGCAGAAGGCGGAAGCCTTCTACAACGAATCGGAACGGCTCACCCGTTTCCTCGAAGCGACCGACAAGCCGGCGTTCGTCCAGTTCTTCGGCGCGCTGGCCCAGGGCAATCGCACCGAGACGGCGCTCGACAAAGCTTATGGCACCCGCTTCCCCAGCCTTTCCGCGCTGGAGACGCCGTTCAAACCCTATGCCTCGAAGGATTACGATGAAAGCGACTCGCCATAGTCTCCGCGCCCTCGCCTGTGCCTCGCTGCTCCTCGCGACCACCGGGCGGGCGCAGGACATCAACCAGGATTTCGACCAGGCCTTTGGGCACGCGACTTCCCAGCCGATCGTTTCCCAGCAACCACCGCCGCAGGAGACGCCGCTGGTGGAAAAACCCTGGGATGCCCTCTCCGAGCACACCACCAGCGAACTCGGCATGAAGGCGCTTTCCATTCATTCCGACCAATGGCGGCATGCCGAGACGCCGCATTTCATCCTGCACTTCCGCCGGGTCACCGAGGCGCGCAAGGTCGCCCGCGAGGTGGAGTTCGACCTGTGGTTCGTCGCCAAAACCCTCCAGGCTGGTCCCGAGCGGTATGCGAAGAAGTCGGACGTCTATGTCTTCAAGGATACGGAGGAATGGAAGGCTTTCCTCGCCCAGGCGGACGCGCCTCCCTGGGCCGGGAGCTTCGCGCACGGCGACGATCTTTTCCTGAATGTGCGCGGCGACAACAATGGCGACCAGTTCGACTCCAACACCCTCGCCCACGAGACCACCCACGCCGTCGTCGCCCGCCTGTATCCCGGCAAGGAGTGGCCGCTCTGGCTGAGCGAGGGCTTTGCCGAATACATGGGCCGCGCCAGCGTGGCCGCCCGCACCCACCAGTCGCCGCGCGGCAACCAGGTCTATCTGGAAAACGCCGAGATGCCGCTGCAGACCCTGCTGGCCCTGCAACATTATCCCTCGGACGAAATGAGCATGTATCAGCTCTACCAGAGCGCCGAAAAGCTGGTCCGTTTCATGTTCAATCAACTGCCGCCCGAGCGCTTCCCGAAATTTGCCGAAGCGATGATGAATGGAGAAACGCTGGACGCCGCGCTGCAAAGTATCTATGGCGACAAGGTGAAAGACTTTGATGCCTTTCAGCGCAAATACGCCCGTTTTATCCGATGACTGCCACCCAATCCAAAACCAGCCACGCCACCATCTACGCCGTCGTCGGCTCCGACGAAGCGGAGGTGAAACGCGAGGCCCTCGAGCTTTCCATCAAGTTATGCCCGTCCAGCGGGGCGGATTTCGGCGTGGAAACCGTGGATGGCGTCACCGACAATGCCGAGCAGGCCGTGCAGCGCATCCTGCAAACGGTCGAGGCCCTGCAAACGCTCCCGTTCTTCGGCGGCGAAAAGCTGGTCTGGCTCAAGAATGCGGATTTCCTCGGCGACAGCGTCACCGGTCGTGCCGCCGGGGTGCTGGAGGCGCTGGAAAAATTGACCGAAGTGCTCACCTCCGGGCTGCCCAGTGGCACCAAATTGCTGCTGAGCGCGACGGAAATCGACAAGCGCCGCTCCTTTTTCAAGACCCTCGGCAAGATTGCCGACGTCATCATCCATGATAAACTCGACGCCAGCCGTAGTGGATGGGAGGAGGAAGCCGCCGGAATGGTCGAAGGCCGGGCCCGGGCACTCGGCCTGCGTTTCCGGGACGATGCGCTGGAGCTTTTCACCCTCTTCACCGGGGGCGACACCCGCGCCATGGCGGGCGAACTGGAAAAAATGGATCTCTTTCTCGGCTCCGAACGCCGCGAAATCACCCGCGAAGACGTCCGCACCCTTACGCCGATGACCCGCGCCGGGGTGATCTTTGAACTGGGCAATGCCCTGGCCCGCCGCGACCTCCCCGAGTGCATTAAGCTGATCGACCAACTCATGGAACAGGGCGAATCCGCCATCGGCATCCTGCTCGTCGCCATCGTCCCCACTGTTCGCAACCTGCTGTTGGTGAAGGATTTGATGCAGCGTCACAAGCTTTCCAAGCCGCAGCAGCCCCACTTTTTTGTCGGCTCGCTCAATCGCCTGCCGCCGGAAGCAACGGCCCATCTGCCGCGCAAAAAGGATGGCGGGATCAACGGCTACGCTCTCGGGCTGGCCGCCATTCAGGCTCACCGGTTCCAATTCGACGAACTCCGCAAGATGCTCGCCGCCTGCCTAGTGGCGAACATCAAATTGGTCAGTTCATCCGGCGATCAACGGCTGGTCTTGACCGAAATTTTCGCCTCCCTCGCCGGAAAAAGTGCCGGAAAGTGAAACTCACGAGCTTTTAACGGGGTTGAATATCATTTGTAATGAAGCAGATATGCTTATGTTTGAGGCAATTGCGTGACAGCGACTGCGAAAATTAGAAAATTTTTCAAAAAACATTTGCGCACCCCGGGAGATGGGGTAATATCTCCTTATCAATTTTGAAGATTGTTCTGGGGGGAACATGAGCCCTTCGCGGTCACTCGATCGCGGGGGGCTCAATCTTTTTAGGGGTATGCAAGAATAGCTGACGACCAGCGAAAAACATGAAACAGACTAAAAACGGGCGCGCCGTTTTCCCTTTTTCGAATCTTTCGTTTGTTTCGCATGGCCATTCCTCCGTCTTTTGCATTGGCGGGAAACGCGTTTCATTTACAGTCGCGCGATGATTTTGACTTCCCTTACCAAGTATCGCGAAATCGGGCTGTTGCTGCTGCGCGTAGGCTTGGGCGTGATTTTCATCCTCCACGGCTGGCCGTTGCTCCTCGAAGGGGGCAAAGAATGGATCAAGCTCGGCTCCGCCATGCGCTTCCTGCATGTGGACATGTTTTTGAAGTGGTTCGGCCTGGCTGCGGTCATCAGTGAGGTGGGCGGCGGTGCCTTGATGATCCTCGGCTGCCTTTTCCGCCCCGCCTGCCTGCTGCTCGCCTTCACCATGACGGTCGCCACCATCATGCACTTCCACAAGCACGACGACTTCGATCTCCATACCTCCCACTCCCTCTCGATGGCGATCGTCTTTTACTGCCTCCTCCTCATCGGCCCGGGCAAATACAGCGTGGACAAGCAGTAACTCTCCGGCGGCCCGCCGCCAAAATAAGGTCGGAGATTACAAAAATTTGTCCGTTATCTTGTTGCGACAGAATCTCAAAAGCTGCTATTCTGGATGCTCAATCACCCATGATTCAACCCACGCCCATCAACCTCTGCCACGCCCGTTGCGGGCAGTTGTTGCGCATCGTTTCCCTGCAGGCGGGCATTGCCGAGTGTGACCGTCTCCGCGAGCTCGGCTTCTGCGAATCCGCGCGGGTGTGCAAGCTTTCCGAGGGCGGCGCAATGATCTGCCGGTTGCAGGGCATCCGCGTGGCCATCGGGCGGGAACTGGGGCGGCATGTGCTGGTGGAGCCCGTGGCGGCATGAGCGACGGAACCGTTACACCAGAACCGCTCAGCGCCCTGTCGATTGGACAGCGTGCCCGAATTGTCTCGTTCACGCTCGAGGCCGGCCAGCGCCAGCGCCTGCTCGAAATGGGCGTCACCACCGGCATCGAAGTGCAGATCGTGCGCTTTGCCCCGCTGGGCGATCCGATTGAAATCAAGGTCCGCGGCAGCCATCTCTCCCTGCGCAAGAACGAAGCGGCTGGCATCCTCGTCGCCCGCGCCTAGACTTTTCCCGCCGCTCTCTTTCCAACCATTGCCACCGCGGTTCGCATGTCCGTCTCCACACCAGAAATCATTCGCCACGTTGCCATTGCCGGAAATCCAAACTGCGGCAAGAGCACCCTTTTCAACGCCCTCACCGGCATGCGCCAGAAGGTGGGCAACTACCCCGGCGTGACGGTGGAGAAAAAGACCGGTCGCTTCTACGGCAGCCATGGCGAGACGATGAACCTGCTCGACCTGCCGGGCAGCTACAGCCTGCAAATCCGCTCGCCCGACGAAGCGGTTGCCCGTGATGTGCTGCTGGGCCGGCTCGATGATACGCCGCGCCCCGATGTCATCATCGCGGTGGTCGATGCCTCCAACCTGGAGCGCAACCTCTACCTCGTCGCCCAGTTGCTGGAGATGAAGATCCCGCTCGTGCTGGCGCTGAACATGGTCGATATGGCCGAGGAAAATGGGATCACCGTGGATGTGCAGGCGCTGGAAACCGCGCTCGGAGTGCCCGTCGTTCCCACCGTGGCCAAAACCGGTCATGGCCTCGTCCCGCTCCGCCAGGCCGTATCCAAGTCTCCTCTCGCCACTCCCACCCGGCGCGCTCCGCTGCCGCTCGTGATTGAACGCGAAGCCGCACAACTTGCGGCCCGTCTCGACGTGGCCGAAGACGTGCGTTTCCCGGAGGCACTCCTGCTCCTCACCCTGCACGAGGCCGCGCTGCGCGATCTCGGCCTGCCCACCGCGCTTTTGCAGGAAGTGCACGCCGCCCAGCAGCGTGTCCGCGATGCCTCGCTTGATCCGACCGCGGCGCCGGTCGAGGCGCGCTATGCGTGGATTCAGGGCCTCTGCGAAAAAGCCGTCCATAAGGCCGGCGGCCCGCAGCTTTCCCTTTCCGACAAGCTGGACGCGTGGCTTACCCATCGCTTCTGGGGCTGGGCTGCCTTTCTTTTCGCCATGGCGTTGATGTTTTTCTGCATCTTCACCATTGCGCAGTATCCGATGGGCTTGATTGACGATGCCTCGGGCGCGCTGAGCGATTTTGTGAAGGCGCATCTGCCCGACAGCGACCTGCGCGGGCTGCTCACCGACGGCATCATCGCCGGCGTGGGCGGGGTGGTCGTCTTCCTGCCGCAGATTCTCATCCTCTACTTCTTCCTCGGCATTCTGGAAGACACGGGCTACATGGCCCGCGCCGCCTTTATCATGGACCGGCTTATGTCCCGGGTGGGACTGCATGGAAAGTCCTTCATTCCCATGCTCAGTTCCTTTGCCTGCGCGATTCCCGGCATCATGGCCACCCGCACGATTGAAAACCGCAAGGACCGCCTCGTGACCATCCTCGTGGCGCCGCTCATGAGTTGCTCGGCCCGCCTGCCGGTGTACGCGATCATGATCGCAGTGCTCATGCCGATGGCGAATGCCTTCCAAAAAGCGGGCGTCATCCTGAGTATGTATCTCGTGGGCATCGTCGCCGCCTTCACCATGGCGTGGGTGTTCAAGAAAGGACTGCTCAAGGGCGAAACACCGATGCTGCTGCTGGAACTGCCGCCCTATCGCCTCCCCTCGTGGAAAACGGTGGCCCTACGCATGTGGGAGCGCAGCGGGCTCTTCCTGCGCCGCGCCGGCACGATCATTCTCTCGCTTTCCATCCTGCTCTGGGCGCTGGCGACTTTCCCCAAGCCATCCGATCCCAAGGCCAGCTCAACCGAGGCTCTGGAAACCAGTGCCGCCGGGCAGATGGGGCATTTCATCGAGCCCGTGATCAAGCCGCTCGGCTACGACTGGAAGATCGGCATCGGCCTGATCGGCAGCTTTGCCGCGCGGGAAGTTTTCGTGAGCACCATGTCCATCGTCTATAATGTGGAGGGCAACGATCACGAAGATACCGCGCCCCTGCGGGACACCATGCAGCACGAGAAGCGCCCCGATGGATCACCCGTCTTCACCCCGCTCATTTGCATCGGTCTCATGGTGTTTTATGTTCTAGCCATGCAGTGCATCAGCACCGTCGCCATTGTGAAGCGGGAAACCAACTCCTGGCGCTGGCCCCTGTTTCAGATTGGCTACATGACCGCGCTGGCCTGGATCGGCGCCTTTGTCGTGTATCAAGGCGGTCGCCTGCTCGGCTTCCACTAAACGCGACCATGAACCCAAATCTCGATCATCTCCTCGTCTCCGGCATTATCATTGGAGCCGCCTTTTTCATCCTGCGCCGTTTCCTTCCCGGCAAGAAGTCGTCAAAGAAGGGCTGCGGGAGCGGTTGTGGCTGCGGGAGTGTGCAGAAGAAGTAAGCGCAATCGCGACTACCCGTTCAAACGGCTGGCAAGTCCTCTTTGTCTTGCTCCTGCTCTGACTCAAATAAAAAGCAGAGGTTGAAATAGCTCTCTGAGGATCAATTCTGGGCGAGGGCTGTGGCTACAGCGATTTGAGGCGTGGCTTGCGGATCACAAATCCCCGCCCTTCAATCCTGTTCGCAGGTTCTCCATCCGACGAGCATCTCAAAACAGCGTTAGTTCGCAGTGGGGAAGGAAACGCGATCCACCACCGCCCCGGGATCAACCGCACGGATTCTCAGCACGTGACTGCCTGCGGAAAGTGCAGGCAGCGGCACGGTGGCGCGCACATAGTTATTTTGGATTCCATCGCGGCGATTCGGCCCTCTTTCGTCTTCTTTTCCATTGGAGCCGGGGATTTCCACCAGGACGGGCACTTGATTATCAACCGTGACGGCGACGCGGAGCTGCAGGCCGGGATAAATGCGGAAGGTGGGCAGGAAATCAATCAGCACATCCCCCGCCGCACTACTACCCTGGAAGTCAAACTCCAGTGTCGGGGCATTGGGGTCGCCTTCCTTCCATGAGGAACTCAGGCTGGCGGGCTCCAGGGCCATGGCACGGCTCGTCTGGCCCAGGCCGGGGACGGATACCCAGCGGGCGGTCCGGCTGGCAACCTGACGATTCGCAGAGGCGGCATCACGCCATATCCGGGCCGGCGCTGGCTGCGGCTGGGGCGCAGCTTCGGACGGGCTGGAAGGCGTGGCGGCGCTTCCATCCGCCCCGCCCTTCTCTCCCCATGGCCAGCGGACCTGGCTGCTCCATTTCGAGAGATATTTTCCCGTCACCAGCCCGGGCATCATGTATTTCCATTTTCCACCGGCAGTGGCGTTGTTGTATTGATCCACCTGCTTTTCGAGAAAAGCCTTCTGTTGGGCAATTTCATCACTGGCTTTCGTGTCTTTTCCAAGCTGTCCCTCGCGATCGGCCATGAAGAGCAACCCACAGCCGCCCAGCACCCGTGCGGGAAAGCCGATTAATTCGAAATAGGCATCCTGCGATCCGGTCGGAATCAGAGCGGAAAGCTTTTCCTCCTTTTGCAGCAGATTCTGGTAATCGCTGCGGAGCTGGGCGGCGACCGGATCGGGCAGTGAGAGCGCCCAAGCGCGTTCCATCAGTTCCGGTTTCCGAATGGTTCCCAGGCGATAGAACTCACCCAGCAAATCCGCGATGGGCTGCGCGAGCTTTTCGCCGAAGTGTTGTGCGGCAAAAGAACGCAGGAAACGAGGCTGCGAATCCGCCCCCATGGCCTCGGGATTCCAAGCCAGCTTCGAGTAGTAATCCATCCCGATTTCCATGGGCTTGATGTCACCGACGTTCAGCACCCAGAGCCGCCCCGCTCCATTCTCCCATGCCTTGTAAAGTTCCTCCCATATCAGCGCAGGTGGGGTGGTGTTAATCCACGTATAAGAGTGCGGATTGCCGTAATAGGAAATGTGCCAATAGACCCCCGCGCCACCGGAGCGATTGCGGTCGGCGGGCGCGCCGAGACGGCGGATATAGCCGAAATTATCGTCCACCCAGACAATGGTGACGTCGTCCGGCACCTGAAGCCCGGCATCATAGACGGGCAGCACTTCCTTGTACGGCACGAAGCACTGAGCCACCGGCCCATATCGCTTCGTCACATACTGGTCGAGCAAGGCCCGTTGGTCCTTCAAGATCGTGGTCAGCAACGTCAGCTTGCCGGCGGTATCGCCCGGCGGCGTTTCCATCGGTGCGTCGTGAATCCCGCGAATGCCAATCGTCCACACCGCTTCCTCGGTGCTGCGTGCTTTCACGTTGTCCTCCCACGCGGAGTGGATCGCATCCCGGTTGGTGCTGTAGTTCCACGGCCCTTTGATCTTTCGGTCCCAATGAACGTTGTTGTAGAGCATCGCCTCGCAATGCGACGCCCCGGCGACAATTCCATACTTGTCCGCCAGCGCGATATTTTCCGGCTGGGAACCGAACTCCACCGTGCAGGCGTGCATGGCGGGCCAGATGTAATTCAACCGCAGGCGCAACAACAGCTCGAACACCTTGTCGTAGGTCTTCGGGCCGATGTTTTTGAACTCGGGATCGAAGGTCTTCGAGGCCCACTGGTTCAAACCCCAGTCTTCGTCGTTGATGAAAATACCTCGATACTTGACCGCTGGCGCATCCGTCTCCGGGGCGGGCACCTGAATGACCAGCGTGGCGTGGTGCGCCGCCGGCACATCCGCCCACCAAACCCAGGGCGAGACGCCGATTTTTTCCGAGAGATCCATCAGCCCATAGGCGGTGCCCCGGCGATCGCTGCCCGCGATCACCAGCGCGCGCTCCACGCCCGGAAATGGATTCCGCACGACCTGCCAGAGGGTCGCCTCCCAGCCGCCTTTGAGCTTTGCCAAATCCTTGAGTTTCCCGGCGGCCGCCAGTTGATCCACGAGCGCACTGTGGCCCAAGGTGCCCGCCACGATCACCGGCGCTTTCCCCGCCACAGCGTTGGCAACCGAGAGCGTCACCCCGCTCACGCGCTGCACGTCGCCCGCGAACAATCCGGCGGCAACCTGCACGACCTCCGCATCCGATTTGTCCACTACCACTTGAGCCGCCTGCCCATCGACCACCAGCGGGAAATCGGTGGAAGTTTTCACCTGTCCGCCAACGGTAAGGGCATCGGCTTCAAGACCTGCTGCCAGCACGGAGAAAAGGAGGCAACAAGGGAGCGTGAAGGAAAGTTTTCTCATGGGGTATTATTAAAGCGAAAGGGGTTGGGAACGGGGTAACCCCGCGATTCATGGCTGGGATTGCACGCTACCAAAACCGGACTTGCGCACAATAGCCAAAAATGCGAAATGCGGCAGAAGAAATGCGCAATCAATAATGCGACGTGTAGCACTAGTATATCCGGCCTCTGTCCCATGGATCGCCCGCTGCCTGGATGGCATTCGCCGCTATGCGCAGGAACAAGGGGGATGGCATCTGCTTTGCAGCCCGCCGACCTTGCGCGGAGCCGAGGAATCGGCCCTCACCCTACGTTCGCTCCAAGGCTGGAAGGGCGACGCGATCATCGCTGTCTCCAATGATGAAGAGGAACTCGCTGCCGGGCGGAAGATGAAGATGCCCATCATCAATCTGGCGGGCGGGCTGTCCGACTCCTTCGGCATTCCCCGCGTCATGGTGAACCAATCTCAAGCAGGAAGAATGGCGGCGGAACATCTGCTGGGACGCGGCTTGAGGCATCTGGCCTTTTTCGGATGGCGGGATCTCTGGTATTCGCAACAGCGTCATCAGGGCTTCAGCGAGCGGGCCGGCGAGGCCGGATTGACCTGCCATTCCTTTCTGGAAGCAGCCGGCGAAACGGACCCGCAGATTTGGCCGCAGCGGATTGCCCACGTGGGAGCGTGGCTGGCGGCGCTGCCCAAGCCGGTGGGGATCTTCGCCGTCCACGATTATCGCGCCCAGTTTCTAATGGAGGCCTGCTACGACACCGGCTTGCGCATCCCGCAGGAGGTGGCGGTGATCGGGATGGATAATGACGAAACGATCTGCGAACACTCGGCCCCCACCCTCACCAGCGTCTCGCGAAGCTCGGAGCAGGTGGGCTGGGAGGCCGGGACGCTCCTGGATCGAATGATGCAGGGGGAACCGCCGCCCGCCGCCGATGTCTTGCTCGAACCGGATGGCGTGATCGAGCGGCAATCGACCGACCAGCTCTATTCCGAGGAACCGCTCATCCAGCGGGCACTGGATTATATGCGGCTGCACCTGCAAACGCAGTTCAATGTCGAGCAGATCGCGGAGTTCATTGGCGTTTCCAAACGGACTCTCGAAACCCGTTTCCGGGAGAATCTACAAAGTTCGCCTTACGAGTTCATCACCCGGCTGCGAATCCAGCAGGCCAAAGCACTGCTCCACCTGCCCAAAAAGCGGACGAACGAACAAATCGCCCGTGAATGCGGGTTCGGAACGGTGCGCGCCTTCACCGGAACTTTCTCCCGCTACACAGGACAGTCACCCGCCGCCTTTAGAAAGACGAACGCCCGGGACGTTTTGCCTCGGCGATCCTAGCTTCGCCGAGGCCAGACTTGCACCTCCACCGCGAAAGCTCTAATTCACTTTCATGCCTACGTATTTACTGGTCGCGCTGGGAGGCGCCCTGGGTTCGGTCGCCCGCTTCTGGCTGTCTGGCGCGATCGCCAGTCGTGTCCCCAGCTTTCCGCTAAATACGATGATCATCAATATCACCGGTTCCTTTGCGATCATGCTGATCGCCGGATTGGGCGGCCCGGACAGCCGCTTTATCATCCCGCCCATCTGGCGGAATTTTCTGATGATCGGCCTTTGCGGCGGTTACACCACCTTCTCTTCTTTCAGCCTGCAAACACTGGAACTCATGCGGGATCGCGAATGGCTCTATGCGGGCTTGAATATCGTGGGTTCTGTCGTTTTGTGTCTGGTCGGGGCCTGGCTGGGGCTCGTCCTTGCCGGCCTCATCAACCAAATGAAAGGTCACTGACCCATGGAAATCCCCCGCGACGCCACGCTGCTCCGCATCTTCATCGGCGAGAGCGACCGTTTCGAGCACAAGCCGCTCTACGAGGCCATCGTCCTCGAAGCGCGCGCCCAGGGCCTCGCCGGGGCAACCGTCTTGAAAAGCCCCATGGGCTTCGGCCGCTCAAGCCACTTGCATACGGCGAAAATTTTGCGCCTCTCGGCCGATCTGCCGATGGTGGTGGAAATCGTGGACAGCGAGCAGAAGATCCAGGCTTTCCTGCCCTGGCTGGACGGGAAAATCGGTGGCGGTCTGGTCACGATGGAAAAGGTGACCGTCATTCACTATCACGGCGTCGCGGAGTAGGCAGCGGGGTTCGCGGGCATTTCCTAATTTTGGGAACGCTCTGAGAATTGAGACAACGCCGGGCAGGCAGTTGAATCGGGGTTTTCCATTAGTCTTCCATTTTCTCAAGGACACCCAAAAAACAGGGATTAAGTTTACGGAGTCTTTTCCGAAAAAAGTTCTAATTTCTGAAAAACTCCTGTCGGCCCGGGCAAAAAAGGCGGCAAACGCTCTCAGTGTTGAGAATCTACAGAGGAATAGAGAGAGAAACGGCCTGCGGCGCGAAAGAGATGGAATGGCGATCAAACCGATAAAATCACCTTCATTTCATTATATTTTCTAGATTTATTATAATTTCCATATTCATGGCACGCGTCCCGCTTTCTCAATTCACGAGGCCAAAACCGGCCACGTGTTATGAGACTTGCAAACCAGACCAAACTTTCCCGAATCCTTTCCGCGCTCCAGCCCGTCCGCCTGGCGCTGGTCGCGGTAATTACCTTCCTCGGCCACACCGCCCTCGCAGTTCCGCTGAATACCAATGGCGTCGCCCTCGGTTCCCAGCAGCAGCAGATCGTGTCCTACCTGGCTTCCAGTTCCGGCCAGCATCGTCCCTTCATCAAGGTGGACCCAACGCTGACCGCGGTGGCGATGGCCCGCGCCAAGGACATGGCCGTCCGCCATTATTTCGCCCACGTGAACCCCGATGGACACGGCCCCAACTACCTGGTGCGCGCCGCCGGTTACCCGCTGCCCGACTGGTGGGGCACCGACCCGCAGGCCAACTACATCGAATCCATCGCCGCTGGTTACAGCAATCCCTCCGATGCCTGGACGGGATGGATGAACTCCACGCCTCACCGCACGCATTTGCTCGCGGAAGACTCCTTCTATTCCGACCAAACCTCGGTCGGCCTCGGCTACTACTACGACTCCGGCAGCGACTACAAATACTACTGGGTCGTCATCACCTGCCCTCCCCGCCCGGCGGCTCCGCTCGCAATCAGTGACCCATCCAATAACAGCACTGTGACCGTCGCCAATGTAACGGCCACTGGCACCGCCAGTTCCACCTCGAATGCCACCTCCGTCGAATACGCGGTCGAAGGCCCGGATGGCAGCGTCTCCAGCTACCAGACTGCCAGCGGCGTGACGAGCTGGAAGGCCAGTATTTCTAATCTCGCCCCGGGCAACAACACCCTGCTGGTGCGCAGTCGCGATTCCAGCGGCAGCGTCGTCGCCACCGCCCAACGCACCATCCATTATGCGATGATGCGGGCCCTCGAGGTGGAAAGCAACGGCAGCGGCAGCGTGACCAAAGCCTTCGCCGGGATCACCCAGCGCGAAGTCGGCAAGGTTTACAGCGTCACGGCGACCGCCAGGCGCGGCTACCTCTTCGCCGGCTGGAGCGGCAGCAAATCCTCCAACAACAGCACCATCGCCTTCACCATGGCGGAAGGCTACACCCTTACCGCAAACTTTGTCGCCAATCCCTTCACCTCGGTCACCAACGCCTATCAAGGTCTGATCGAGACCAGCGCCGGCGAGGGACTGGTGAAAATCGTCAGCACCAGCGCCGGTCACTTCCTCGGCAAGCTGAAGCTGGACGGAATTACGACTGCCTTCACGGGTAAATTTGACCTCAACGGCGCGGCCCAGGCAAGCGTGCCCACCACCGATGGCGGCACCCTCACCTTCAACCTGCAAATCGACCTCACCAACGGCACGAACGCAATCACCGGCAGTGTGAGCGACGGCACAAACAGCGCCGCGCTGAGCTTGAATGGCAAGACCTACGATGCGACCACGAACCCGGCGCCCGAAGCGGGCAGCTACACGATGGACCTGCCAGCGGATAGCAGCAACAGCAGCGCGCCGCAGGGCGACGGCACGGCCACGGTGAAGATCGCGAAGTCGGGACAGGTGCTCATCAACGGAACACTCGCCGATGGCACCAAGTTCACCACTACCTCGTTCATCAACACCGACGGCCAGATCGTCCTCTACGTTCCGCTCTACAAAAAGACCGGTGCGCTGAGCGGCGCCCTCTCCTTCGCCTCCAGCACGAGCACCAATTTCAACGGCACGCTCACCTGGGATCACCCACAGACGGGCAGCACGGCCGCCTTCACCGAGACCATCGACGCCACCGGCTCCGTGGTCACGCAGTAAGCGTCGCTCGCAAATCTCTTTATAACACGCGCGCGCCGGGTGAGTTTCTCCCCGGCGCGCTTTTGCGTTCCGCCCCCCCCGCAAAGGCTTTGCATTTTCACCCGCCACCGTCACAGTGTGGCGCATGAAAATTGGTTTTTTAGGCTGCGGCAAAATGGCCTCGGCGCTCATCGAGGGCGTCGTGCAGGCCGGTGCCATCGAAACGGGCAATCTCGCCATCTTTGACCGCTCATCAGAGGCGGCGGAAAAGTTCGCCGCGAAAACCGGCGTGCAGATCGCTTCCAGCAGCGAAGCGCTGGCCGAACATTGCGCCGCGCTGGTCGTCTGCGTGAAACCGGGCGATGCCCAGTCCGCACTCGCCCCGCTTCAGCATGCTCTCGTCGGCAAGCTGGTGATTTCCATTATGGCTGGCATCACCATTTCCCGCTTGCAGGAAATGGCCGGACCCATGGCCCGCCTCGTGCGCGTGATGCCCAATACGCCCGCCCTCATTCGTCAGGGCGCCACCGCTTATGCCGCAGGCGAAACGGCCACCGAGGCCGATGCGCAACTGGTGGAAAAAATCTTCCGCTCCGTCGGCACCGTCGCCAGGGTCCCCGAAAAGCTGATCGATTCCGTCACCGGCCTGAGTGGCAGCGGCCCCGCCTACGTTTATCTCATCATCGAAGCGCTGGCCGACGCGGGCGTGCTCGTCGGGTTGCCGCGCGATCTTTCCCTGCAACTCGCGGCCCAGACCGTCGCGGGCTCCGCCGCCATGGTCCTGCAAACCGGCCAGCATCCCGCCCAGCTCAAGGATGCGGTGACCAGCCCCGGCGGCACCACCATTGCCGGGCTGGAAGCGCTGGAAAAAAGTGGGCTGCGCGCGGCCCTGCTTTCCGCCGTTCGCACCGCGACCGCGCGTTCGAAGGAACTGGGAGCCTGAGTTTTTTCCCATGCGCCGCTCCATCCTCATCCCTCTCTGCTGCGGCCTGATCGCCAGCAGCGCGCCCGCGCCGGCCAAGGTCATCTCCAATGGAGCGCGGGATCTGCTTTCCAAGGCCATGACTCAGTTTCAAAAAGGCAGCCTGGAGGAAGCAGCGACGACGTTCCGCGCCTATTTGGACGAAGTGCCGGATGACCCCACCGGGCTCATCAACCTCGGCATGATCCAGTTCCGGCTCCAGCACCCGGACGAAGCGCAGAGCCTGCTGGAAAAGGGCACCCGGCTCCAGCCCGACAGCGAACCGGCCTGGCTTACCCTGGGCATCGTCTATTACAACGGGAAAAAGCTGGATGCTGCGCTGGCCGCCCTCGCCCGGGCCATCGTGCTCGATCCGACCGACGCGACCGCGCACAATTATCTCGCCATCACCGTGGGGGCCAAAGGCTGGCGGGACGGCGCGGAGCATGAGCTGGAGCGGGCCATCGAGCTGAAGCCCGACTATGCCGAGGCCCATTTCAACCTCGCAATCAGCTACCTCCAGCATTCGCCACCCGCGATCGAGCTGGCGCGGCGGCATTACCAGCGCGCGCTACAACTTGGCGAAGCCCCCGATCCACTGGTTGAAAAAACGCTGCAAGCAGGTAAAGAGTAAGCGCTCATGAAGTGGGTTTCATTCCTTGCCATTACCATCCTGTGTTCTCATGCGGTGATCCTGCCGGCCTCGGCCGCCACCCGGCATAAGAAAACCAGCAGCAGCTCGTCCTCGTCATCGAGTTCATCGAAGCCGTACCAGACCGCACTGGATGAAAATGGCGTCCCCATTCCCAAAGCCTCCTCCGTCGTCGTGCTCAATGCGCGCACCGGCGAAGTGCTGCATGAAATCAATGCCGATGCCCCGCGGCAGGCCGCCAGCACGCAAAAGCTGCTCACCGCGCTCATCATCGCGGAATCAGGCGATCTCGACAAAGAATTCATGATCCGCGACAGCGACACCTGGGCCGAGCCGACCAAGCTCAACTTCCAGCCCGGGGAAGTCTATTCCCGCCGCGAGTTGCTCACCGTGATGCTCGTCCACAGCATGAACGATTGCGCCCGCGCCCTCGCCCGCGACAACGCCGGGAGCATCGAAGCTTTCGCCGCCAGGATGAACACCCGGGCCCGCCAGCTCGGGGCGACCGAATCGAATTTTCTCAACCCAAACGGCCTGCCCGCTCCCGGTCAGCACAGCACTGCGCGCGACATGAGCAAGATCGCCCTCGCCGCCTATGCGAATCCGGTGATCCGCTCCATTGTTCGCATTCAGAACCTGCCCTTCCGCTACGCCGATGGTCGCGTGCGCACCTTCGATAATACGAATAAAATTCTCGGCAAATATCCCTACTGCAACGGCATGAAGACCGGCTACACCGAAGCCGCCGGAAAATGCCTGATTGCCAGCGGCAGCAATGGCCGCCGGGATGTGATCGTCGTCCTGCTCGGCGACTCGATCAAATACATCTGGAACGACGCCGCGGCGCTGCTTTCCTGGGGATTTTCCAGTTAGTTTATTTCTGCTACCTTTCTCCATGGCCTCCCTCGATGAACAACTGGCGGAGCTGCATGCCCGCTCGCTCCACCGCCAGTTGCGCGAGATTACCTCGCCACCCGGCACCGAAATGGAATTCGCCGGGGAAAAGCTGGTCAACTTCTCCAGCAACGATTACCTCGGCCTGGCCGGCGAACCTTTTCTCCGCGAGGCCGCCAAGCGGGCGATCGATGAATACGGCGTCGGCTCCGGGGCTGCGCGGCTGGTCTGCGGCACGCTTTCCCCGCATGTGCGGCTGGAGGAACGGCTCGCCGAGTTCAAAGGCACCACCGCCGCGCTCACCTTTTCCAGCGGCTATGCGGCCTCCGTCGGCACGCTCGGCGCGCTCATGGGCAGTGAGGATGTGATCATCCTCGACAAGCTCTGCCATGCTTCGTTGATCGACGGCGCACGGCTTTCGGGCGCCATCGTCCGCGTCTTCCCGCACAACCACCTCGGCAAGCTGGAGAGCCATCTGCAATGGGCCCGCGAGCATCATCCCGACGCTCGCATCCTCGTCGTCACCGAGTCCGTCTTCAGCATGGATGGCGACCTCGCCCCGCTCGCGGAGATCGTCGAGATCAAGCAACGCTACGATGCCCTGCTCATGGTCGATGAAGCCCACGCCACCGGTGTGATCGGGGCCAATGGCAATGGACTCATCTCCGCGCTCGGCCTCACCCGCAAGGTGGAAATCCACCTCGGCACCATGAGCAAATCGCTCGGCGTCAGCGGTGGCTTCATCTGCGGCAGCCGCAAGTTGATCGACCTCCTCATCAATCGCGCCCGCAGCTTCATCTATTCCACCGCGCCACCCGCCGCCCTCGCCGCCGCCGCCCATGCCGCGCTCGATTTCCTCGCTTCCCCGCAAGGCGAAATGCGCCGCATGAAACTATGGAAAAACCTGCGCCAGCTCGAACACGAACTGCCAGCCGGCGAAACCCCACGCCCCAAGATCGAAAGCGCCATCATTCCGATCATCATCGGTGAGGAAGAAGCCGCCCTCCACGCTGCGCGCAGTCTGCGCAAGCGCGGCTGCTTCGTGCCGGCCATTCGTTATCCCACTGTGGCGAAAGGGAGCGCACGCCTCCGCGTCACCCTCTCGGCCACCCATACGCCGGAGCAGATTACCAAGCTCTGTGGGGCTCTCTCAAAGCAGTAGGAACAGAAAAGCCACAAAGGGCACAGAGATTTCGAAGGAAAATCCGCTCTCATATTTGGTGGGTGAGAGTCGGTATTAAGAACAATCCAATTTCAAGTGGCCGGAAAATCTTCCACCTCCACGCAATGAAATTGCCCCCCCGATATATGCGTGCCGAAACCCTCAGTTTCGGCATGAGGGCTTCCAATTTGCACTTCGCCACAAGCACGAATAACTACCCTAAACTGCCGTATCAGCGTCCGACTTAGATTTTGGGTTGGTATGCAGCCCCATGATGCGGGACACAACCGCTTCAGCGACACGACGACTGCCCTCCATGAAAAATCCTCTCACGTCCGGACGTATGCGAGCACAGTGAAACTTTGAGCGCATCTCAGGGCTGAGTATCCACATAGTCGCCTTGCCTGACCGAGGAACAGCAACGCCCTTTGGCTGGATGGAACCGTCCTCCGCCAAAAACTCGGGATGAATCATGTAGACACCCGTTTTGCCCGTGTCGTCTCCATCGTAAGCCCAATCGCAACGGTAATGTTGAAAAGGGGGACCGGAAACACGCCCACCCTCCTCCCTACTGAAGAAGCGGTAACAAACCTCAAAGTCGGCAGGGTGTTTTCTGAGTTCAGCGTAGTTCATCTTAGACGCATACGAAGCAACCTAACATCCACTGCTTTGACACTGACATCTAGAATGAATTTCATCCTTCGCCCTCTTCTCATCCGTGCCATCCGGGTTATCCGCGGTTAAATTTCCTACCCTTCGTGCTCTTCGTGGTAAAATCTATTTGTCTTACGGGAACAACCCGCGCGCCTGCTTCGCCGCGACCACGCGCTCCACGCCAATCGCCATCGCCGCCATGCGGTGTGTGATCTTCGCCTCTTTCGCGCGCTTGATCACCGTGGTAAACGATTGCTCCAGGATGCGGAACAGCTTGTCCATCACCTCGGTTTCGTTCCAGAAGAACTGCGAGAGGCCCTGCAACCACTCGAAATAGGAAACGATCACGCCACCGGCGTTGCAAAGAATATCCGGGATCATGAAAATCTCGTTCCACCGCTCGCCGAGAATGAGATCCGCCTCCGGCGTGGTCGGGCCATTCGCCGCTTCCGCGAGAATGCGGCATTGCAACTTCCCGGCGTTCTCGCCGGTAATCACGCCTTCGAGCGCCGCGGGCACCAGGATATCGCACGGCATGGTCAGCAGTTCCTTCGGATCAATCTCTCCGGCCCCGGGGAAGCCTTTCAAGACCCCACCATGCGCCTGGGCATACTTGTCCGCCGCATTCACATCGATCCCCTGCTCGTTATAAAGGGCCACCGTGTGATCGCTGAGACCGATCACTTTCACGCCTGTTTTGTAGGCCAGCCCGAGCGCGGTCACCGCGCCGACGTTGCCAAAGCCCTGGATGATCGCCGTGCATTTCCCGGGCTGCATCTTCAGCACGTTCAGCGCACGCTCGATCAGGTAAACCACGCCGCGCCCGGTCGCCTCGCGACGGCCAATCGTGCCACCCACCGAGACCGGTTTTCCAGTGACGATCTCCGGCACGGCATAGCCTTTATAGACGGAATATGTATCCATGCACCACGCCATCACCTGCTCGCCGGTGCCCATGTCGGGCCCGAGGATGTCGGTATGCGGGCCGACGAAAGGAATCATCTCCTGCATGTAGCGGCGGGAGACCGCCTCCAGTTCGCGGATTGAAAGGGTACGGGTATCCACGGTCACCCCGCCCTTGGCTCCGCCGTAGGGCAGGCCAGCGAGTGCACATTTCCAACTCATCCACATCGCGAGCGCGGCCACTTCGCCGAGCGTGACACGCGGGTGAAAACGGGTGCCGCCTTTGGTCGGACCAAAGGCCAGATGATGTTGCACGCGGTAACCTTGAAAAACCGTCACCGAGCCATCGTCGCGGCGGATCGGCAGCGTCACCGCCATCGTGCGCTTCGGATAAAGCAGGCGCGCGCGCATCTCGGTATCGAGATTGAGATAGTCGCCCACAACACGGAATTGTTCGCAGGCCATGTCGAACGTCGGATCGGAGAAAATTTGCATAAGCAGGGCTCCAGACTACTCACACCCGCCCGGCCTCTCATGGACCGGAGCGAGTGTGCAATGACTTCATCGTCACTTGTGTCACATACTGTAACCAGTCTTTGTAGATTTCCTGGAAAAACTTACTTTTTTTTCCAACCCCTTGATTCGCCCCCGGGCTGGCAGAGAATCCCTTTTGGAGTCAGCCCGGGTTACAAATCAGGTCGCCCCCTTTCGTGCGCTTCCTGGCGTTTGATCCATCCTTCGCCGCATCGAGTGATTCAAAATAAATTTCCGAAACGAGTCATGGGATCACGGTCGTTTAGAAAACCGATGTCACTCCGAGCGACGGGACCTCTTACTTTTCTGCGCAGGATGCGCCAGGAATGTTCTGGCGGTCAGGAAATATTCGCCACCCTCGCAGGGCTACTGATCGCTGCTGCCGTCGGATTGCAGCGTGGTCGGCGGCGGGAACATCTGCCGCAGCTTGGGAGGATTGGCCCGCCAGTCCTGCAGCTCGCCCTTGTAATAGATCCGCGCGATGTAGCCAAAATACTGGCGGGAATCGGCCGGCGTCTTGCCCTTCGGCAACACGTATTCCACATCCAGCACTTCGATGCTGGAATCCGCCCAGTCCACGGGCGCGGTGCTCCAGCGGTAGTTCACATTCGCACTCGTCTGCACCACGGAGGCATCGGGCAGCATGTCGTAAAATAGCACCTGCACGGCGACGTCCCGCACATCCACCAGAGTGCCGGGCCGCGCCTTGATCGGAATGTGGGCCACCAGATGGCGCGCGGAATCTGCATCGTCCTTGTCGTCGGTGGAAACATCGAGCAGGCCCAGCGTCATTCCCGGCTGGATACCCGGCACATCATCGGTCGCTGCCGCGGTGGGGGCCGGATTCACCTTCGCCGCCGCTGCGGTGTAATACACCCCGGCCTGGTCGCCCATGTCGTAAATGTGCCGCCAGTATTCCATCGCCTTCTCCGTCTGCCCCATGCTCTCGTAAGTCGTCGCCAGTTCCGCGATCACCTGCGGATTCTGCGGCGCAATCACTTGCGCCTCGCGCAGGCGAATGAGGGCCGTTCCTGTATCGCCCCGGTCGCGCAGTTCCTTCGCCTGCTCCACCATGTCGTTCACCTGCCCCTCGGCGGTGACCACTGGTTTTTCATCCTCGACCGGCGTGGGCTTGGGCAGCTCCAGCGGAACGGTGGAGGCGGGCGTGGGAGCCGCCAGCCCGACGTCGATGCGGGCCGGAGCAGTGGTCGTGGTCGCCCCCCCGCTGCTCGGCGTGGGGTTGGCAAAGGGCGGCGGCTGCGTCACCGTCACCGAAGGTTCACCCGCAGAAGCTGCCGACGCCACGGGCTTGGGCTGGCGGGTCGCCATCGCCCAGCCCAGAGCGGCCAGTTGCGCAACTCCCATCACTCCGAGCACGCTCATCGCCACAATGAAGGTCTTTCCAGGGCGGCTTTTGTTTATCGGGATGGCAGTGGCAATCATGCGGGGTGACGGGAGAATAAGACCTCGCCGCCCGCTGTCAAACCCCGCCTGCGAGCCGTCTCTTTTCCGCCTTCCGCTCCTCCACCGTCTCCTGCAATCCGGCAGCGAAATTCTTCCCCGGTCGTGAACGGCCCGAATTTTTCAAGCCCGCCCTTTTAGTAGGTTGAAATTCCCGCCATTTCCGATTTGATGTGCGCTATGAGCGCCACTTCACTTTGGAACCGTTTTCAGAACCATTTTTTAAATTACGCAGACTTGGGGATCAGCCTCGACATCAGCCGGATGCGCTTTGCGGACGACTTCTTTGAAAAAATGGCCCCATCCATTGCGAAGGCCTTCTCCGACATGGCCGCGCTGGAAAAGGGCGCGATTGCCAATCCTGATGAGGGGCGCATGGTCGGCCACTACTGGCTCCGCTCTCCTGGCCTGGCTCCGGACGGCCTCGATGCGGTGATCGAAAAGACCAATGCGGACATCCTCGCCTTTGCGAAAAAGGTGCATACGGAACGCGTGTTCACTGATGTACTGCTGGTGGGCATCGGCGGCTCGGCGCTCGGGCCGCAGTTCATCGCGGACGCGCTCGGCACCACCACCGACCCGATGAAGGTCCACTTCCTCGACAACACCGATCCCGATGGCTTCGACCGCGTCTTCGCCACGCTCGGAGACCGCCTCGCGCAGACCCTCGTGGTCGTCGTCTCCAAGTCCGGTGGCACCAAGGAAACCCGCAATGGCATGGTCGAGGCCCAGCAGGCCTACAAGAAACTCGGCCTCAACTTCGCCAGCCATGCGGTCGCTGTGACCGGTGAAGGCAGCGAGCTCGACAAGGTGGCCATCGCGGAAAACTGGCTGCTCCGCTTCCCCATGTGGGACTGGGTGGGCGGCCGCACCTCGGTCATGAGCGCCGTGGGCATCGTCCCGATGGCCTTGCAGGGACTGGATATTCCGCAATTTCTCGCCGGTGCCGCCGCGATGGATGTGAAGACCCGGGTGACCGCGGCCGGCCAGAATGCCGCCATGCTGCTCGCCCTCATGTGGTATTTCGCCGGGGACGGCAAAGGAAAGAAGGACATGGTGATCCTGCCCTACAAGGATCGTCTCGTGCTCTTTAGCAAGTATCTCCAGCAGCTCGTGATGGAATCGCTCGGCAAGAAGCTCGACCTCGATGGCAAGGAAGTGGACCAGGGCATCGCGGTCTATGGCAACAAGGGTTCCACCGATCAACATGCCTACGTGCAACAGCTCCGGGACGGCGTGCCGAATTTCTTCGCCACCTTCGTGGAAGTACGAAAGGGCCGCAACGGCGCCCCTTTCGAAGTCGAGCCCGGCGTTACCAGCGCCGATTACCTCCAGGGTTTCCTGCGCGGCACCCGTTCGGCCCTCTATGAAGGCGGCCGCGACTCGATCACCATCAGCATCCCCGAGGTGAACGCCTTCCAGGTGGGCGCCCTCATCGCGCTCTACGAACGCGCGGTCGGCTTCTACGCCACGCTCGTGAATATCAATGCCTACCACCAGCCTGGCGTGGAAGCGGGCAAGAAGGCCGCCGCCCGGATTCTCCAGCTTCAGCTCGCTACCACCCAGGCGCTCCGGGATGGCTTTTCCGGTTCCCTGGAAAGCCTCGCCGCGCTGCTGGAAGCCGATCCCGAGGATGTCTTCCATGTTTTGACTCATCTCGCGGCCAATGCGACCGATAAGGCGCTCGTGGAAAAGATCAAAAACCTCGCGAGCTAGAAAGCAGCCGAACCTTGCCTCAAACGAAAAAAACCCTCGTGCTCCGGCATCGCCAGAAGGTGCTGGAACATGCCGAACGCGAATTGCTGATGCGCGGCAAAAGCAATTCGGCGGAGTTGATTGCCCTCTACAAGAAGTTCCTCAAAATCGAGGAGCACCGCCTGCGTTTGAAACACAATGCCGGCGGCGGCGGGCGCGAAATCTGCCGCCAGCGTGCGGGATTGATCGATCTCATCCTCGAGCATCTCTTCGATGGGGCCTGCAAGATGTACAGCCAGCCGAAGGTCAAATCTGGCCTCGCACTGGTGGCGATCGGCGGCTACGGGCGCGGCGAATTGAACCCGCTCAGCGACGTGGACATCATGTTCCTCCACGCCGACGCGAAAAAAGGCGAGCCGGAGAAGATGACCGAGATCATCGAACTCATCCTCTACATGCTCTGGGATGTGGGCTTCAAGGTGGGGCATTCTACCCGCTCGATTTCCACCGCGATCAAGCAGGCCAACGACGACATGCAGTCCAAGACGGCACTGCTGGAGGCGCGTTTCCTGGTCGGCGACGAACAGCTTTTCGAAGATTTCGCCACCGAGTTCGAGAACCGCTGCATCAAAGGGCACGAGGCTGCCTACATCAAGGAACGCGTCAACAACCAGTCCGAGCGGCACCAGAAATTTGGCGGCACTGTTTACATGCAGGAGCCGAATATCAAGAACGGCTGCGGCAGCCTGCGCGATTACCAGAACCTGCTCTGGGTCGGCACCTTCAAAGATCGCGCGCGCACCATGGCGCAACTGGTCGAGAAAAAGCGCCTTTCCGATTCCGAGCGGCGCAAGCTGGATGCCGCCTACGACTTCCTGCTCCGGGTGCGCACCGAGTTGCACTACCTGAACAAGCGGCCCACCGACGTACTCACCCTGGCCTTCCAGTTCAAGGTGGCCAATAAATTCAATTACCCGCAAAAGGACATCCTGCGCCGCGCGGAAACCTTCATGCGCGATTACTACAGTCACGCGCGCAATATTTTCCAGATCACCGAGCTCGTCGCGGGCCGCATGAGTCTGGAGACTCCGGCGGCGGCCAGTGGCCTGCGCCGCCTGCTGCCGAAGGCCCGCAGCAAGAAGGTCTCCTTCGACGGCTTTCACAGCATCGACGGCCTCATCTATCCCGATACCCGCGAGATTTTCCGGGAGGACCCGTATCGGCTGATGCGCGTCTTCCAGCATGCGCAAATGCGCGGCCTCGCGCTGAGCCCCGAGCTCAAGCAGCTCATCCAGCGCCGCGTGCGCCTGGTGGACCGCACTTTCCAGTATTCCCGTTCCGCGCGCGAAACCTTCATGGCCATCCTCTCCCGCAAGGGCCAAGTGGGACGCATCCTTCGGCTCATGCACGAAACCGATTTTCTGGGCCGCTACATTCCCGAGTTTGGCGAGCTTACCTGCCTCGTCCAGCACGAGTTTTTCCATCGCTACACCGCCGATGAGCACACCCTCGTGTGCATCGAGAAGCGCGACGAGTTGATCGATACCGAGCAGCACCGCCTCGCCGATTACAAGGCGCTCTTCCAGCGCCTGGAAGACCCCGCCGTGCTCTATCTCGCCCTGCTGCTGCACGATACCGGCAAGTCGGCCAACGTGCGCTACCACTCCGAGGCCAGCGCCTTCATGGCCCAGCGCGTCGCCGCGCGCCTGCAGCTTTCCTCCGCCCGCCGCCGCACGCTCATCTCGCTGGTGGACAATCATATCCTGCTTTCCAGCACCGCCCAGCGGCGCAATCTGGAGGACAGCGCGACCATTGCCGAGTTCGCCAGCGTCATCAACAACCAGACCAATCTCGATTCGCTCATGCTCCTGACCCTCGTGGATGGACAGGGGCTCGGCGAGGAGACGTGGTCGGACTGGAAGGAATCCCTGGTGTGGCAGCTTTACCGCAATACCTCGCGTTTCCTGGAGGACGGCATCTCATTTTTCCGCGAGCGCGAGATCGCAATCAAGGAATTGCTGGCCGAGGTCACGAAAAAGATGGCCCGCGATTTCTCCGACGAAATCGAGGCCCACTTCCATTCCATGCCCGCCCGTTATTTCCAGACGACGGCGTTGCAGGACATCGTCAACCACATCCGTCTCTTCCGCGCTTTCATGGAAATGCGCGAGGAAAGCACCGAACTGGCGCTCGCCCCCGCCATCCGCTGGGTGCAGCGCCCCGAGCGCGGCCATACGGAATTGCTCGTCGTCAGCTGGGATCGCAAGCATCTGCTCGCCAAGATTGCCGGGGCTATTTCGCTCTCCAATCTGAACATCCTCAGCGCCGATATCTACACCCGCTCCGACAATCTGGTGCTGGATATCTTCCGGGTCTGCGACATCAAGCATCAAGCCGTCACCGACGAGAAAGATTTCAATGCCGTGGAGAAGAATCTCCGCCTGTCCCTCGTCGAGGAGGAATACGATTTCACGCCCTTACTGGAAAAGCAGCTCCGCAAGCGCAACTTCCGCCTCGTGCAGGAGCACGATTTCCCCACCCGTATCAACATCGACAACCGGGCCCACCCCATCTACACCCTCGTGGATATTCAGACCCCGGACCGTCTCGGCCTGCTCTATAATCTCATGCGCGCCCTCGGCGCTCTGGAGATGGATATCGCGCTCTCCCGGATCACCACCGAAAAAGGGGCCGCCATCGACACCTTTTATATCACCGATCGCGGCCAAAAAATCCGCTCCGAGGAGGGCATGAATTCCATCAAGCGCGCCCTGCTTACCGCCACCGGACAAACGGCCGGGTCCCCCGGCATTCCGGTCGCTACTTAATTCTGTGCTGAACCCGGCTTCCGGGGAAAAATGGCCGGACCAGACCTGCTGCCCCTCTTCACCCAAGGCTGCGAGACTTTCGCTTGGGTTCATGGCCCATACTGCTAACCCACTTCAATTCCCTCTAAACTATCGGAACCGCAGGCCGATAAGTTTTGCACAGGTCCTTCCCCGCCTCTAGCCAGTCACTTTGACCGTGGAAAAGGACACCCCAGTTTACGGAAAAAAATGCCATGACCCAGTTCGAAAAAAATTACCTCCAGAAGTGCAATCGCTACTTTCTTTGGGCGCTAGCCGCACACATCCCAGTCGCCATGATGGTCAGTGCGTTTTTCGGCACCAGCATCTTCCTTTCCCTCATCATCGGCCTGGTGGCCGTAGCCGGACCGGTCACGATGGTCCTCACTGGCTTCGATGAGCGAACGATTTCCTACGCCATCGCCATCGCCTCCATGAGCTTCAGCGGGCTGCTGATTCATGCCTCGCGCGGGATGATCGAATTTCACTTTCACGTCTTCTGTATGATCGCGCTGCTGATCGTTTATGGAAATCCGTGGGTTGTGGTCACTGCCGCCGCCGTGATTGCCGTGCATCACCTCTCCCTCTTCTTCCTCTTACCCTCGTCTGTCTTCAACTATCAAGCCTCGCTTGGAATTGTCCTGCTCCACGCCGCGTTCGTCGTTTTCGAAACCGTCCCGGCGGCATGGATCGCACACGGCTTCGGCAAATTTGTCTTCGCCCGCTCCGAGGAGGCGATCAGCGAGGCGGTAAAAGTGCTCGATGCCATTTGCGAGGGTGACCTCACCCGGCAACTGGAAGTTCAATCCACGGAAGAAGTGGAACATCTCTGCCAGGCCTTGAATCGCACCGTAAAATCGCTCCGGGACGCCCGGGTCGCAGCCACCGAGGCAGCAGCTCGCGCGGCCGAAGCCCATGAACTGGCCAGCGAGGCGGAAAAAGCCCGCCAGCGTGATCTGGAACTCGACTTGCAACGCAAGGCCGAAACGCTCGAAGCCGTGGCCGTAAAAGAAGAACAGGCCCGCCGCCGCCTGCAGGAAAGCGCCGCCCGGAGCGCCGCCGAATCCACCCGCATTGCGGAACAGGCCGAAGGCATTGCTGGCCAGGCCAACGAAACGGTGGCCAAGCTGGGCAGCAGCAGCGGGGAAATTGACGTGGTGGTGAAGCTCATCACCAGCATCGCACAACGGACCAACCTTCTCGCCCTCAATGCCACCATCGAAGCCGCCCGCGCTGGAGAAGCCGGCAAGGGCTTCGCCGTCGTGGCCAACGAGGTCAAGGAACTGGCCCGCGAAACCACCACCGCCACCGAGAACATCGGTCAGCGCATCAGCGCCATTCAAGAGGACTCCGATCAGGCCGTGCATGCCATCCGCAGGATCATCAATGTCATCGGACAGATTCGCGAGATCGGCAACTCCATGTCCGTTTTCGAGGAAGAGGAAGCCGCCCTGCCATTCACCCGGGATGATCGGCGCTCCTACACCACGCTTCCCGCCCCGTCCCGGCAAGTCGCTTTGGTCCACTAGGGCAAGTCTCCGAGGGTCGGCGTGCCTCGTCTCGCTGTTTCTTTGAAACCGTTAGTTTGAGATGGCAGCGGGTTCGTGTCTTCGCCCAGACCGGCTCATTCATCGGCAAAATCTTTGGCTTCCGTTTTTTCGATGCCAGCCTCCCCGGGATGGCAGTCAACGAGGTCATGCACCTGATCGCCGGACTGGTCTTTGATGAGAAACCGTGTGGTGCCGTCTGCAAGATGGCGCACCAGCACCTGGAGATTTCTGGGCGTCAACTCCTCGTTCACAAGCCGCTCGAGTTTACTCTCGAATTCGCCGTCCGTCAGATCCCCATACGCGTGCAGCCGGGCAAGCTCGCGCAGCACGATGGGAACGATTTTCGGTAACTTTTGTGAATCATTGGGGATGAACATATGAATACGGTAGCAATTCCCTTCCCGCTCGAAAATCGGGGTGGGCCATGATTTTGCTACACCGGCCAGGCCGCAGTTCCCGTTTACCTCCCATTCATTACACGGCCAAATTTCGAGGCGCTGCGATAAAGTATTGGAGTGAAACTCTTACACGTACTCATTGTGGAAAACCACGCGGATACGGCCAAATATTTACAGCTGTATTTGTCGGAGACCGGGCATCAGGTGGATGTCGTTTCCACCTTGACGGGTGGGATTGCGGCTTTATCCGGGAAAAACTACGAAGTCGTGATTTCCGATCTCGGCCTGCCCGACGGGACAGGGTGGGACCTGCTTAAAGCGACGGCTCACCAGCCCCCTCTCCTGGCCATCGCAATCAGCGGGTACGGCACGAGTAATGATCGCAAACGAAGCCGCCAGGCGGGTTTCCACTTTCATTTGCTCAAGCCGTTCAATCTGGATGAAATCGACCACGCTTTTCGCGAGGCGGAGGCGCAGACTGCCCTCCCGGTCGGAACATGATCCCCTCCCATTCCACGAACGGCCAGGAGGATTTTTCTCCCCTGCGGCTCATTTCCGAACTTGAGGAACAACAGGAGTGGTTTGCCCAAGTGTTGCATCGCACCTTATGCCAGAGCCTCAGCGGGGCGAATCTTTTGCTGCAACTTTTGGAGCGTGGAAACGGGGCATCCACCGCCGACGCCCTTCCATGGCAGGATCTCCGCCAATCGCTTTCCGGTTCCATGCAGGAATTGCACGGGATCATGGATTGGTTGCGCGCACATCCCATGGCGGGCATCCCGCTTCCGATTGCTCTGCGGGAACTGGCGGCCAGCCGGGGCGTTGCTTTTTTCTGCGATATTCCGGAGGCTTGCCCCGCACTGCAACCCGGCTCTGCCCTGGCCCGGGTCATCTACTTTCTCGCCAGCACCGGCACCTGGGGCAAAGGCCGCCTGCAAATGCAATTGTCGCATCGCAATGGAGTCATCTCCTTTTTCCTCAAATCCGAAGATTTTGATAAGACCGACTGGCTCCAGCGGATCGAACTACTAGAGCCTGCGTTGCAGAGTCGCGCCCGAATAGTGGGCGCGTCATTCACCGTGACCAGCGACGAGATACGCCTGATTTACCCTGCACCGCGAACCTCTCTGGAGGACGTGCCATGTTCACATTAAATCAGGGAGTTCCCCGATATTCATCTGCGATACATCCGTTAGTCTGCCCCGATGAAAATCGCGAATGGGAACAGCACCGGCGGGAGCCTGAGTATCCTCGTAGTCGAAGACTGCGAGACGCTGCTCACGCCTCTCGCCCGCTATCTCCGTTCGCTGGGTCATCAGGTGACGACGGCCCCGCGGTTGAAAGAAGCGCGAGTCCTCCTGGAACAGGCGGTATTCGACCTGCTTCTGGTGGATTTGGATCTTCCCGATGGGAACGGCTGCAGCCTGCTCCAGCAAATCCCGCCCGGAACGTTTGGAGTCAGCTGCAGCGGATTTACCGAAGTGCCATTGGAACGCTGCGAGCAATGGCTGGCCCATCTGCGCAAACCCTACAATGAACATGAATTGAAAACAGTCATCTGGCTCACGCTGCAGCGGCGTGGAACAGAGTCTTCTGGTTGTCATTGATGCAAAACCTTTCCGGTGCCGATCATTTCCGAAATGGGGATGGAGAAAAATCCCCTCATCCGTATCGTATCTTCCTTGTGGATGACCATGCGATGTTTCGCAAGGCCGTCGCCAACTGGGTCAACAGCGAAGCGGGGCTTACAGTTTCCGGCGAGGCGGATACATTTCAAAATGCCCTTGCCCAGTTGCGCCAGATCGCGGTGAATTTGGTCATCGTGGACATCGCACTCTCCGGGATCAATGGTCTGGAGTTGATCAAGCATTTGCATGCCGAAATGCCGAAGCTGAAGATCCTGGTTCTTTCCATGCACGATGAGGATCGCTACGCCGCGCGTTCGTTGAAGGCGGGGGCCAGTGGCTTTCTCATGAAACGGGCGCCGGGTGAGGAATTGATCGAGGCCATCCACACCGTGCTGCGCGGCGAGACCTATCTCAGTCCCGCCTTTCGCCAGAAGCTGGCCTTCCGGGCCGCCCAGGCGGACAACAATCCCCAGGATGACCCGCTCCGCAACATCACCGACCGCGAACTGGAAATTCTTCGTCTGATCGGCAGCGGACAATCGACGCGCCAAATCGCGGTCACCCTGCGCATCAGCATCAAAACGGTCGAGACGCACCGGCTGCACCTGAAGGAAAAGCTCAAGCTCGCCAGCGCGGCCGATCTGGTGCGGTTCGCGACGGAGTGGACCGAATTACAAGACGCTTAGACTTCGATCACCATCCCTCCGCTTCCCCGGCCTCTCGATCGGTGGATTATGAGCGCGATGCCTGCTCCCATTGCGTTTGGTTTTTGGTGGATACCACGCTCCCATGTCAGAATCCGAGCCGCCAAAATTATCAGCCGAATCCGATACGCTAAGGGCGTTGCAGGTGGAACTGGCGCGTTTGCAGGCGGAAAATCTCCGGCAGCGAACGGAACTGGAAATATTGAGACACGAGACTGCCCCGGAGACACAGGGCCGGGTCGAAGAAGCCCTGCGCATCGGCGAAGAGCGGTTTCGCGTTGCCCTGCAGGCTGCAGAAATGGGGGCGTGGGATTACGATGTCGCCGCCAATGAAGTGATCTGGAATGAACAGCACTTCCGGTTGCTCGGTCTCCCGGTCGGCAACCTGCGACGTGACCCGGAGGATTTCTTACAGGCCGTGCATCCCGGGGACCAGGCTCGCATCCGGGAGGAGTTGCGCCGGGCGGTTGAGGAAACCGGCGCCTATCGGGCAGATTTCCGCATCCTTCGCGCCGACACGGGCAAGATGCGCTGGATGAGCGGCTTCGGCCAGGCGATCGAGTACGCCCACGGACGGGCCCGGCGACTTACCGGCGTAATGATCGATGTGACCGAGCGTGAGCAGGCTGCGGCCCGCATCGCCGCCGCTGAGGAGAGCCTGCGGCTGCTGGTGGACAGCGCCCTGGAGCACGCGATTATTTCACTCGGTACGGACCGTAAAATCTCCCGCTGGAATCCCGGTGCGCAAGCCATCTTCGGCTATACCGCGCAGGAGGCGCAGGGACAATCGGCCGACATCATTTTCACTCCGGAAGATCAGGCGGCCAAGATCCCCGACCAGGAGATGCAAGGTGCGATGGAAAAAGGCCGTGCGAGTGACAACCGCTGGATGCAGCGCAAGGATGGCAGCCGCTTCTGGGCCAATGGCGCCATGCTCCCCATGCGCGACCCCGGCACTGGAGCGCTGCTCGGTTTCGTAAAAATCCTGCGCGACGAGACAGAAATGCACGAAGCCCGGGAGGCCCTGGAAGATGGCCGCGAACAACTCATGAAAGCCTTGCGGGAAAATGAACTCGCCCGCGCCGAAGTGGAAGCCGCCAGTGCAGCCAAGGACCAATTTCTCGCCATGCTCTCCCACGAACTGCGCACACCCCTCACGCCAGTCCTGATGGGCACCCATTTTTTAGAACGCATTCCTCATCTTCCGGATTCCGCGCGCGAGACTATCAAGATGATGCGCCGCAATCTGCGCATCGAGGTACAATTCATCGACGACCTGCTCGACGTCACCCGCATCGGCAGTGGCAAGTTCGAGATCGTGCGGGAACCGGTGGACCTGCACGAAACCATCCGGCGTGCCGTCGAAGTGACTGAAAACGAGATTCGCACGAAAGAGATCCAGCTCTCGATCTCGTTGGAGGCCCGGCAGCACCTGCTTGCCGGCGATCCCGCCCGCCTGCAGCAGGCCGTGTGGAATCTGTTGAAGAACGCGGCAAAATTCACCCCGGCCAGAGGGCGGATTCGTGTGCATTCCTGGAATGAAAACGACACCTTGCGGATTTCCATCGCCGATACCGGAATGGGCATCGAAGCCGAGGCCCTGGACAAGATCTTCAATGCCTTCACGCAGGCCGGCGATGATATTACCCGGAAATTCGGCGGTCTCGGATTGGGCCTGGCCATCACCAAAGCCGCTGTGGAAGCCCATGGTGGGAGCATTCAGGCAAGCAGCGAAGGCTCTGGAAAGGGCGCGACCTTCACCATTATGCTACCGCTTCCACCTGCTGGAAAATAATCCTTTCGCTCCTAATCACCCCTGCCCCGCTCGTCAGGAGATCTGGCACGAACTGGCACCGATTGCCATTTTCCTGATGCTTTGCCAGCCAGAGGTTGAAACTCTGGCTGGCGATCACCTTCAGAGACCAGCACCGGGATATGTCTCTCCCGGTAATTTACTCTTCAAGACTGCTTTAACTCCACGCATGTAGCGGCGGATTGACGCCGTTGAGCACATAGTTGCCGAGGATCGCGTATTTCCAGCGCACCGGATCGTGCAGCGTGTGTGTGCGGGCATTGCGCCAGTGACGATCAAAGTTGTATTCCGCCAGCGTGGAGCGGGTGCCGCCCAACTCGAACAGCTTGTTCGTCGCGGCAATCGCCGTTTCGGTGCTGAAGATTTTGGATTCCGCGACCGCGATCTGAGCGCGGGCCACCGTCTCGGCAGTGGGATTTTCCACGGCAAGATCCACGGTGAGCGCGGCCTTTTCCAGCAGGGCCTGCGTGGCGTGCAGGCGCAATGAAAGATCGCCAATCGCCTGGATGGTGTAGGGATCGTCCGATGCCTTCTCCAGGCCGCTATCCACCCAGGCGCGCGATTTTTCCCGCACGAACTTGATGGTGTCGTCAATGGCCGCCCGGGCAATCCCAGTATCTACCGCCGCCTGGATGATCTGGAAGATCGCGCCATCCGCCGTGGGATGATCGTAGCCCTTGTAACCGGGCACCAGATGGGTCTTCGGCACCTTCACCTTATCCAGCAGCACGGTGCCGCTGAGAGTGGTGCGCTGGCCAAAGGCCGACCAGTCGTCAATCACAGTGAGCCCCGGTGCGTTGCGGTCCGCAATCGCGTACCAGGCACGGCCTTCGTCATCGAGCGCCACGATGGGCACGAGATGCGCGAGGAGCGCGCCGCTGGAGTAGAACTTGCGGCCATTCACGATCACATGGTCACCCGCGTCCTCAAACTTCGTCTCAAAATCCACCGCGCGCCTAGAGCCGAACTCGGAGAAGGCATTGCCAAACCGGGTGCCCTTGAGCACCTCGGCGAAAAGGAGCTGTTGCTGTTCGCGGTCGGAGACGGTGCGGATGGCGGCGACCACTCCGAGGTGGTTTTGCGGAATCTGCCCCAGCGAAGGGTCGGCGGCGGCAATGATTTCGATCACCTTGACCAGCGTCGCATAGGAGAGCCCGGGACCGCCGAATTCCCTCGGCACATTGATGCTCCACAGGCCGCTCTGCGAGAAGGCGTCGAGTTGTTCCACCGGCCAGGTGCGGTGCAGATCACGCTCCGAGGCGCCGGCGGCAAATTCCCGCGCCAGCTTTTCCGCGATCTCAATGGCCTCGGCATCGCTCTTGATGATGTGCGCTGGCTTCGTGGGACGCGGGACGCCAGGAATACCTTTGGGATCATGACCGTTGGTTTGTGGAATGGGTTCGTCGATTTCGAGGGTAGTGCTCATAAGGATTGGGTTGGTTGATGATTTGAGAAATGGGGAGGTAATTTCAGGCGGGAGCCAGTTCGCCCAGTGAGGCAACGGCGGGCTTTTGGGAACCTTCACCGAGGTAGAAGGATTTGATGTCGCTGCGCTGGCGAAGCTCGGTGGCCGCGCCTTCCAGCACCGCGACGCCGGTTTCGAGCACCACGGCCCGGTCGGCATATTGAAGCGCTATGGTGGAGTTCTGCTCCGCCACCAGAATGGACAGGCCGTCGCACCGGTTCAGTTCCTTGAGCGATTTGAAGATGCTCTGCACCGTCATCGGCGCGAGGCCCATGGAGGGCTCGTCGAGCACGAGCAGCCTGGGATGCGACATCAGAGCCCGCCCGATGGCGGTCATCTGCTGTTCGCCGCCGGAAGCCAAACCGGCCAGTGTTTTACGCTTGGGCACGAGCCGCGGAAAGATTTCGAAAATACGTTCCAGGTCCTGCTGAATCTGGCGGCGTCCGGAGCCGCGGGCCACGCCGCCAGAGATGAGGTTTTCCTCAATCGTGAGGGAGCGAAAGCAATGCCTTCCCTCCAGCACTTGCACCAGGCCGCTGCGGACCAGTTTCGTGGGACTGGTGCGGGTGACGTCCACTCCCTCGAACGTAATTTTCCCCGCGGTGATCTGTCCCCGCTCCGCGGGAAGCAGATTGGACACGGCTTTGAGCGTGGTGGTTTTCCCCGCACCGTTCGCACCAATCAGCGCGAGGATTTCGCCGCGCCGCACGGAAAGGCTCACCCCATGCAGGGCAATGATGGAGTGGTTGTAAATGGCCTCCACTTTTTCCACCACAAGCTGGATCTCGGATTCGGGCATGGCTTTATTTTGGTTTTGCGTGCCGAGGAGCCGGGAACACCCCGGCCCCTCGTTTTGCAGTTACAGGATTATTTGCTGGCGACGGAGGTTTGCTCGACGGCGCCATTGGGGCCGATCGCCGTCTCTGCATCGCCGGCGGTGCGCAGCTTCAGGTTGTGTTGCGTGGCGTAGGCCACCGAGGATTTCTCGATGATCGGGCGCAACAGTTTCCAATCCGGCGCGATCCAGTCGGAGACGACCTTCCACTGGCTGCCATCCCATTGCTGGAAGGTCACGTAGCCGTCGCCCTCGTGGTTGTCCCAGGTGACGTTGATCGAGTGGAAGAGACCTTCCGCGCCGAGTTCCTTCACGCGCTCGGTCGAGAGCTGGAGATGCTCGAAGCCCCAGCGCACTTCGTCGCCGGTGAGCGTGCGGTGACCGAATTTGCCCTGCGCGATGCGGATGGCTTCCACGTTGAGGATGCCATTCACAATGCCGAGGTTGTGATAGACGCTGCCGATGCGGTTCTTGTCCTCGAGGTTGCCCTTGCCCGCGCCGTAAACCGTCTTCACGATTTCCTGCACGATCGGATACTGGGTGCCGGACGCCTGCGTGGTGATCGCCACGTAGCCCTTCGCGGCATCACCGGCGGGGCGAACGTCTTCCTCGGAGTTCGACCACACGTTGCCGACGATATGATCCGCCGGGAAGCCCACCTTCTGCGCGGTCTTCAGCGCCACCGGGTTCATCACGCCCCAGCCGCGGAGCACCACGTAATCGGGACGCGCCCGACGGATGGTGAGCCACTGCGACTGCTGCTCGTTGCCGGGATGCGGCACTTCGATCTGCTGCAGCTCGAAGCCGTACTTCTGCGCGAGCAGTTCATAAATCGGGATGGTTTCCTTGCCATAGGGCGAGCCGTGGTAGAGGACGACGATTTTCTTGCCCTTGAGCTGGTCGAGGCCGCCGACCTTGCCGCCGATGTAGTTGATGATTGCGGAGGTTTCGCTGTACGGATTCAGTAGCAGCGGGAAAACGTACGGGAAGACGCGCCCGTCGGTGGAGTCGGTGCGGCCGTGGTTGATGGTGATGAGTGGCACTTTGTCGGTGCTGATGCGGTCGATCATCGCGTAGGCGATGCCCACGGAAAGCGGATTCCAGGCCGCGATGCCGGGCGTGTTCTTGAGGCGCTCATACACTTCGACACCGCGTTCCACTTCATACTGCGTCTCGCCTTCCTCCCAGGTCAGCTTGACGCCGTTCACGCCGCCATCGCGAAGGTTGACGAGGTTCAGGTAATCGATGAACCCGCCAAAGAAACCGGTGCCACCGGCCGCGTAGGGCCCCACGCGATAGCTTTGTAGCGGGAAGTTTTGCTCATCCGCATGCAACGTAGCGAGCGGGACGGAGAGCACGGCCCCCAGCGCGAGCGCGGCCGCCAGGGCCGTCTTGCGCAGAGGATGAAAAGGCAGCAGGCGCTGCCGACGAGGGAGTTCGGTGGTGTATGGAGTAGTTTTCATTTTCAGGGTTTTTGGTTGGTTATGTTTCGGGGGTAAGAGGCTTGGGAAAGCCCCGGGAAATTCTCGCGAAGAGCGATGAGAGGCCGTTCGGCTCAGCAATGAGAAAGAGGATGATGAGCGCACCGACCACAATGCGCTGGCTCATATCCAGCACGCCGGAATCGAAGATGCTGCCGAGCAGGAAGCTGCCGAGGCGCGACAGGATGAGCGGGAAAACCACGATGAACGCAGCCCCGAGGAAGGCCCCACGAATCGAGGCCAGGCCGCCGATGATGATGATAAAGAGAATTTGAAACGAGCGGTCGAGATCGAAGCCCGCGGGCTCGACCGTGCGCAGGTAGGCAAAGGCCCAGAGCGCCCCCGCGATGCCGATGTAGAAGGAGGAGATGCCAAAGGCGAGCAGCTTGGTCTTTAAGACCGGCACCCCGACAACGCGGGCGGCCAGTTCGTTGTCGCGCACGGCGATGAAGTTGTGGCCGGTCTGCGTCTTCACCAGACGCGCCGCCAGCGCCGTGAGCAGAGTTACCATCGTGAGCGTGAGCAGATAGCGCCCGACCGAACTGTCGAAGTTAATCCCAAACAGCACCAGCGCCGGGGCATCGATCACGCCGGAGGGATTGTCATTCGAGAACCAGTTGAACTTGTTCAACGCCCATTGCACGAAGAACTGCGCCGCCAGGGTGGAGACCGCGAGATAGAAGCCGCGGAGCCGCAAACTCGGCAGGCCGAAGAAGATCCCGATGACCGCTGCCGGGACGCCAGCCAGGATGATGCTCACCGCCAGCGGCAGATGCGGCACGCGCAGGTTGAAATTGTAAGCGGCATACGCGCCGACGGCCATGAAGGCGGCAGTTCCCAGCGAAAGCTGCCCGGCATAGCCAGTAAGCAGATTCAAGCCCAGCGCCGCCAGCGACAGCACGAGGAAAGGGGTGAGAATGGCATCGAAGAGATAGGTGCCACCGACCAGGGGAACGACTCCGAAAGCGATGAGCAGCACCACCAGCGGCACGAGCCAGGCGCGATTGCGCACACAAGATGAGATCGAAAAGGACATAAGAAAAAATCAGACTCTTTCCACGAGCTTTTGGCCGAAGAGGCCGGAGGGACGAATGAGGAGAAACCCGAGCGCGACGACATAGGCGAACCAGCTCTCGATCCCGCCATTGAAATAGGGCCCGAGATAAACCTCGGCCAGCTTCTCCGAAGCGCCGATGATGAGCCCCCCGACAATGGCGCCGGGAATCGAATCGAAGCCGCCGAGCACCAGCACCGGCAGCGCCTTGAGCACGACCAGCGAGAGCGAGAACTGCACCCCGAGGCGCGCGCCCCAGAGCAGACCGGCGACGATTGCCACGACGCCAGCGGCAGTCCAGACGGCGGCCCAGATCTTGGGCAATTGCAGGCCGATGGCGTAGGCGGCAAACTGGTCATCGGCCACCGCGCGGAAGGCGAGTCCCGTGCGGGTATAGCGGAAGAAGGCGGTGAGGCCGGCCACCATCACCGCCGCAACGCCGGCGGCAAAGAGATCGAATTTGCTGATGAACACGCCGCCCACCACGAACGGCGTGTCATCGATGCCGAGGTCCAGCGCATGCACCTGGGTGCCCCAGATGAGCTGCGCCGCGCCCTCAATGATATAGGAAAGCCCAAGGGTCGCCATGAAGAGGGTGATCGGCGGCTTGTTGACCAGTGGTCGCAGCACCGTGCGTTCGATGCCGATCCCGAGCAACACCATCACGGCAAAAGTGATTCCGAGCGCGAGGGCGAACGGCAGATGACGCTCCACCAGACTCACGAACGTCAGCGCCGCGAAGAGGAGCATCGAGCCCTGGGCGAAGTTCAGCACGCCCGAGGTCTTGTAGATGAGCACAAAACCGATCGCGACCAGTGAGTACATGACGCCGGAGAGCAGCCCGCCCACTAGCACCTCCAAAAAGAATTGCCAGTCAAATCCGCTCACCGCGACTCCTCCTCTCCCTCATGCGCCACGCCCATGTAGGCGTCGATCACCGCCGGGTTGGTCCGGACCTCGACCGGCGTGCCATCGGCGATCTTGCGACCGTAATCGAGCACCGCAATCCGGTCGGAAAGCCCCATCACCACGGCGATGTCGTGCTCGATCAAAATGACGGTGGTGCCGAATTCATCGCGAGCTGCCCGAACAAAGCGGGCCATCTCCTGCTTCTCGGTGGCCGTCATCCCGGCCATGGGCTCGTCGAGCAACAGGATGGAGGGCCTCGCCACCAGTGCGCGGCCCAGTTCCACCCGCTTCTGCAATCCATACGGCAGCGTCCCCACCAGCCGGTCACCCACCGCGGCGAGGTCGAGAAAATCAATGATCGCAGCGGCACGCTGAAAGGCATCCTCATGCTCCCGGCGGGCCCGCCCCACCCCGATAAGCTGCCCAAGGAATCCTGCGCGCCGGAAGGCCACGCGAGCGGTGGCGATATTATCGAGCACGCTCAGTCCCTTGAAGAGCGCCAGGTTTTGAAACGTCCGCGCCACACCGAGCGAGGCCAGCCGTTGCGTGGGCACACGCCGGTATTGCCGCTCGCCGATCCATACCCGCCCTTCGTCGGGTTGATAGATGCCGCTGACGATGTTGATGAGGGAACTTTTACCCGCACCATTCGGACCGATGATCGCGCGGATTTCTCCCGACTGCACGGTTAGATCAATCTCGGAGACCGCCTTTACGCCGCCAAAAGAAAGCGTGATCGCCTCCAAACGAAGTGCCGCGTCCGGCGTAGCCGCAGCATATTTTCGGGTGGGTTCTGATAAAAGGGTCCGCTGCGGCCCTGCATGGAGCGAGGTGAGCGGTTCGGTAAATGCACTGGAACTCATGGTGAATGCGGTTTCGCCCACCTTTTAGCAGCGCCCGTGCCACCATTTATTTCTCGTTCCCGGTCAGATACTTACGCACTTTTGACAGAATTCACCCCTGCTGGAGATAGCTGCGAGAGCAACACATTGTGCCGCAGTTGTTGCTGGAGAAACAATTCTCCACACACCCCGCAATTGCTGCCCCAGCAACAACCACCGCGCAATGTGCTGGTTGAGCAACAATGGAATCCACGGTCGATTTTTCACATATCGCTTACTTTCAGGCATTTATATTCGGTGGCACAGGCGCTGCTAAAGAGCGCGGGAGAAAACCTTTGTTGTTCAGGAAACAATTCCACGGCGCTTCGATGCCTTTCCGATCCCTCGGGAAAGCCACTCCTCAAAACCGCTGATGGATCAATCCGGCAACGACTGCACCAAAATCAACAACCCGTATCATCATATGAGCCATTCCGATCCCATCAAATTCGCCTACTGGGTGCCCAACGTCAGCGGCGGCCTCGTCATCAGCAATATCGAACAACGCACGAGCTGGGACATCGACTACAACCGCAAGCTTGCCCAGATCGCCGAGCAGAACGGCTTCGATTATGCGCTGAGCCAGATCCGCTTTACGGCCGGCTACGGCGCGGAATATCAGCACGAGCCGGTCATCTTCAGCCAGGCGCTGCTCGCGGCGACCGAGCGGTTGAAGCTGATCGTGGCGCTGCTGCCGGGGCCCTGGAATCCGGCGCTGGCGGCCAAGCAACTGGCCACGCTCGACCAGCTCAGCGGCGGTCGCGTGGCGATCAATGTCGTGAGCGGATGGTTCCGCGGTGAATTCACGGCGATTGGCGAACCGTGGCTGGAGCATGATGAGCGCTATCGTCGCTCCGAGGCGTTCATCCGCGCGCTCAAGGGCATCTGGACCGAGGAAAGCTTTTCCTTTGCCGGTGACTTCTACCGCTTCCGCAACTACTCGCTGAAGCCGAAGCCGCTGCAAAAGCCGCATCCCGAGATCTTCCAGGGTGGCAGCTCCCGCGCCGCCCGCGACATGGCGGCACGCGTGAGCGACTGGTATTTCACCAATGGCAACACGCCGGAAAACCACGCGGCCCAGATCGCCGATATTCGCTCCAAAGCCGCGCAAAACGGGCATTCGGTGAAGATCGGGGTCAATGCTTTCGTCATCGCCCGCGATACCGAGGAGGAAGCACGCGCGGTGCTCAATGAGATCATCGAGAAGGCGAATCCCGAGGCGGTGCATGGCTTCGCCCACGAAGTGAAGAACGCCGGGAAGGCTTCGCCGGAAGGCGAAGGCAACTGGGCCAAGTCCTCCTTCGAAGACCTCGTGCAATACAACGACGGCTTCAAGACCAACCTCATCGGCACGCCGCGCCAGATCGCCGAGCGCATCGTCCATTTGAAATCCATCGGCGTGGATCTCCTGCTCACGGCCTTTCTGCATTTCCAGGAGGAGGTCGAATACTTCGGCCAGCACGTGCTGCCGCTGGTCCGCGAACTCGAAAAAGAAGCCCGCCAACAGGCCGCCTAAATCAATTTTCGCTCAAACCATCAACCATCTAAAACCATGTCCAAAATTCTTCTGGTGAACGGCAGTCCCACGGAACGCTCGCGCTCGCGCGCCCTGCTCAATCGGGCCGATGAAATCCTGCACGAGCATGGAATTGAAACGCGCTTCTTCGAGCTGCGCGATTTCCCGGCCGAGGATCTCATCTTCGCGAAATACGAGAGCGAATCCTTCGCGGAGTGGAAGCGCGAGGTGGCGGCGGCCGAGGCGCTGATTATTTCCACGCCGCTCTACAAAGCCACCTTCACTGGTGGATTGAAGACCCTGCTCGACGTGCTGCCGCAGGGCGCTTTTCGCGGCAAGACCCTGCTGCCAATTGCCACCGGCGGCACGGCGGGCCATTTGCTCTCGCTCGATTTTGCGATCAAGCCGGTGCTCTCCACGCTGGGCGCGTCGGACATTCACCAGGGGGTCTTTGTCACCGATGCGCAATTCCAGCGTCTCGACACGGATGAATATGTGCTGGAGACGGAGTTGCGGATTCGCTTCGAAGAGGCGATTCAGCACCTGGTGCGGGTGACCCGGGAAACCGAGGCGGCGGCCTGAGCATGAAAGTCCTTTGGTTTATCCCCACGCATGGCGACGGGCGCTACCTGGCTTCCGGGAATGGGGCGCGGGCCACTTCCCTCGCCTACTTGAAGCAGATCGCCCAGGCGGTGGACGAGCTGGGTTACTACGGCGCGTTGCTGCCCACCGGCCGCTCGTGCGATGATGCCTGGGTCGTGGCCTCCGCGCTCATCCCGCTCACCCAGCGGATGAAGTTCCTCGTCGCGGTGCGACCGGGACTGACGACGCCGACCCTTGCCGCGCGAATGGCGGCAAGCTTCGACAAGCTCTCCGGCGGCCGCCTGCTGATCAACGTGGTGGCCGGAGGCGATCCGGTGGAACTGGCCGGAGACGGCCTGTTTCTCAAGCACGATGAACGCTACGATCTCACCGACGAATATCTCGACATCTGGCGGCGCACCCTAGCCGGGGAAACCGTCGATTTCGAAGGCCAGCACCTCACGGTGAAGGGCGCGAAAGTCCTTTTCCCCGGCGTGCAGGAACCGTATCCGCCGCTTTATTTTGGCGGTTCCTCGGAGGCCGGACACGCGGTGGCGGCGAAGCACATCGACGTCTATCTCTCCTGGGGCGAGCCACCGGAGCAGATTGGGGAGAAAATCGCCACCATGCGCCGACTGGCGGCCGCACAGGGCCGCACCCTGCGTTTTGGCATTCGCCTGCATGTGATCGTGCGCGAGACGGAAGCCGAGGCCTGGGAGGCGGCGAACCAGCTGATCAAATACGTCACCGATGAAGACATCGAAGCGGCGCTGAAAGTCTTCGCCCGCTTCGATTCCGCAGGACAGCATCGGATGACGCGCCTGCACCAGGGCAGCCGCGAGGCCCTGGAAATCAGCCCGAACCTGTGGGCGGGCGTGGGACTCGTCCGTGGTGGCGCCGGCACCGCACTGGTCGGCTCCCCAGAAATTGTGGCCCAGCGCATGCAGGAATACGCGGCGCTCGGCATTGAGGAATTCGTCTTCTCGGGGTATCCGCATCTGGAGGAAGCTTATCGCTTTGCCGAGCTGGTCTTCCCGCTGCTGCCGCTGGAACGTGATCTCACCTTCCAGGCCCCGCAATATACCAGTCCCTTCGGTGAGATTGTGGCGAATCAGGATCGCCCAAAAACTATCCGCCCGCTCGAGCGAAAAGAACCTCTGACTGCGGCTTCCAACTCCTAAACGACATGCAACAAATCCAGTCCCGGCCCAACTATTCCAATGCCAGCCATCCGTTCCCGGAAGCGGAATTTGGGGCCATGAAACACCCCATTTCCATTGCCGAAAGCCTGGCCACCCGTTTTGAACAAACGGCGGTCGAGCGCGACAAACGCGGCGGCACGGCCAAGGCGGAGCGCGATCTCCTGCGCGACAGCGGCCTGCTCACCCTGAGCGTGCCGGAAGAATTTGGCGGCGGGGGCGCGCCGTGGACGGATATTCTGAAGATCGTCCGCATCTTCGCCCGGGTGGACAGCTCGATCGCACAGCTCTTCGGCTTCCAGCACCTCATGCTGGCAACGGTGGAGCTCTTCGGCAACGAGCAGCAACGTGAGTATTACTATCGTCGCACCGTGGAGAGCCGCTGGTTTTGGGGCAATGCCCTCAACCCGCTCGATGTGAATACGCAGGCCACGCCCCATGCCGACGGCACGCTGCGAATCAACGGGCGCAAAGGTTTTTCCACCGGCTCGGTGGATTCCGATGCGCTGATTGTCTCGGCACTGCTCGACGGAAAGCTCATCGTCACCGCCGTGCCGTCCAATCGCGCGGGCATTCACATCCTCGGTGATTGGGACAACATGGGGCAGCGCCAGACCGACAGCGGGACAGTCGAGTTTTCCAATCTGGTGATTGAACAGGGTGAGGTGCTGCGCTCGCCGGGACCGCTCGGGAGCATTCGCGCTTCGCTGCGACCCTGTCTGGCACAATCCATCATTGCAAACGTCTATCTCGGCCTCGCGGAAGGTGCGCTGGCGGAGGCACGCGATTACACGCGCACACAGACGCGCCCCTGGCTCGCCTCGGGAGTGGATCGTCCGCAGGAAGATCCCTACATCCTCTCTCATTACGGCACAATGTGGCTGGAATTGCAGGCCGCGAAAAGCCTCACCAACCTAGCCGCGGAAGCCTTCCAACGCGCCTGGGACGAAGGCGAGGCGCTCACAGAAAATCAACGGGGCCGCTGCGCACTCGACATTGCGGCCGCCAAGGCGATTACCACCCAGGCCGGTCTCGACGTATGCAACCGCATGTTCGAGGTGATGGGTTCGCGCGCTACTTCCACTTCCGCACGGCTGGACCGCTTCTGGCGCAACCTGCGCACCTACACACTTCACGATCCGGTGGACTACAAGATCCGTGAACTCGGCGACTGGGCACTCAATACCCGCATCCCGAACCCTTCCTTCTATTCGTAATTCTTTCCTTTCCCTTTTATGTCCCATTCCAAAATCGAGCAGGCCCTGGCCGCCATTGCCCGGGGAGAATGCGTCGTCGTGGCCGACGATGAATCCCGGGAAAACGAGGGCGATCTCATCCTCGCCGCCGAAAAGGCGACCACGGAATCCATCGCCTTCGTCATTCGTGAAGGGCGCGGGCTCATGTGCGTCGCACTCCCCGGCGAACGACTGGCCGCGCTAAACCTGCCGCTGATGGTGGCGGACAATACGGAATCTCACCGGACCGCGTTTACGGTTTCGGTGGACTGGAAGCATGGCACGACAACGGGCATTTCCGCAGCCGATCGGGCGGCCACCGTGCGGGGGCTGGCCTCACCGGAAGCGGTGGCCGATGACTTTGCGCGACCGGGGCATATCTTTCCGCTCCGGGCGGTGAAAGGCGGCGTCCTCCAACGCCCGGGCCACACCGAGGCGGCTTCCGATCTGGCCCGACTGGCCGGGCTGCAACCGGTGGGCGTCCTTTGCGAAATTATGAACGAGGATGGGACGATGGCGCGCGGCCCACAGTTGAAAGCGTTTGCAGAAAAGCACGGGCTGCACTTCATCACGATCGAGGAACTGATCGCCTATCGCCGGCGCACGGAGCGAATCGTCACCCGCACGGCGGAGGCGCGCCTGCCTACGCCACATGGCCTGTTCACCACCCACATCTATCGCTCGGAAATTGATGGCATCGAGCACATCGCACTGGTGAAGGGCGATCTGCAATCCCGCGAGAGCGTGCTGGCGCGGGTGCACTCGGAGTGCTTCACCGGTGACATCCTGGGCTCGCTGCGCTGCGATTGCGGCCCGCAGCTCGAAATCGCGCTGGCGCGGATCGAGGCGGAAGGTTGCGGCGTGGTCGTCTATCTGCGCGGGCATGAGGGACGCGGCATTGGGCTCACGCACAAGCTGCGCGCCTACGCACTCCAGGATGCGGGCCTCGATACCGTGGAGGCGAACGTGCAACTCGGCCTGCCGGTGGATGCGCGCAGCTACGACATCGGGGCGCAGATTCTCACCGATCTGGGCGTCCGTCGGATTCGCCTGATGTCGAACAACCCCGCCAAGTTCACCGAACTGGCGGGCTACGATCTCCAGATTGTGGACCGGATTCCGCTGCGCGTGTCGCCCAATCACGAGAATCTCGCCTACCTGCGCACCAAGCAGGTGAAGCTGGGCCATGCGCTGGATATGACGGAGATTTCCAAATCTACGGCTTGCCCCCCGATCCAGCATGCGCTCTAGTGCCAAAAATCCCTACTAAAATAGTAAACATGAATAAGCTCGTCATCACCCTGCCCAATCGCACCCAGCCGCATCGGGCGAGCGTCATGGTATTTGAGGACCCGAAGTCGCAGGCGCTGCTGAAACGGCTCAAGCTGATTGCGCCGAGCGCGGCCAGTGCGCTCATCATCGGTGAAACCGGAACCGGAAAGGAACTGATCGCCCGCCATATTCACAATCTGAGCCCGCGGGCCTCCGGGCCTTTCGTGGCGGTGAACTGCGGCGCTTTCTCGGAAAATCTCATCGAGAGTGAACTCTTCGGGCATGAAAAGGGCGCTTTTACCGGCGCCACCTCCTCCAAGCAGGGGTGGTTCGAGGTGGCCCATGGGGGGACGCTGTTTCTCGACGAAATCGGTGATCTTTCCCTGCCTTTGCAAGTGAAACTGCTACGCGTGCTCCAGGAGCGCCAGGTCGTGCGGGTGGGAGCCCGCCAGCCGGTGGACATCGATGTGCGCGTCGTGGCCGCGACCAATGTGCGGCTCGATGAAGCGGTGGCGGCGGGGCGGTTTCGCGAGGATCTTTATTACCGTTTAAATGTCGCCAGCCTTTTCCTTGCCCCGCTGCGGGAGCGCACAGGAGATATTCTACCCCTGGCGCAGCATTTTCTCCAAAGCTACAGCGCGCGGCTGGATATCAAGAACGTCGAGCTCAGCCCCGAGGCGGCGGAAAGCCTGATCACCGGTCACACCTGGCCGGGGAACATTCGTGAGCTGGAGAATGTGATCCACCACGCGCTACTCGTGTGCCGTGGGAATGTGATCCGGCAGGAGGACTTGAATCTCTCAGTGTTGAGCCGGCCGATCCCCAGCGGGACAGGAAATGCCACCGCCAACGGAGATGAACGGCTCAAGCAGGCACTGCTGGCGCTGTTTGAGGAAGGACATGCAGGTCTTTATGACCGGATCGAGGAACTGGTGATGCGAACGGCCTTTGACTACTGCCACCGCAACCAGCTTGAAACGGCGCGGTTGCTGGACATCAGCCGCAATATTGTGCGGGCGCGCTTGATGAAGGGTGGCGATTTACAACCCCGGCGACGAGTGCCGACGGCGCTGGTGGAGGCTTGAGCAAACTATTTCAAGTTATCTGGTGAGTCCCCGTTCCGAAAGGAACGGGGATTTTTGCTTTTGAAGGAGGCTGCACAAGATAGGTCCTATCCGTCCAATCAGCCCCATCTCGTGCTGCATCTCTCCCTAAAAACCATTACGCCCGGCGGGGTTGCCGCCGGGCGCTTTTCCCTCCCTCGCATCCAAGGCATCCTGCAATTGATCGAGAGACTGCGTTTTTCGGATTTACGGGCAGTTACCTCCGCCCAGGACAACACACAGGGTCCGAACGAACGAATTAGAACACCAGGCCCAAGGACGCCTGGAACAGGTGCTGCGTGGAACGCTGGCCCGGGGCGACCGCCTGGGTGGTGCTGCCAAGCTGGTAGAAGCGATAGCCGGCACCGAAGTTCCACGTGCCAAATTGTTGAGGAATGAACCCAAGCTTCACGTTGACCTGCGGACCGAAGGCAAAGTAGCCGAAGGTGCGATCCGCGTAGAAGCTGCTGCCCAGACCGGCATAAATCGGCAGGCTCACGTTGACCGGCGTGCTGCTATCCTTGAAGAAGGTATAGTTCGGCGCGATACCGGGTGAGAAATACCAGGAATGGCCGCGCAGGCCCGCGTGGCCTGGCCCCGGGAGTTCGTACAGGAACGTGACGTAGGGCTGGAGCGAGAAATTCTTGTCGAGGATTCCCGAGTCGTCGAACGACAGCGTGCTGTTGATGAAGCGACCGAGGCGATAGGCATCGCTCGGGCTTACGTATTGTAGATATACGCTGGAGAGCGTGAAGCGCTTCGCGAATTTCACGATGAAGCCGGCGTCCCAGTCGAACTCGGTCCAGCTTTGCAACTCATGGCCTTCCTTCGCCACCTGGCCGGTGGAACTGAAGTCGTTCCAGATGCCGGCCTGCAGGGAGAAGCTGTTGATGAAACCATCGCCGTTGTAGAGCTTCAGGTAAAGATCCGCGTAGGGCTGGGTAATGACGCCCTTGCTTTCGACGATGATGCCGCGGGTGTTGTAGTTATTGAGCACGGTCACGCCGATGTCGCCGCTGATGGCTGAGGGTGGAAGGGCGGGCGTGGGCGCGGTGACGCTCTTGCTGTCCACTTCCGTGCCGGCAAAGGCAGTAAGCGGAAGGGCGAGCAGAGCGAGAAGGAGGCTGCGTTTCATGGATACGAGTGTTTTCTGATTTAGGTTGGTTGGGTTGGTGGTTGTGGGCGGCCGGTCCACGAAGGGGGAAGACGGGCACCCGACTGTTTTTTGGGTTGTCCTGGGGAGGGTGATTTTTTAGTGCGTGCCGTTGAGCACCGCGGCCTTGCGGGCCTCTTTCTCCGCAACGACTGTTTCGTAGCCGCAGGAAAAGCCACCGGCGGGAACTGGAAGCGTGGTCACGGGTGGAAGATCCGGCACGGTGACCTGCGTGCGATTCTCCGCCTGGCGAAGCAGCGGAATCACGCGACGTCCGAAGTCCTCCAACTCATCGTTGAAGTGCAGGTAGGCGGTGAGAATGAGATCGACGCCGACGGACTGAAATTCGCGAATGCGCTCGGCAATCAACTCCGGAGGACCAAAGAGGCGGGTCTTGAAGCCGTCGTTGGGCTGCACAAGATCGGCAAACTCCGAATTGGCCCACATGCCCTCGCGCTCGCGGGTGGACTGGCCGGCGTGTTTGGCCTGCTGGGCAAAGCCCGCGACCAGCTCGGGATCCGCCTGGTCGATGATCGCCTGCTTTTGCGCCAGTGCTTCGGCTTCGGTATCGCGCTGAATCACGAACGCATTGAGGCCGAACTTGACCTGTCCCTCGCGACCGTGCTCGCGGGCAATGGCCTTTACTTCATCGATCTGCGCCCTGGCGCCTTCGACGCTGTTGCCATTGAGGAAATACCAGTCGGAATATTTTCCGGCCATCCGGCGGGCGGCCTTGGAATTGCCCCCCTGGAAGATTTCCAGCCCCGGCTTCGAGACGGGCTGGGGCCGGAAGGTTGCGCCCTGGATGCGGTAGTAGTCACCATCGAAGTAGAACGGCTTCTCCGCCGCCCACAAACCGCGCACCACCTGGATGAACTCCTCGGACTGCCGGTAACGCTCGTCATGATCGAGCCACGGAAGATGGAACTGGCGGTATTCCTCCTTGAGCCATCCGCTGAGGATGTTCAGCGCATAGCGGCCGTTGGAGACGACATCAATGGTGGCCGCGCTCTTGGCGATCATCGCCGGATGCCAGTAAGCGGTGTGGAAGGCACCGATGATTTTCAGCCGCTGCGTGGCCGCGGCGAGATAGGCGGAACTGACGAGCGCGTCGTTCTGCCCATCGCCGCATTCCAGCGACATGAAGCGCGCGGGGAGCAGCGTGTAGTCGAAGCCCACGCGCTCCGCCGTTTGCGCGAGCCGGATATTCGACTCGATGCTCCACTCGGTGCGCTGCGGGATGTTGCTCAGGACGTAGCCGCCGCTGAGAATCGGAGACCAGTAGCCAAATTTGATAGCCATAGTTGGATCAGGATGAAGGTTGGTTTCGCTGGCTCAGGCCGCTTCCTGGCTGACGGCAAGGGTGCTGCCGGTGCGGACGAGATGTTCGCGAGTGTTCTTTTCACCGAGCGCCCGGCGGTATTTGCGGATGTCCACCTCCATCGAAATGATGATCACCAGTGGCCCAAAGAGCGTGATGACCGGCCCGAGGTAGAGGAACAGCCAGCCCCAGCCGTAGGAGGAGATAACGACGCCGGAAAGCACGACCAGCAGGAGAGAGCCGATATAAAGCAACCGCCGCTCCCTTTTGCTGCTGTATTCCTCGTCATCGACGGAGTTGAGGTTCACATCATACGTCGCGGAGGCGTAGTGAAGGACGAGATAGATGCCGCGTAGATAGAGGACGGCAAGAATCGCACCGATACCCACGGCTGCGAACGCGATCCAGCCATCGAGCGAAACATTCGTCTCGCCGGTGAAGCTGGTGATTACTTTTTCAAGGCCGGTGGGCGCCTCCTGTGCATGCGTGGCCAGCGGGGTGAGCAGCGCAGCAGAGGCAAGGCCCGCCAGCAGGCGGAGAAACAAGGCTTTGGAACGGGTTTTCATAAAGCTCGGAGGTTGATGGGTTGGGTTAATGTTGAGAGGTTTGCAGATCCTGCACGCGGGCGAGTTCGGCGTAGTCGTAACGCACCTTGTTGAAGGCCCCGATGAGCAGCGGCACGACGGCGCTGGTGATGACCACTGCGGCCGTGCTTGCGACCTCGCTGTTGGTGAGCAGGCGGGCAATGACGCCAGCAACCAGGGCCGAGAGGGTTCCGGCAACGAAGGCGGTGGCATTGAGCCGCGGCCAGACGATGGCGAGGATGAGCGGGATGAGCACCGCGCCGCGGATCGCCGAGGTCACGAGCAGCAGGGTGACAAAGTTCACCCCGCCAAGCAGGATGGCGATGGCCCCGGCGATGACGATTACCATCGAGGCGCGCGTCCAGAAGAAGAGGGTGCGCTCGGAGACATTCGGGAAGTAACGCTTGAAGATATCGACCGCCGTGATGGTGCTCACGCCGGTGAGCGCGCCATCGACCACCGATTTGCAAGCGGCCAGCACCATCACCACGAAGAGATAGATGACCCAGCTCGGCAGGCCGATGTGAGTGAGCAGGAAGGGCGCGAGCGCCGCGGAGTCGCCGCCCAAATCGCGCTTCAAATCCACGTGCAGGGCGAGACCGATGAGGCCGAGCACGCCGAGCCCAAGGGCGATGGGATAATACAGCGCACCACCCCAGAAGAAGCTGCGCCCCAGCTCCTTGTCGCGCAGGCCCCACGCGACGTTCCAGAATTCCTGGCCCGCAATCGTCGCGGTGATCAGCGCCAGGGTGAAGGTGACGCCGAAGTTTTGGAAGGCATCCGCCCGGGTGACGCCGAGCAGTCCATCGCCCTGGGCGGCCACGGCATGCCAGACGGTGAGCGCACCGCCCGCATGCGCCAGCCCGACCAGCGAGATGATCGCGGTGGCGACGAGCAGCAGCAGCGTCATCAGCGCCGAGGTGGCCATGGAAGCCCAGAGGCCGCCAAGCAGCGTGTAGATGAGCACAATCGTCGCGGCAACCACGGCCACGACTTCCTGCGGGATGCCGAAGATGTTCGAGACCACGATGGCGGCGCCCTTCAAATTGACGATGACCGCCTGGAAGGTGCCGAAGACGATGCCCGAGATGGCGACAATGGTGGCGAGCTTGTTCCCGCCGAAGCGCACGCTCGCAAATTCACTGATCGTATAGCCATGCGGCATGAGGCGCTTGAGCTTGCGCGCAAACGGGACGACGGCGACCACCGCGAGACCATTGGGAACAGTAAACCACCACAGCCCGGAAAGGCCGAAGGAATAGGTGACGGCGGCGGGCATGAGAATGCCCACCACCCAGGTCCAGACTGAAACAAGGCCGGCGACGCCAAGGCCGAAGCCCAGCTTGCGACCGGCGATGACGAAATCGTGGGTGTTTTTGACGAGCTTGGCCCGGCTGTAAAGCGAGATGCCGAGCATCAACGCACCGAGGCTGGCGATGGTGATAAAGCCGGGGAGTTGTCCGAGGTGTTGACCGGCTTGAAGTTGGATTTGACTCATGGGTATGGATGGTTGGTTTTCAAAGGGGCGTCGGACAGGTGGTGGTGCAGGCCGGACGCAAGGGGTGCCGCGCGCCTTCGGCAGAAGACTGCGGGGCGAAAGTGATGGTGGGTGATGGACGGAGTGGAAGGGCGGAACATCCGGAAACCACCCGCATCCGATGCGGATGGCGCAGCCGTTGAGCCGGGCTTGCCTGGCTGTCACCTCCCCTCGCGGGCTGCTCCCGGCTGGGAGTTACAGGTGACAGGGCTCGCTGCGGCGCGACTAGCGCGATCGCATCCGGGATGCAGGTGATCCCCGGTGCCTACATCGCTGAGGAAAAAGGCGGTGCCGCGACCTCATGCGACCTCCTCGAGTTGCGGCCCCGGCTCAGGGATGGGGTGAGTCTTGCGAATGCGGAATTGATCCGCGGGATGGTCTGGACCGAGCTTCCGTCGGCCTTCGCCGAAGAGCTTCTCCCGCAGGGTGCCCGGTGCATAGTCCTGCTTGTAAACTCCACGGCGCTGCAGCTCGGGCACAACGAGATCGACGAAATCGCTGAACGTTTCCGGGGTGACTGCGTAAGCGAGGTTGAAGCCGTCCACATCCGTTTCCTCGACCCAGCGGATCAATTCGTCCGCAACCTTTTGCGGCGAGCCGACGATCACCGGGCCCAGACCGCCGATGCCCGCGTACTCGGCGAATTCACGCACGGTCCACACCTTGTTCGGATCGGCAGAAGTAAAGGCTTCCACGGCGGAGTTGATCGCGTCGTTGTGAACATACTTCACCGGCGCATCGAGGTCGTATTGCGAGAAATCGATGCCGGTCCAGCCGCCGACCAGGGCGAATGCGCCGTCGAGGCTGATGTATTGGCGGTATTCGTCGAATTTCGCCCGGGCCTCTTCATCAGTGGGCGCGACAATCACCGTCATGAGCGTGAAGATGAGGATCTCCGAAGGCACGCGCCCGTAGAGGGCCGCGCGCCGGCGGATGTCCTCCACGCGGGGCCGCACCACCTGCTTTGACGGACCGGCGACGAAAACGCATTCCGCATGCCGGGCGGCGAAATCGCGCCCTTTGGTGGAGGCTCCGGCTTGATACAGTACCGGCGTGCGTTGCGGAGAAGGCTCGGCCAAATGGTAGGCATCGACCCGGTAGTTCGCACCTTCGTGCTGCACCTTGCGCACCTTTTCCGGATGCGTGAAGATGCGCTGCTCACGGTCGCGCACGACCGCGTCATCCTCCCAGCTTCCCTCCCACAGCTTGTAAACAACCTCCATGTATTCCTCGGCCACGTCGTAACGCACGTCGTGGGCGTTCTGGTTTTGCAGACCGACGCCTTTGGCGGCGCTGTTCAGGTAGCCAGTGACGATGTTCCAGCCAAGGCGGCCTTTCGTAAGATGATCGAGGGTGGAAATGCGGCGGGCAAAAGGATATGGCAGCTCGTAAGAAAGTGTGCAGGTAACCCCGAAGCCAAGGTGCTTTGTGACGAGCGCCATGGCGGGGATCACGAGCAGCGGGTCATTCACGGGGATTTGCGCGCTGTGCTTGAGCGCGGCCTCGAGATTGCCGCGATAGACGTCGTAAACGCCCAGCACATCGGCGAGGAAGATGCCGTCGAATTTCCCGCGCTCGAGGATTTGCGCGAGCTCGGTCCAGTAATCGAGATCCTTGTAGCGATCGGCGCGATCACGGGGATGCGCCCACAGCCCCGGCGACTGGTGGCCGACGCAGTTCATGTCAAAGGCGTTAAGACGGATTTGCTTGCTCATGATTTTTTTGCTGCCTGCGCAATTAGCAGCGCATGTGCCACGAGCTGAATTTTGCTGACCAAAAATCCGCCATCCACCCGCAGACCTTTTATTGATGCGGGTTTGCGAGTGTCATAAATCTTCCACCCCTCCTCACCCTCCGATTTCCCGCTTTGTCTCACCATGTTGCCCAGGCAACATTCATGGCGCAGCCTGCTCCGTCCGAAGCAATGCTAAATCTCGTACGCGTAGGCTGGATCGGGCGTCCAGTCCCGCTCACGCTGCTCCTCGGCGAATCGCTCGAGCAGACGATCCGCCAACGTCCTCGCCTGCACCCGCAACTCGGGCACGGCGGTAGTTTCAAAAAGCGCTCCCTTGCGCGGACTGCCCAACGTAAATACTTGCCCAAAGATGCCGCGACGATTTTGCACCATGCCATCTTCATCCGCATCAATCCCGAGCATCATTGCATCGGGACGGATGAGACCACGGGCAAAGAGTTGCAACACCAAGGGCTCCCCGAGGCGGTGGTAATTGCATTCCGGACCGGTGCAATTCACCACCCGGGACACTTGCAGCTGGCTTGGCGACTGGCTTTCATGGGCCTGGAAGGTCACGCTCAAACCGCCATCCACGGTCTCTACAATCTCTTTCAACCGCCCGCGATGCGCCTGCAAACTTCCCTCGCGTTCCATTGCATCCTTCACCGCGAGAATGGCCGGCGCGGCGCGGTGCCGGTGCGATTCCCAATAAGGGCGGAGATGGCGGAAGAAGCGGCGCCTTTCCTCCATGGGGAGTCCTTTCCAGATCTCCTGTGTGAAAGGGCGCAGCGAATCCACGACGGCGCGCCAGTCGCCGCCCGCGGCGATAGTCCTCGCGACCTCCACGCGCAATTGCCGCAGCAAGGCGCGAATGGAGACTGGGAGATGCCCCCGCTCCACAAAAGAGTCCACCGGCTTTACCCCGGCGGCGTGAGGTTGTGGGAACAGGCCGCGCCGGGAGAGAACATGGACGGTTCCCTGCCGCTTGCGCTCGTGAAGGGAAACCAGCAAGTCGAGCGTGGTCAGGCCGGAGCCGAGGATAAGAAGATCGCCGTCCTCCATGCACAGAACCTGGCTTTGCGGCGACCAGGGCGATTTGAGATAAGCGATGCTATCGTGAAAATGGCGGTCGCGTAAAAGCGGATCGCCGGGAGGAAAATTGCCCAGCGCGAGCACGACGCGCCCCGCATGCACCCTGCACCCATTAGCCAGACGAACCCGGAGGCTGCCATCCATCAACGGCTCTACATCTGTGGCCTCGCTGCGCAGGCGAAAGAGTCGCTCGCGTTGATAGCGTCCGCTTTCCAGCACGGATTCCACATACTCGCCATAGAGCATTCGCGGAACAAATGTTCCCGGGCCGGGCCCGGCCAGTCCCACGCGCCGACACGATTCGGGATGCTTTTCCAACCATTGTAAAAAGTGATCCGGGGCATCGGGAAAGGCGCTCATTTTAGCCGCGGGAACATTGAGCAAATGCAGCGGGTTGGTGGTGCCGTAAGCCACCCCCCGGCCGTGGCGTCCACTCTTCTCGATGAGCGTCACCGTGAGCCCCGCCTCGGTCCCGCCAAGCAGATGCACCGCCACCATCGTCCCACTAAATCCCGCTCCAATAATGGCCACGTCGCAATGAAGTTCGTCGAGCAAGCTCATAAGTCGAAAGTCTCTTGGCAAAAAATCCCTCGCCCAATTAACTCTATCATTTCAGTATAGTCAAAAAATTCCGACTCAAAGACATTCGCGTGGATGGAAAAATGCTCGCGCAGTTCATCTGCCCGAATGGGTAGCGGGCTTTTGTGGTTCAGCCTCACCGCCACGACCTGACCCGATTCCACGCCGGCCCCCGGCTTGGAACTTTGTGTGGTATTTTTCTCTTCGCATTTCCAGTCCTTCAGCTTGAACGAGCCGGGTTGAACCAAACAAAAGCGCCTTGTCGGCCCTGCAATATTCGGGCACTGAAAACCAGTGAGCTGATGATATAACCTCGCTTCAGAGAAGGTCCCAATTCCTGGCAAAAATCATCCTCATTCCCAAAGAGGGTGGCACGAGTTTGTCATCTCCCGGAGGAAAGTGCAGCAGATGTTCGCTGAAGCTGCGGCAGTGGCAACCATACAGAATTTTGCTGACAGGGACTGAGAATCAGGCTTCTGACTCACACAGGAATTGCCGGAAATCAGCAACTTAAGAAATGGCTCCAGTGGTAGGATTTGGCGGTCTATCCCGCTTATTCAGAAACACTTATAAGCGATTACCTTGAAACCTTCAATGACAATTTCCGCCTACTCATCGAAGATCGAAATGAACTCTTCCACTCCCATTTGCCGGCAGCTGACGCCAAAAGAATGAACCATTTTTTCAGAAACTCATCGCTTGTGCCAGGAGGCGGAAGCACATCACTCATTGACCGTCTTTTAAAGACAGGAACGAAGACGCATCAACTTGGTTGGCCTCTCACTCAGCAGGCTTCAAGCCGGTGATTTTGAAGGTATATGCGTAGTCGACTGCTGGGGGGTGCAGGAAGTTCGATTTACAGCCCATTTTCATTCTGGGTAAACTTCAGGGGGACGGGGACTCCGAGCAGTTCCACTTTTTCAACCCTGCCCTTTAGAGCATTTTTGATTTAAATATATACATTCAAAGGCGAAAGAGGTAAGAGCGACGGGCATGCAAGCCTATTCGCAGGATTTACGGGACCGGGTGCTCCGCGCCCTGGAACGTGGAGACGGG
>Ga0157374_10000168_pt1 | contig 60649 bp, 48 predicted proteins | sample M25metaG_FD_115308 | JGI IMG/M metagenome (GOLD analysis project Ga0157374, IMG submission 115308) | Miscanthus rhizosphere microbial communities from Kellogg Biological Station, Michigan, USA - M2-5 metaG | ecosystem: Host-associated > Plants > Roots > Rhizosphere > Soil | place: USA: Michigan...
ACAGGTCCCAGAAGCCAGTTTGCCGCCGCTTTGAAAAAAGAAGTATGGCTGACCAGCGTTTCATAATAGTCTGAAAATTCTTTTTCGTCGCTGATCTGTTCGGCATCATATCGGGTGAGCTGATATTTTTCCATGTATCTCTTCACCCTTTGTTCCGGCAGTTCGGGAAGTGAATTCCTTACCTGTTCAAGCCATATGTCACGGATCACAAAGGGGGGCAGGTCGGGGTCAGGGAAATAACGATAGTCGTTGGCTTCTTCCTTTGTACGGAGTGAAAATGTATTGCCCTGCAGGGCATCGAAGCTTCTGGTTTGCTGGGTAATCTGTTCTCCCTTTTCAAGGAGCTCTTCCATCCTGATTACTTCATATTCAATGGCGCGTTTCACGTTGCGGATGGAATTCAGGTTTTTAACTTCAACCTTGGTACCCAGTTCTTTTTGTCCTTTCAAACGGATCGAAACATTTGCATCGCATCGCAGGCTGCCTTCTTCCATATTCCCGTCGCAGACATCAAGATAGCGCAGGATTCTTCTCAGACTGGTCAGGAAGGAAACTGCTTCTTCTGCGCTGCCCAGGCAGGGTTCCGTTACAATTTCGATCAGCGGAACACCGGCGCGGTTAAAATCCAGGCTTGTGGCCTCCGGGTCACGGTCATGCAGGCTTTTCCCTGCGTCTTCTTCAAGATGAATACGGTTCAGCAGGATATTTTTTTCAAGTCCGGACACCTGCACGGAAAGGTATCCGCCTTTACAAATGGGTGTGGTATGCTGGGAAATCTGGTATCCTTTAGGAAGGTCCGGGTAAAAATAATTTTTCCGTGCGAAATAATTGCGTGGTTCTATACTGCAGTGGCAGGCGAGTCCCATCCTCACAGCCAGCAATACGGCTTCCCTGTTCAGCACCGGCAGCGTGCCAGGATATCCCAGGGTAACCGGGCTGATATGCGTATTGGGTTCCGCACCGAATGCCGTCTTATCCGAACAAAACAACTTGGTATTTGTCAGGAGTTGTGCATGCACTTCGAGGCCGATGACCGTTTCATATTTCGAATCCGACATAATCATTCGATTCTTCCGGTAACAAGGAAAAGCGCAAAGAAGGGCTCTCGCAGCCCCGGTTCTTTGCGCTTGGCACTGAACCAGTTGAATTCAGTGCACGAAGGTAAAAAAACGCCCGAAGTTTTCAGGATTTCATTTCCCGATCAGAGTTCCGCGGTTTTTAATTTGTGAGGTATTTTGATCTCCAGTTCCTGTGTGGCAGTGCCGCGTTGGATTTTCACTTTCACTGCAGATTTCTTTCTGGCTTCCTGGAATTGATCGACCAGTTCGCCCGTGCTGTTCACGTCGCTGCCATTGAATTGCAGAATCAGGTCTCCTTTTTTCAGTCCTGCTTTAAAGGCTGCTGAACTGTCTTCCACCTGAAGCACCGTAACTCCTTTGCCATCCTCGGCATCCTGGGCCTTGATTCCAAGTTTGGGCTCGCGGGAGTACCAGGGTCCGTATGGACCATACATTTCCATATCTGGCATTTCCGGCATTTTGAAATGATAGTCGTAGCTGAAATTTTCGGGCGATACCTCTGCTTTTTCAAGCGTGGCTGTTACAGTCTGCGGCTTGCCGTCGCGGGTAAAACTGACCCTTACCTTGTCACCCGGTTTGTAATTGTGCACGGCCTCATAAAGGGCATCGGGGCTTTCAATTTTTGTGTCGTTCAGTTTTACGATGATATCTCCTTTTTTAATTCCTGCCTTGTCTGCGGGACTGCCCTTGGTAACTTCCAGCACCGTAGCACCACCTTTTTCAGCTTTGCGGGACGAAACGCCCAGGAAAGCGGCATTCATCCGGATGCGCATGGATTTGCGAACCCTGTCTTCGGCCATTCTCTGTTTGTCGAGGCCCATCCTTTCCATATCTCTCTGCATTCTTTCAGCGTCCAGTGACTGAACCCGGAAATGAGAGCCGCCCCAGTTCATGTCCGGTGAGGCAATCACCAGGTCATTCACATCTTTTTTGATGATGATCAGGTTGCCATCATCATATTTTTCCAGGGGTTTCCCATTGATAAAATAATCGCCGTTTTTTATTTCTATCGTCACTTTTACATCCCTGTCTGACTTCTGGCGAATGACAATTTCTCTCTGGGCTGCTTCCGGTGTCTCTTCCCCCGGTGGAGTAAGCGGCGTTACCCGGTCCGGAGGAACCGGTGGAACGGGTTCAGACTGGGCAATGGCAATCTGGGTACAGACCAGACAGAGAGCCCCTATCGATGCTGCCTGGAAAATGAATTTTTTCATCCTGAATTTTTTTAAATGATAATAACTACGTCAAGTTTCGTATTTCAAATATAGGAATTATTCTGAAATACGAAAAAATTCGGATAATAAGGATCCGGCAGCTTTAACAGAATTTTTAGGCGCTGATTTCCCGATTGGCTGGAGGGTAAAAGAGTGTTATAGCATCAGCAGATTCCTGACTGCCTCGATGGCTTTACCCAGGCCTTCCGGATCCTGTCCGCCCGCGCTGGCGAGGCTTTTTTGGCCGCCGCCGCCACCGCGGATGAGGGGCGCAACCGTTTCGCGGATGATCTTTGCCGCGTCGAGATTTTTTTCGCGAAGCAGATCCTCGCCAAGGCCCAGGATTACGGTTGGCCTGTTCTCCGGTGTACCGGCCAGCAGGATGGCGGCTTGTGGGAAACTCCGGCTCAGGTCGGTTGCGACTTTGCGAAGAGATTCTGCAGAATATCCTTCCACTCTCCTGCCCAGAAATGCGTACCCGCCTGTCGGAATGATTTCGGGAATGAGGTCTGCCTTCAGCTGTTCAGCCATTTTAAGTTCCATGGATTCCGCTTTCTTACGAAGCTGGGAAACTTCAGCCTGCACTTCTGTTATGGCTTTCAGCAGGTCTTTAGGATTCTTTAGCTGATCCCTCAGTCCGGCCAGCAGTCCGAACTCCTGCGAAACAAATTCTTCTGCCGCCCTGCCGGCTACGGCTTCTATCCTCCTCACTCCTGCAGCAATGGCGGATTCTGAACGTATTTTAAAAAAACCTATTTCGCCGCTTGACGGTACATGGGTGCCTCCGCAGAGCTCATTAGAGAAAGTAGGATCTACCGAAACTACCCGAACCTGGTCGCCGTATTTTTCACCGAAAAGGGCCATGGCTCCGGTCTTCATCGCTTCTTCGCGGGGCATGATCCGGACAACGACCGGTACATCTTCCCGTATTTTTTTATTTACCAGCTTCTCCACCTGCAGAATTTCCTCCGGCGTGAGCCTGGCAAAATGGGCAAAGTCAAAACGCAGGTAATCCGCATTCACGAGTGAACCTTTCTGCACGACATGAGAACCCAGCACATACCTGAGTGCCGCATGCAACAGATGTGTCGCCGTATGATGCACGGCCGTTTCCTTTCTTTTTTCAACGTCGACATATGCACTCACCCTGCCCTGCTGATCTTCAGGAAGCTTTTCAGTGTAGTGAAGTATCAGATCGTTTTCTTTCCGGGTGTCAATCACTTCGATTTTTTCCTTTCCGAAAAGCAGCTGGCCGGTATCGCCTGCCTGTCCTCCGCTTTCCGCATAAAACGGCGTATTGCCCAGTACGAGCTGATACAATTCTTTTCCCTTTATTCTGGCCTTTCGCCAGCGGTTGAGTTCAGTGTCCGTATGCAGAGTTTCATATCCTGAAAAAACCAGTTTTCCATTCTGGTGGACCGTTACCCAGTCACCTGTATCTGCCTGCCCTGCGGCTCTCGACCGTTCCTTTTGCTTTTTCAGTTCCGTTTCAAATCCTTCTTCGTCGACGGTCCATCCGTTTTCCCTGGCCATCAGGGAGGTCAGGTCGACAGGAAATCCATAGGTGTCATTCAGCTTAAACGCAAATTCACCGGAGATGATTTTTGAAGCAAATTTTTTATCCCCTGCGCCGGGTGCACCTCCTTCAATATACTCATTGAATATTCTGATTCCTTTTTCAAGGGTTCGAAGGAAAGCCTCTTCTTCCTCCCGCACTACTTTTTCTACAAATCCCTCCTGCTTACTTAGTTCGGGAAAAACAGCCCTGAACTGTTCCGCGATGACAGGAACCAGTTGAAAAAGCAGGGGTTCTTTATGATCGAGATAAGAATAATAATATCGAACCGCCCTGCGCAGTATACGCCTGATTACGTAGCCCGCACCGGTATTGGATGGTAATTGCCCGTCTGCAATCGTGAAACAAATAGCACGTATATGATCCGCGATGACGCGAAACGCAATATCTTTTTTACCGGTGTCGGATCCCTCATATTTTTTACCGGTAATGGTTGCAATTTTTGCTAGTGTACCCGAAAAAATATCGGTATCGTAATTGCTTTGTTTTTGCTGAAGAACACGGACCAGTCGCTCGAATCCCATGCCGGTGTCAACATGTTTTGAGGGAAGGTGTTCCAGTCTGCCGTTCTTTGTGCGGTTGTACTGGATAAATACATTATTCCATATTTCGATCACCTGCGGATGATCCCCGTTTACGAGTTCACGGGCATCCCGTTCTGTTCTTTCAGATTCACTGCGGCAGTCCACATGAATTTCCGTGCAGGGACCACAGGGTCCCGTATCTCCCATCTCCCAGAAATTATCTTTTTTAGTTCCTGCCAGGATCCTTTCGGGAGAAATCCATTTTTCCCATTCGGTCCTGCTTTCATTATCAGCTTCCAGTTGCTCGGCTTTATCGCCGCCAAATACGGTAACATAAAGCCGGTCTTCAGAAATATTATAGACTTTGGTCAGCAGTTCCCAGCTCCAGCGAATCGCTTCGTCTTTGAAATAGTCGCCAAAGCTCCAGTTACCCAGCATTTCGAACATGGTGTGGTGATAGGTGTCCACTCCCACCTCTTCCAGATCATTATGTTTCCCGCTAACCCTCAGGCATTTTTGAGTGTCCGCGACGCGCGGATGCGGAGATACCCTGTTGCCCAGAAAATAATCCTTGAACTGATTCATCCCCGCATTGGTAAACAGCAGGGTCGGGTCGTTCTTCATAACAATTGGAGCCGAAGGCACAATGACGTGCTCCCGGGACCTGAAAAAATCCAGAAATTTCTCCCTAATCTCAACGCTACCCATCATATTTTAACTCCGTAAGATTAAATATCCGCTATATAAAAGCATAATAATTAGTACACTTGCGTTTTATCAGCGCTGCAAAGGTACATTTCCTGGTCCTTAAACGGCCCGGCATCGGCGTAGGAAGGCATGAAAAAGATCAAATATTATTACAATACCAATACCCTCCGGTACGAAAAACTGGAAACTCCCCTTCGGGTAACCCTGCTGCGTATTCTGGGTTTTATTTCCGCTTCCATCGTTACTGCACTGATCCTGGTTTCACTGGCTTACAGGTACTTCCCTTCAGCAAATGAAAAAAGGCTCATGCAGGCTAACGAAAACCTGAAGGATAACTATTTTGTCCTGAACGAGCAGGTGAAAAAAATGCAGGAACAGATTATCGGGCTTGAAAAAAGGGATAACGAAGTATACAGGGCTATATTTGAAGCCAACCCCATACCTGACAGCGCGAGAGCCAAAACCCTGGCGCAGCAACAGGAGTTCCAGCTTGTGCAGGGAATGGATCAGGAAAACCTGGCCACTTCCATTGCCGGTTCACTCAACACCCTTACGGCCAGGATCCGCGCCCAGACCAAATCCTATGATGAGATAAATAATTTCATTAAGAACAAGGAGCAGCTGCTTGCCTGTACACCTGCAATTCAGCCGGTAAATAATAAGGAATTGAAAAGAATAGCTTCCGGATTTGGCTATCGGGTGGACCCGGTCTACAAGACTACCAAGTTTCATGCAGGGCTGGATTTTGCAGCACCACAGGGCACGCCGATTTATGCCACAGCCAATGGAACAGTCGAGACCGCGGGTAATACAGGCAATGGCTATGGCAACCATGTGGTCATTCACAATGGATATGGGTATGCAACACTTTTTGGCCATATGTACAAGATCAAAGTGCGTCCGGGAGAAAAAGTAAAAAGAGGAGAAATCATTGGCTGGGTGGGCAATACGGGAAAGAGCACCGGTCCTCACTGTCACTATGAAGTGCATAGGAACGGAGAGCCCGTTGATCCCGTTTTCTATTTCTACAACGATATTACGCCTGAGCAGTATGACCGGCTCCTCAAGCTGGCTTCCTCAAGCAATCAGAGCTTTGATTAGTTTTTTCTGAAAACATTGAGTTGTTTCGGAATAGTTTTTGTTATTTTTGAAGAGCATGACCAGTTTTTCCCAGATCTCCATGAATTTTGTCGAAGAAACCACGGCCCCGCCTGAGGTGCAGGTGGTAAAGGAGGACCAGCCGGTGAATGTGGGGATAAGGATAAAAAAATTGAAGACTGCTGAAAATTCCACAACGGAACCCGACCCAGATCAACATACAGAACCGCAGCCAGCTCCTGAAGTGGAAACCGAGTTGGTAAATGCGGAAGTACCGGGAAAAATAAAATCCGGCCGGGGACGTAAATCCATACGTCAGGTTTCCGAGGAAGCCGATCTGATTCAGATCCCCGAAGATGAAATTCTTTTCAGGAAACATTATTATACCATGGGCGAAGTGGCGGACATGTTCCGTGTAAATCAATCCCTGCTTCGCTTCTGGGAAGCCGAATTCAGTATTCTTCAACCGAAGAAAAACAAGAAGGGGGACCGGTATTTCCGGCCCGTTGATATAAAGAACCTCCACCTGATCTATCATCTCCTGCGCCAGCGCAAATACACCATCGAAGGAGCCAAAGATTTTCTGAAAAAGAACAGCAGGGCCGAGGCAAAATTCGAAGCCATCAAGAAACTGGAAGAGTTTAAAAGATTCCTGCTTGAAATGAAAGCCAATCTGAGAACAGGACCTGATTTCCCTTCGTCCTCGCTTTAAAACACTTTATTATCCCTGTTTTACCGTAATGCTCGAGCCGACAACGGATATTTTCCTGTCCTCCATCAGTTTTAATATCTCCAGGCTGGTTTTCTGTCTGATCTCATTGAATTCAGCCACCGGAATGGGTGTGGTGAAGAAATCTATATTCACCTGAAACGAGGTCCCGGAAATATCATTGAGGAAAACGGTGGGATCGATGAAGTCAGGCTTTCCCGAGAGCAGGTTCCTGCATTCATCCACAAATTCGCTGATCACTTCTGAAGGCGTTGAAGATTCAAGCTGCAGACGCAGTTCGGCCTTACGATAGGTTCTAAGTGTCTGGTTGTCGACAATGCTGTCGACCATTTGCTTATTGGGCACTGTAACGTAGGTCTTGAGTTCGGTTCGAATCCTTGTACTGCGCAGCCCGATCTTTTCTACGGTACCGGAGATCGAATTTACCTTTACAACGTCTCCGGGAAGAAAGGGTTTGTCGAAGAATATTATGAAGGATGCAATCAGGTTTTCGATGCTTTCCTTGGTTGAAAGTGCCAGGGCGGCACCGGCAATACCCAGGCCTGTCCAGAGTTTACTTACTTCAAACCCAAATGCGTAACCGAGAATCATCAGTACCCCGATGATGGCAATCATTACTTTCAGGAAGTCGCGGAAAAAAACCACGAGCTGATGATCCTTTATCCCGCCTGTGACGCGGGCTCTTTCCTTAAGCAATAAGCTGAAAAAATCGATGCTTCGGAGCAGAAGCCAGATAAAGACTGAAATGAGAATCGTCTTGGCAATACTGTGTACGATCGATTTGAAGGAAATTTGAAATACTTCAAATTCAAGTACTGAAGGGAAGCGCAGTTTATCGATGGCGATCAGTGCGACCAGCACAATCAGGAAAATCTCCAGGGGATCTAGCAGCAGTTTTACGAAAGACTCCTTGTCGATTTTTTTGTCAAGGCTCGAGACGGCGCGGTAAAGAAGTCCTGCGATCCATCTCGAAAACACTCTCTTGAACAAAATGCCCGCCAGGACCGCCAGAAATACCACAAGGTATTTCTTCAGGGGATTGTCTAGGATGATCTGGTTCCAGAATTCATTCATGTGTCATCAGTTCTTATAAATATGAATCCCGTCTGTTTTCAGTACGTACAGAAAATCCGGCATGATCCGGATTTTCAGGGCGGGCAATATGCCTGCCGGAATAGGTTTCTTTTCTTCGGTCGTCATTTTCATGTCAAATTTCATGAATTCGGGGCCGTTCCAGCCTAGCATGGTTGAATTGATGACGGAAAAATGTTTCCAGTTCTTCAGGGTTAACTGTTTCTGAAATCCTCCGTAGTGGTCAAATATAAAAACACCCCGCAGGGGGTCATACAGGTAAACCAGTCCGGACTGATCATACAGTACGGTAGGCTCGGGCGCCTCATTGGTAAAGGGACGGATATCATTGCTCTGACTGATAATGGCGCCATCGCTGGAAATTTTATTCAGTTGTCCCGCCAGCGCATCATATACCCAGATATTATTATCGTAAGCGAGGCCTATGCAGGTGACCTGATAAAAACCAAGCTGCCGCAGATCGATACTATTTACATTATTCAGAAAACGGTCGAGCATTACGATAGTTCCGAATTCCTGATAGAAAAGAAGAATCTTCAGTGGATTGCTGACGTCCATATAGGCCACTTTTCCATATCGCCTGACGTCGTTGAATACACCTAGGGAATCACCTGCCGAACTATATTTTTTAAACTGGTTATCGGGCGTAAGAACAAAGACGTTTCCCAGATTGTCCACCTCTAAATCATCGAATCTGCCCGGGATAAACCTGGTCATCTGGATTTGCGGTATGCTGTCTACCTGCGCTTGCAGGCAGCCCAGTGTCAGGGCACAGATCAGGAAAAGAAGAGTTTTTTTCACTTTCTGATTATCTTATAGTCCAGGGAAGGATCGTAACTACGCAGATCAAGGTCTTCGCCATCATAAACGGCAAAACTGTAATAATTTATCCAGTCACCCAGGTTGATATAACGGCTGCCGCCCGGCAGGTGAAAATCAATAGGAAGGTGACGGTGCCCAAAAATCAAATAGTCGAAGTGCTCTTCAGCAAGTCTTTTCTTGCAATAGTCGATCAGCCATTCATTCTCTTCGCCAAGGAATTTTTCTTCTTCCAGTTGCGTGGCGATCCTGCTTTTCCGGCTGAAATAATTGGCAATGCCCACTCCGAAAACTGGTGGCAGGATACCAAAAAGACCCTGACTGAATCTGTTCCTGAAAATCTTTTTCAGCATTTTATATCCCCGGTCGCCCGGACCCAGTCCGTCGCCATGTCCGATCAGGAATTTCTTCCCCCCGCGCACAAAAGTCTGGGGTTCGTAATATACGGGGATGGTAAGTTCTTTTTCAAAATAGTCTTTCATCCACATATCGTGGTTGCCGACAAAAAAATGAATGGGGATACCGGCATCAGCCATCATCGCAAGTTTTCCCAGTATCCTCACATAACCCTTGGGAACCACTGTGCGATATTCAAACCAGAAGTCAAAAAGATCTCCGACGATAAAAATTTCCGCTGCTTGTTCCTGTATGGAATCAAGAAACCGGACGATGTATTTTTCTCTCTGCAGGCTCGCATGATGATCGGGTGATCCGAGGTGGAAGTCAGAAAGAAAGAAGATTTTTTTACCCGCCGCGATTTGCATGGGCAAATATAGGTTACAGGGAATCTACGAGGAAAACATATACCTCCCGGGGGCCATGCACGCCTACGACCAGTGTTTTTTCAATATCTGCCGTGCGGCTCGGGCCTGTAGCAACCGTAACGAAAGAGGGCATATGGTTCTTGTATTTTTCAGCAAGATGATCCAGGGCTTCCCTCAGATCATAGACAAGCTGGTCTGCAAATGCAATGCAAATATGCACCGGGGCGTATACGCTCACCGTACGGCCGCTATCCTGTGCGGAGCTCATAAGAATGCTGCCGGTCCGGGCTATAAGCGCCTCACATCCTGTAATCGAAACATCCGCACCGGGCAGGTCTTCACTTATCAGCAGATCTTTAAGTTCACCCGCCACGAGCGGGAGAAGGGACTGTTCACGGCAGTATACTTTTGTCCACCCTTTGGCTGCAATGAGTTTTCCGAGGAGCCCACTCAGGTCGCCTTGATTTTCACAATAGACAAACCTGCCCTGGATCTTACCGAAATTTTCAGCAAATTCGATGTCGTTTTCCTGCGCGGGAGCCGCATATACATTGGAGTTACCCTCGCTTTGGGGAAAAGGGACAGGCGTTGGGTTAACCAACGCCTGGCGTATTTTCTTTAATATATTTTCTTTTGATGCCGAGATCTGCATGTTTCACCAGCTATAGGTCTCCGTCATTCGGTGATGGGATGGGAACCGGCGGTGCGGGAATCCCGTTTTCCGCGATTTTTATTTCGGGGACATCATCCATTGTGTGGTCTGAAACATCCAGCGCTCTTTTCTCTTCATAAGGTCTCTTACCGATCAGCGCCTCCACATCGCTCTGGAAAAGCACTTCTTTGTCGAGCAGTGCTTCAGCGAGCAATTGTAATTGATGTGATTTCTGAACCAGCAATTCCTTGGTAAATACATATGCCTTCTCAATCAGTTTTCTGACTTCCTCATCGATCAGCTTGGAGGTTTCTTCAGAATAGGGCTTGGTAAACTGATTTTCCTGAGCAGGGTCGTAAAAACTGACGTTACCGATCTTTTCATTCATACCGTATACCGTAACCATGGAATACGCGATCCGCGTAACCTGCTGGAGGTCGTTCTGGGCGCCGGTAGAGATTTTCTTGAAATTCAGGGATTCGCTGGCCCTTCCTCCGAGTGTCATGCAAATCTGATCGAAAAGCTGGTCGGTGTTATAGAGATACTGTTCCTTGGGCGTGTACTGGGCATAGCCGAGGGCAGCCACACCTCTGGGAACGATGGTTACTTTCAGCAGCGGGTAGGCATGCTCAAGATACCAGCCGCAGATCGCGTGGCCTGCTTCATGATAGGCGATAATGCGCTTTTCTTCGGGGGAAATGATCTTGTTTTTCTTTTCCAGCCCGCCAATCACGCGGTCAACCGCGTCCTGGAAGTCCTCCATTTCTACGGAATCCTTACCCTTACGGGCAGCTATAAGCGCCGCTTCGTTGCATACATTGGCGATGTCCGCGCCCGCAAATCCGGGTGTTTGTTCAGCAAGCTTGTAAATATCGAGTTTTGAAGAAATCTTGATGGGCTTAAGATGCACCTTGAATATGGCTTCACGTCCCTTCAGATCGGGTTTATCGATCGAGATCTGACGGTCGAACCTTCCCGGACGGAGCAGGGCTGTGTCCAGTACGTCAGGCCTGTTGGTGGCAGCCAGGATAATGATCCCGCTGTCGCCGCCGAAACCGTCCATTTCCACCAGCAGCTGGTTCAGGGTACTTTCCCTTTCGTCATTGCTCATGATGGCGTTCTTGCCTCTGGCACGGCCAATGGCATCTATTTCATCGATGAAAATGACACAGGGCGCTTTTTCGCGGGCCTGTTTGAAAAGATCGCGTACACGGCTGGCTCCCACTCCCACGAAAAGCTCGACGAAATCGGAACCACTCATAGAGAAGAACGGTACCTGTGCTTCGCCCGCCATGGCCTTTGCCAGCAGCGTCTTTCCGGTACCCGGAGGACCAACAAGCAATGCTCCCTTTGGTATTTTGCCTCCAAGGGCGGTGTATTTTTTCGGGCTCTTCAGGAAGTCGACGATTTCCATCACTTCCACTTTCGCCTCATCCAGACCGGCGACGTCGTTGAATGTAATATTGACCCGCGTTCCTTTATCAAAGAGAGTAGCTTTCGATTTTCCAATGTTAAATATGCCGCCGGGACCACCGCTGCCACCCTGCCCGCCCATCTTACGCATGAGCATAACCCAGATCAGCAGAATGATCAGGATGGGAAGAGCAATCTGCAGAAGTCCTGGTATCCAGTCGCCTTCCTGCACTGAGGAATAAGGCACTTCCAGGGTCGGATTCTTCTGAAAGAAATCGTACAGTCTCTTTTCAAACTCGTCAATCTTGGTTACCTGGAATTCAAACTGTGGTCCGTCTGCTTTTGTCTGGGTATTTTTTCCGAGAAGGTCTCTGTAATAAGGTTTTTCGAGACTGTCTTTTTTAATAAATACCCTGACCAGGTTCTTATTCGTAACCAGCACCAGGCGGGCAACATCGCCCTTTTCGAGCATGCTATTGCGGAATTCAAGTTCGGAATCGAGATGGTGGGCATCCGGAGTAAATCCGTTTCCGAGATAATTATAGCCCAGCAGTACTATGGCGATGACTGCCCAGACCCAGTAAATATTAAACCTCGGTCCTTTTTTCGGTGTGTTGTTATCTCCTCCGTTCCGGGGTCTCATTCGTGAAAATCCTGGCCTGTCGTTCGGTTTTATATTATTTTGTGGCATTTGGTGGTCTTCCTTCTTGTAATTAATGATTGGAACATAAAAAAGTTCAGAAAATCCGCTTAAACATGGGGTTAGTCCTCCTGTTCTTCTAAAACGGCGTCACTCCACATTTCCTCCAGTTTATAGAAACGTCTGCTTTCCGGAAGCATTATATGAACCACCACATTTATATAGTCGATGATCACCCATTGGAGGGATTGCCGGCCTTCGTGCATGTAAGGCGCTTCGCCGCATTTATTCTTTACTTCTGTTTCAATAAAATCCGCTATGGCCCTTACCTGGGTTGAACTACCGGCCTCACAAACGATAAAAAAATCCGCGACTGCTTCCTGTATTTTCCGAAGATCTAGAGATATGATTTTTCCGCCTTTTTTTTCCTGGATTGCCTGAATGATGACTTTGATGATTTTTGAGTTCTTCGCAAGCCGGACTGCTTTATTGGGTTTCCGGTTAACCAGCATTGACAATTGTTCCAATAATCAGAATATTTAATTGATAATAGTTTGGCGGCGAATCCATGGACATCGTGCTAAATTCGCAACACCAAAAATAGTAATCTTTTGCCAGATCCTTCCAGCGGAAAGCCCCGCCAGTCAATAGTTGACAATCAGTTCATTGAACTAGAATCGGTGGACAGCACCAACAACTATGCCATGGCCCTGATTCATGAAGGATTGGCTGTCGACGGACTTACCATTATGGCCAGGCACCAATTGGCGGGCCGGGGCCAGCGGGGCAGGCAATGGCATGGTGAACCCGGGCAAAGCCTGATGATGAGCCTGATCCTGCGGCCTTTCCCGGTTAATCTTTCCCGCCAATTCCTTTTTTCCGCTTCGGTAGCCCTTGGATTGCTCGAAGTCTGCCAGAGCTTCCAGGCTGACGGCTGGGCCATTAAATGGCCTAATGACCTCTACTGGAATGACAGAAAGGCAGCGGGTATTTTGATCGAAAACTCGATTCAGGGAAGAAAATGGAACTGGGCCGTAGTCGGGATAGGCCTCAATCTTAACCAGACAGAATTCCCCGCCGGCCTGGTCCATGCCGTTTCTGTCCGGCAGGTTACAGGCATGGAATATAGTCCGAAAGAGGTCGCCGGATCCCTTGCTTATTCTATCCGGAAACACCTGGATATGATAAAAACAGATGCTGACACGATTATTGAAGCTTATAACCGCAATCTATATAAATCAGGTAAAGCAGCCCTGTTATCCAAGCAGGGCAGGTCTTTCGAAGCCCGGATCCTTGGGGTCGGTCAAACGGGTCTTCTGATGACGGACAAGGGAAATTTCAGATCCGGTGACCTGGAATGGATCATGGAATGACCCGCAGATGTCGGCTGTTCAACGGGTGAAATGGAAGATTGCGCCCGCGGCATTACCAGCCTCGTCCTCTGCATAGATTTTCAGTTCATGGTTACCGGGCGGACAGTGTTCGTCGAAGTAATAGATGAAAGCCCTTTCCTTATCATTGCTGAAAAGGAGCCAGCTACCATCGAGCGTGCATTTGAAATTCTTTATCTTTTTATTGTTGTCCTCCGCAAGAATCAGGATCCTGGTACTTTTCTGCAGATTGGCATTTTCGGTTACTCCCGGCAGCCTGATCGTGGGAGGAACCGTATCCTGGATAAGCTGAAACCCGCCGAAATTCTTCCAGGCAGCAGTTGCCCATTCTCCCAGCCAGACGGGCTTCTTCACATCCATACTTCCGCCCTCCTGCCATTGCATAAGAATTCTGTCCCTCTGAAAAGCCGGCTTGCCGGTCTTAATTCTGACCGTCATGGTGTCGCTCAGGGGAACGCTTGCGGAGCCGATAAAATACATCGGTGAAACCGCGTCGGGTCCGAGACCCGGAGCTTTATGGTAATCGATATGAACTGAATCATAAAGGCAGTTTTCACCCAGGTAAAAAGCAAGCCCTTCCGTTTCCAGACCATCGATCATACCGGCATAAAATTGTTTCGTGGAGAAAGAGGTCTTCGATAAACCGGCGGGCTGATACTGTATCCTGAACCGCAGGTTTGATGTGTTTCCGTATGCATCCTTCAACTCGATACGGATCAGGTGTATTGTGCCGTCTTCGAGATGGACAAGGCCTCCGTATTTTGATTCGCGATATATCGAATGCCTGTATCCGGGAAGCCTGAAGAGCAGCTGGTAGTACGGACCGCCTCTTTCCCTGGTAGGATAGTCAATATGGGCATTAATACCCCGGGTGTCATCATAGCTTATATGATCGGTCTGAAAACCGGTAACCGCCACTTCATTGTCATAAAGAATTCCCTGGAAAATACCGTTGGGATTTCTGGATCCCGACTGGGTATCGAAGCCCGAAATACCAAAACCCGGATTGGGTGTGCGCGTTATAAGCAGCGGCAGGGTCGTAACAAAAGTGCCGTTCTTTTTTTTCACCGGAATAAAAGCCGGAGTCTGTTCATAAAAACTCCTGTTCCGGTCATATACGGAAAGATCTCTAAATACAGGAGGTGTGTTGTCAGCCACCGGGAGCCCAAAAAGCATTGGATTCAGGTTGACATCACCGGGATAAGTGCGGATCTCAAAATGGAGGTGGGGACCCTGCGAACCACCCGTATTACCGGAGTATGCAATCAGGTCGCCCTTGTTGACTTTTAGCAATCCCGGCGGCAGATCGAGGGTAACATCCCATCGCTGCAATTCATATTGCTTCCATTTAACCCACGCAGCCAATTCAGGATAAAATGCGTTCAGATGTGCATAGAGGCTGAGGTATCCTTCCGGATGAAGAATATAAATGACCTGACCGAATCCGAAGGGCTCTATTTTGACCCGGTAAATATATCCGCCCGCAGCGGCGTAAACCGGCAGGTTCTCCCGCTGGGCCGTACGGATATCAAGCCCCATATGATAATGGTTGGAGCGCAGTTCACCGAAATTAGCGGCCAGGCTGATGGGAATATCCAGCGGATTCCTGAACAAGTGATGCGGATAGCTGTTATTCTGGAACAGCTGGGCAGGAGCAGATTTTGCGAGAATGATCAGGAGGGAAAACAGAATAGGACGGTACATCAGATCCCAAATGTAGAATCAAAAAGATGAATTATCCCAAATGAGGAGTGCCATCCGGCTGTTTGCCGTTTAACCGGGAATGTTAGTAAATGATTTATAGCGTTTTCATAAAAAAATTAAAAATTGGTACAGCTTTTGGCATACTAGGAGTGTCTTATTAGCGAACCTATCTTAATGAAAGTTTTATGCCGGTGTTTAAAAACAAGTTCCTGTTGTTCCTGGTCATCAGCGGCGGCTCCGTCATCGGAATCGTGAAGGGTGAAGAGGCAAAACAAAAATGGGTGTTCAAGATCAAATCAAGGGTTGACAACAAGAAGCAGATCGCAGAAAAAAAGCTTCGCGCGAAAAAAGGCGGTGTCATGCTGGATGATATTGAGCTGGCTTCATTCCATACCAACTAGTAAGGAACTAAAAGAATATTCAAAACCTTCAGGATCAGCCTGGAGGTTTTTTTTATCCTTATTCTTTTCAGAATATTTCTCCAGGAACCCATACAATCGTACTTTTGCGGAATTTGTTTTGAAATGCCTAAAGACCCCGCCATCACTTCAGTACTTATTATCGGCTCCGGACCCATCATTATCGGACAGGCCTGTGAATTTGACTATTCCGGATCCCAGGCTGCCAGAAGCCTAAGGGAAGAAGGAATTAAAGTCATCCTCATCAACAGTAATCCCGCCACCATCATGACCGACCCGATGATGGCAGACAGGGTTTACCTTTTGCCGCTGACGGTGGAAAGCATCGAACAGATCCTGGAAGAGAACCAGATCGACGCCGTTTTGCCCACCATGGGTGGTCAGACGGCCCTCAATCTATGCAAAGAAGCTGCTGAGCTCGGCGTCTGGGAAAAATATAATGTCCGCCTTATCGGGGTGGATATCGAGGCCATTGATACGGCCGAAGACCGCGAGAAATTCCGGCAGCTGATGGTGAAGATCGGAATAGATGTAGCGCCCTCCAGGGTGGCTAATTCATTGCTTGAAGGGAAAGAATTCGCCCAGAATATCGGTTTCCCCCTCGTCATCCGCCCCTCTTTTACACTTGGCGGAACAGGTGGCGGATTTGTCCTGAACAAGGACGAACTGGATGCGGCTCTCGACAAAGGTTTAAAAGCTTCTCCGATCCATGAAGTGCTGGTGGAAAAAGCGGTGCTTGGATGGAAGGAATTTGAACTGGAACTTCTCCGGGATAAGAATGACAACGTCGTCATCATCTGTACAGTTGAAAATATGGACCCCATGGGAATCCACACCGGAGATTCCATAACCGTGGCGCCTGCTATGACCCTGAGCGATACAGCTTTCCAGGATATGCGCAACAAAGCCATCCTGATGATGCGATCACTCGGCAATTTTGCCGGCGGATGTAATGTACAGTTCGCGCTCAATCCCGCAACCGAACAGATCATCGCCGTGGAAATCAATCCGCGTGTTTCGCGGTCATCTGCCCTGGCTTCAAAAGCCACGGGATATCCGATCGCCAAGATCGCCGCGAAACTGGCCATCGGCTATTCACTCGATGAACTGAAGAACCAGATTACCCAGACTACTTCCGCTTATTTTGAACCGGTGCAGGATTACGTGATCGTAAAAATGCCGCGCTGGAATTTCGATAAATTCAAGGGTTCCAATGATACGCTCGGACTCCAGATGAAGAGTGTCGGTGAAGTCATGGCTATTGGCCGAAGCTTTACCGAGGCCATTCAGAAAGCCTGTCAGAGCCTTGAAAACAATGCCGTCGGTCTGGGTTATTACGGAAAGAGCCGCATGCATGCCGAAGAGCTGATCGAATATATAAAGGTTCCGAAATGGGACCGGGTGTTCCGGATCAAGGACGCACTCATGCTGGGTGTGAGTGTAAAGACCATATCACAGGCCACGGGTATCGACCGATGGTTCATCTATGAGATCCGCAAGATCTGCATGATGGAAACGGAAATCCTGAAATACAAGATGGATACTCTTCCCGACGAGGTATTGAAAGAGGCAAAGAATCTGGGGTTCAGTGACATCCAGATCGCGACGATCATGCAGGACGGCAGTGAAGAAGCTGTATTTGAAAAAAGAAAGAAGGCCGGTATCCGCAGAATCTATAAAATGGTGGACACCTGCAGTGCGGAATTCGAAGCAAAAACGCCTTATTTCTATTCCAGCTTTGAAAACAGCGCCCTTAATGAGAGCATCGTGTCTTCGAAAAAGAAGATCATTATACTCGGTTCCGGTCCAAACCGTATCGGACAGGGTATCGAATTTGACTATTGCTGCGTGCACGGACTGCTGGCAGTAAAGGAATGCGGGTATGAAGCCATCATGGTGAACTGTAACCCGGAAACTGTTTCAACGGATTTCGATATGGCGGACAAGCTTTATTTCGAACCCGTATTCTGGGAACACCTCTGGGATATCATCGAACACGAAAAACCAGACGGTGTCATCGTGCAGCTCGGCGGACAAACAGCACTCAAACTCGCAGAAAAGTTATTTAAGAAAAACATACCCATCGTAGGCACATCCTACGACAATATGGATATCGCAGAGGACCGCGGGAGGTTTTCTGATTTGCTTAAAGAAATGGATATCCCCTACCCGTCTTACGGCACGGCCTTTACAGTGGATGAGGCCGTCGAAGTCGCCAAGAAAGTAGGTTATCCCGTACTCGTAAGACCAAGCTATGTGCTCGGTGGTCAGCGGATGCGCATCGTGATCAATGATGATGAACTGGAAAAAGCTGTTATCAGCCTGTTGAAACATATTCCCGGCAACAAAATCCTTATTGACCATTTCCTTGACCGCTGCCAGGAAGCCGAAATAGATGCCATCTGCGACGGGGACCAGGTTCATATCATGGGCCTGATGGAACATATCGAACCCGCAGGAATCCATAGCGGGGACAGCAACGCCGTGCTTCCACAGTTCAACCTCACTCCGCTCGTGGTGGAAACGATGGAAGATTATGCCCGTAAGATTGCCTTCCGGTTAAATATCCGCGGACTGATCAATATCCAGTTTGCCATCAAGGACGGAAAAGTTTATGTGATAGAGGCTAATCCGCGCGCATCGAGGACCACGCCGTTTATCGCAAAAGCCTACCAGATCCCCTATCTTAATATTGCCACGCGTGTGATGCTGGGAAATAATAAACTCAAAGACTTTACTTTCCAGAAAAAACTGAAAGGATACGCGATTAAAGAACCCGTTTTCAGTTTTGATAAGTTTCCCGGTGTAAATAAGGAACTCGGACCTGAAATGAAATCCACCGGTGAAGCGATACGCTTCATCAAGGATTTGAAAGATCCCTATTTCCGCCAGCTTTATAAGGACAGGAGCATGTACCTCAGTAAATAGAGTCCTTCGCAGGAATCGTCCTCAGACATTGTTTTTCCGGATTAACAATGAGGTGACTAATTTTTTTCCTGAAAATTTAACGTGATAATCACCTGCCCGTTACCGAAAGAATTTTTTCCTTCAGTAATCCGCAGGGGCTATGGAAAGGAGGGAAAAGAATTTTTGCTGGCAGGACGCACCATTTCTTCGCTGTCTTCTTCCCATGCTGGCGGGTAGCTTTACGGAATATTTTTTCCCTTTTTCTGAAAGATTCGCCGGTGTTTTATTTCTTTCTTTTACCGCAACGGTACTGGTATACGGAATATTTTTTCTGAAATCTGCAGCCGGATCATTTCCGGTTTATGGCCTTATGATTCAGCTGGCGTTTTTTTTCCTGGGAAAAACCATCCAGTTTCAACACAGGGACGTTCAGGCAGAGACTACTAACCCGGATTTTGTTTGGATGGCCCGTCTCACAAGGGAACCGGTAAAAAGACCGAAAACCTGGAAAGCCGAGGTCGAGATCGGCTGGATGTGGAATCAAAAAAATCTTATCCGGGAAAAGGAAAAGATCTCCATTTATTTCAAAATCCCGGACAGCATCCTGCTACACCAGGGAGATCTCATTCTTTTTCGTGGTAATCTCTTGCCGGTTGAAAATCCGGGAGGTGACAAGGGCTTCGACTACAAAAGGTATTGCCGCCTAAAGCATATATACAGACAGGTTTTTTTACGATCAGAAAAATTCCGGCTTATAAATTCACCCCGGGATAAATCCATTGCAGACCTGCTGGAAAAAGAAAGATCCAGGATGCTGCGCATTATCGAGTCACATATTCCTGACAGGCAGGAGAAGGGCCTGCTGGAAGCGCTCCTTGCCGGATTTACCGGCGACCTCGATAACCAATTATTAAAAGACTATGCCGACGCGGGTGTTGTGCATATCATTGCCATTTCCGGTTTGCATCTTGCCCTGATTTGTCAGATCCTGCTGGGGCTGCTGCGTTTCATGGGGAAAAGAGAGACCATGCAATGGGCAAAGCTGATTCTGGTGATTGCTGGTATTTGGGCTTATAGTGTTCTCTCCGGATCGTCCCCTTCTGTCGTCCGTTCTGCCCTTATGTTCACCTTCGCCATGGTAGCCAGAAATCTATTTCGCGAGCCTTCCCTCTACAATATACTGGCAGGCTCTGCATTTTTCCTCATCTGTTTTGACCCGGGATGGATAAGAGATACGGGGTTTCAACTAAGTTATTCTGCCGTCCTGGGACTTCGTCTCTTTACCGCGCAGGTCAGGGATCTGGCCGGATTTAAAAATAAAATACTGAAAGGAATATGGGAGGCCATGGCGGTAAGCTTTTCCGCTCAGCTGCTGACAACTCCGCTAAGTCTGTATTACTTCCATCGCTTCCCGAATTATTTCCTCGCAGCCAATCTCATTGCCGTTCCTCTGTCAAGCCTGGTGCTGGTTTCAGGCCTGCTGTTGTGGACTTTTTCTGCCATAGGTCCCCTCGCCGACGGGCTCGGCTGGTTCCTGGCAGCACAGATCCGCCTGCTTAATCATTTTGTATCCTGGGTTGCCGGCCTGCCGGGATCAGTGACGGATGGCATTTTTCTATCCGCCATGCAGGTCAGCTTTATTTATATCACAGGCTTTGGTTTCTACCGGTTGCTGATCCTGGAAAAGAAAGACGGTATATGGACTGGCCTCGCCGGCCTGTTGGTTCTGGCCATCCTCCGGTTCAACCCCGGATGACTTTGCAGGCTTGCCCGATTGGTGTACTTTCGCGGCTTCCATTAATCTTACCGGGTTAACATCACACCATGAGCAAAAAAATCCAGTCAGCACTCATATCCGTTTTCTATAAGGACGGTCTGGAACCGCTTGTACGCCTTCTGCATCAACAGGGAGTCCGCCTGATTTCCACCGGCGGAACAAGGTCTTTTATTGAAGCACTGGGAATACCCTGCACGGGGGCTGAAGAACTCACCCAGTATCCGTCGATTCTCGGAGGTCGCGTGAAGACCCTGCATCCTTCGATCTTTGGGGGTATCCTCGGCAGGAGGGAAGAAAATCAGGATGTCCTCGAAATGAAGGAATACCATATTCCTGAAATAGACCTCGTGATTGTAGACCTCTATCCTTTCGAGGAAACCGTTGCGAATACGAAGGAAGAAAAATCCATCATCGAAAAAATCGATATTGGCGGACCATCGATGATCCGTGCAGCGGCAAAAAACTTTGCCCATGTGGCTGTTCTGGCAGATAAGAATGATTATTCAAGGCTGGAAAAATTGCTTTCGGACCAAAAGGGTGAACTCACCCGCGAGCAAAGGAAGGAACTTGCTGCCCGGGCTTTTGAAATTGTGGCCCGTTACGATCTGGCGATTCATGAATATTTTAATCCCGGCAAACCTGTTGGCGGGGGTCATAAAGTTAAACACCTTAGATACGGTGAAAATCCGCACCAGCAGGCGCGTTTTGAAGGAGATCCTGAAAAAATTTTCAGGCAGCTGGGGGGTAAGGAAATTTCTTACAACAACCTCGTAGACATCGATGCAGCTATACAGCTCATTGGTGAATTCAGTGAGAAAACCGTTTTTGCTATCATCAAGCATACGAATGTATGCGGAATCGCGCAGCGCAATACAACACGCAGTGCCTGGGACCATGCGCTGGCGGGAGATCCGGAGAGTGCTTTTGGAGGTGTACTGGTATGCAATTCAGAAATCGACCTTTCAACCGCTGAAGCCATCAGTGAAATCTTTTTTGAAGTGCTTATCGCTCCTTCCTTTTCCATGGAAGCCCTGACAATGCTGAAGTCGAAAAAGAACAGGATCCTGCTTGAACTGATTCGTCAGCCGGCGACAACGGTCATGAGAAAATCCCTGCTGGACGGGTATCTTGTACAGGATGCCGATCTGGGAAACTTTGAAAAATGGGAAGAGGCCGGAGGCAGGGAATCAGGTGCCGCTGAAAAACAGGATCTGGTGTTCGGCAACCTGGTATGCAAACATCTCAAATCGAATGCCATCGCATTGATAAAAAATAAGCAGCTCATCGGTAAGGGTTGCGGTCAGACCAGCCGCATAGATTCGCTCCGGCAGGCAATTGCAAAGGCAAACCAGTTCAGCTTCAGTCTGGAAGGCGCATCTCTGGCTTCAGATGCATTTTTCCCTTTTGATGATTGTGTGCGTATTGCGGCGGCCGAAGGGATCTCTGCATTTATCCAGCCCGGAGGTTCCATCCGCGATAAAGATTCCATAGAATTCTGCAGGCAGCAGGGGCTTGCCATGGTAATCACCGGGATGAGGCATTTTAAGCACTAGTAGACCTGTTCCGGAAACTTAAATATCCCAGAAAATCTGATCCTTCAGAAATACTTCGTAGACTTCCTTCCAGCCGGCGAAGAGCGGATCGGTGCCAAAAAACTGGTTGTGCCAGATCGTGACCATGACGCCGTTTACCTGTTTTATTTTCCGGTAATAGTTCATGAGTTCGGAAAAAGCTTCGCGGGGTTTCATGCCGGATTCGTAGTAACAGGTGGCGTCCATGAAACAAAATGGAAATAACATCAGTGACGTTTTCTTTTCCGCTTTCAAATCATACCAGTAAAAAGAAGAGGCGATGGATGCCCGGAACCCATTAATTCCTCCATAGCCCATTGTGAAATCTTTCTCTATACCGTGGTCAACGAGATTCCGGTAGGTCTTTGGCAGAGACATACGGATATAATGCTGCCGGCTGTATTTCACCGGTCTGCCAATGATTTTTTCCATTTCATCGATCTCTTCCATGAGAATGGCCTCTTCGTCCCCGCTCTGCCAGGAGGGATGTACGCCTACTGTATATCCACCTGCGTGGTAGGCGACAAGCGAACGCATAGCTTCTTTAACAGGTGATATGTTCTTATCGTACAGCGCTGTTTTCTTTGCAAGGAGAAAAAAATAATAAGCGCGGGTTCTGCAATAAAGATGAAGGGAATCCAGCCATTCGTATGAATCGAATGGATCCTTTTTACTGCTGAACAATACATCCCAGCGGTCTTTGATATCACGCCAGTCCCTTTTTACAATCGATCGTGCAAATCCACCCAGGTTACGTACAAACCCTTTATGCCGGTAAGAATAGGCCATGTCAATGTCGTAGGTGGGGATGAATTTGAAATCCTTCATCCTGAAAATGAGACCTGGATATTTCTGCCTCAGGGCAGATTTAAGATCTTCCAGCCAGTCATTGACCAGGGGTCTGTCGAGAAATCCCTCCCTAAATGCCAGGGAGGCTTCATGAGGAAACCGGTTATACCTGTCGGGTTGAAAGGAAAGATATTCTTCATACCGGCTTATGAGATAAAAAACTGCCGACAATATATCAAACGGGAAGTCGCCTTCGGAAGGAAAAAAAACCTTCTTCCCGGCAAATTCCATGCATTCAATCTTTTGATCACGGATAGAAGTTTCAAAAATCAATCCGGCCGGCCGGATATGAAATTCCTCATTGCTTATCCTTTGACCGGAGTAATTGATTTTCGGGGACCCATATTGCTGAAATACCTTTTTGTTATGCGTAAGACCAACGGGCTCATTGAAAAGTTCCTGGCCGATCAGGTCCAGCACGTATCCAAGGCGGGGGCTGTTGTCTTCACTGTAAAAAAGCATGTTCAGGATTTGTGCTTTTCTAACCAGCGTTGATTGAAACTTTTATCAGCAAATTTCAGGTCCGCGCGTTGCCTTGTCCAGCCTTTGAATACCCGGTTGATAAACCAGTTTTTCAGGCGTGCATTTCCCATGTTCATCCATTTCCTGTGAAGGCTGGCCTGCTTCCATCCGTTCCAGGCAAGCTTTTCCATCCAGCCTGCGGATCCCTGCTTAACGGCTTCATGCCGGTTCTCGAGAAGGATCTCGTGAAGGTTTATTTTAACTGCGCAGACTTCCGTGCAGTTTCCGCAAAGCGAAGATGCATAACTCAGGTGTTTCCATTCACCGATGGGTTTTAAGTGGGGGGTGATAACAGCTCCGATCGGGCCGCTGTAAGTGGTGCCATAGCTGTGGCCGCCCACATTCTTATAGACCGGGCAGGCGTTCAGGCAGGCGCCGCAACGAATGCAATAGAGGCTTTCACGAACCTTGGTGTTGGCCAGCATATTTGTCCGCCCGTTGTCCAGGAGGATCACATACATTTCATCCGGGCCGTCGAATTCACCAGGCTGCCGGGGGCCGGATACAATAGAATTATAACTCGTTATGCGCTGGCCTGTTCCAAAAGTGGCAAGCAAAGGCCAGAATAACGCCAGATCATTCAGGGATGGAATTATTTTTTCAATGCCGGTGATGACGATATGGGTTTTGGGGAAAGAGGCACAAAGACGTCCATTTCCTTCATTCTCCGTAATGGCGATGCTTCCGGTTTCTGCAACAATAAAATTCGCCCCCGTAATACCGATTTCAGCCTGCAGGTATTTATCGCGCATTTTATGACGCGCGATCATCGTGAGTTCTGTGGGAGAAAGGTTGGGGGCAGTATTCAGTTTTTCGTGAAAAAGCCTGGCGATATCTTCCTTGCTTTTATGCATCGCGGGCGTCACTATATGATAGGGAGGCTCACCGTCCAGTTGCTGGATATATTCACCTAAATCAGTTTCCAGGCTTTCGATCTGGTGATCTTTCAGGAAATCATTGAGGTGGATTTCCTCCGTGACCATGCTCTTACTCTTGACAATGGCCCGGCAATTCTTTGCTTTACATATGGCAAGGATTTCCTTTTGTGCCTCCTCCGTATTCTCTGCCCAGATTACTTTGCCGCCCCGTTTTGTGAAAGCCATTTCAAATCTTTCGAGCTGGGCATCCAGGGTCTCAAGGGCGCGCCACTTGATATTTTTTGCCCTTTCCCTTGCCAGATGGAGTTCCTGGAATTGCTGTTTACCCTGTGGAACAACGGCATTGTAACGGCCGATATTGAAGTTGATCTTTCGCCGGTGTTCGAGGTCCGCCGCTTTGACGAAACTCTTATCCTGAAAATCAGAAGCAGGGTCGGTGTTTGTCATAGGTTGAAGATAATAAATTATACGAGCCGGTACTATTTGCTGTTCACTCCGCTCAGGGAGTCAATGCTGTCAATTCCACCGGTTACGCGGCACCGAAAAACAATACGCACGACATATTTACGCGCCTCATCTCCGCCATCTTCGTTTTTCTGGTAAAATTTTTTGTACGTCGCCCGGTATTCTCCCGTGATCACCTCGTCCGGCTTATATTCCGGATTGTTGTACAATTCCAGAGACTGGGTAACGGGTTCGACGTTTAGCGATTTTTGGTATACCGTGTCATCTTCTGACCATTTATATACCTCCTGGTTATTGGTATTGGCATGCAGAGATCCCGTGAAATGTTTGTCAACAATTTTCAACCCGACACCGACGCCCACCTTAAAACCGAGCCCGCTGTTCAGCAGAAGTGTATCGTTGTATTTGAAGCAGAGAATACCGGCAGAGAAAAAAGCATAACCGGTTTTTGGAGGAAGAACCGGTTCACCGTTAAGGTACAGGTAGAAGTCGGCAAGATTGTACTGAAGCTTGGCGCGGGTCTTCTTCTTCAGCAGCATTTTTGAATTGATGTTATAGCTCCGGCTGCGCACTTTAAACTGGCTCCACCCTTTCCAGTGCCTGCTTACTGAATCCCGGTAAAATGCGGCCCTTTCTTTTGCAACAGAATCATGAATAATGTCTGCCCGTCTTACCGAATCCATATAACCAACGGATTCAAAACCTGATGAGTCTTCCTGAAGCGGGGGAATGGTCTTTTCGGAACTATCCTGGGCTACAGTGCGAAAAACCGGCGAGAGGCCGGACAGAACAAAAATAAGTACGGGGAAAATTTTCATAGAGACCGTCAGACTTTATCTTTTTTCAGGTGGGCTGCCGCGGCTTCCAGCGCGGAGTAAAATTCGGTACCGTATTTCCTGACAAGCGCTTCTTTGAGAAACACGTAGACGGGAACTTTCAACTGCTGGCCCAGTTTACAGGCAGGCCGGCAAAGCGTTTCCCGGGGTTCGTAGTTCAGGTATTCCTGGTTCCTCCGCCTGCTTCTGGTAACTTTTGCAGGGAACAGGTGGCAACTGACGGGTTTCTTCCAGGTGATTTTTTTTTCAAGGCAGGCCTGTTCAATGCCGCATTTAATTATTCCGTTTTCATCACGGTGTCCGTATGCGCAAATCTTACCCTGAATAGTGGGTGTCACCCATCCGAATTCGGCATCAAACCGGTAAAGGCCCTGTTCGTCTATCTGCTTCAAACCTTCCGGAGTGAGATAGGGTCTTATTTCTCCGATAAAAGTACGGAGGTGTACGAGTTCTTCATCAGTAAGCGGCGCACCGGCGTCGCCGTCTTCGCAGCAGCCTCCCTTGCATTTATTCAGATCGCATACGAATTGCTCCGTAACCATGTCATCGCTGACCAATATGTTGTCAATAGCTATCAAAAACCGGGGGTTAAATTCCAGCTAAGATAAGATTTCAGGAAGGAATCAGGATGGGTTTTTCCACCGCAGCGTATTGATGAGGTGATTCATATCCTGCTGGATAAAGTCGTTTACAATACTGAGGGAATCGGCATTCGGTGTAGTGTCAAAATAAAGGGCGCCGCGCAAAAAATGATGCAGGCTATCGCTGACAAAGAACTGTTTTGCCGTGGCCGCATTTCCGCCGACATTAAAAAAAATACCATGCACGCCCAGTGGAGAGCTGATCAGCGAGTCTTCGATGGAACTGGCTTTGTACGTGTGCTTATAAGTCATTTTATACGCATCTTCCCTGAGTTTATCGAAGTTCCCGTTAACATCTTTATAACTAATATATATTCTCGCATTAAACCTTGGAAAGTCAATGTTTATCCAAAAAGGATTTTCGGGCCTGTCGCCGAAAAAGGAAGTGTCGCGTTGGATACGTGCATAAGTGGGATATTCAAAAGAATACGGGAATTCAGGACGATTAAAACTTTGATATTCATGGGATGGGAAATCTATCCGGAAATAACCCCGGGGCTTTGGCGTATAGGGGCTGTTGCAGGAAATAATGAAACCCGGAAGTAAACAGCAAATCGCGTAGTATCTGAATCGCAAGGGTAGGTTTTTTATTGGTTTATCCGGACTCTGACTTTTTTTATCCGGCTGCTGTCGGCCTCCAGAACGATGAATTCAAAATCACCGCATTGAATGCTGTCGTCTACTTTTGGAATTTCCCCGGACAGTTCCAGTATCAGGCCTGCCAGTGAATCTGAATCTCCTTTCACAGTATCGAAGGTATCGACCGGCAGGTTCATGGATTTGCAGACATCATTGATCATTGTCCTGCCTTCAAAGATAAAAGAACCGTCTTCCTGTTTTGCTGCAGATACCTCATCCTCATCGAATTCATCCTTAATGTCCCCTATCACTTCCTCCATGATGTCTTCCAGCGTAACGATACCACTCGTTCCACCGAATTCATCCACGACAATGGCAAAATGGATTCTGCTTGACTGAAATTCCTGCAAAAGGTCTTTGATCATTTTGTGCTCATGCACAAAATGGGGAGCGCGGAGCAGTGGATGCCAGTCAAAATTATCAGGTTCGTTCAGATAGGGAATAAGGTCTTTTGTGTGGACCATTCCCGTAATTTCATCGAGGCTTTTCCTGTATACGGGGAGACGTGAATAGTGAAGCTCTTCAATTTTTCGTTTCACCTGGCCAAAGTTCAGTTCGGCTTCAATACCACTTACGTCAAGCCTTGTCTTCATGATCTGCTTGACTGTGATATTCCCGAACTTAATTATGCCTTTAAGAATATTTTTTTCTTCTTCGGTGGTGTCGTTATCAATGGCATGATCCAACTCCTCCAGGCTGTTCTGGGCAGAACGCTGGCTGCCGAATAATCTTTCCAGTTTTTCCTGCTGGTTGGCAAGGAGAATGCCCAGCCTCCGGAAAAGCAGATGGATGACCTCGGTAACGCCGGAGGTATAAAAGGCAAACTGCAGGGTATTCTGGCTGGCCCAGACTTTTGGCATTACTTCCCCGAAGAGAATAAGTACAAAACTGACCATCACGGCCTTCATTGCAAACTCAAGGAACCAGAGTTCTTTTTTAAATACGATTACCTGGTCGATTAGAAAATTGGAAAGAATGATAATACCGATATTAAGCAGGATATTAGCGATCAGCAGGGAAGCAAGAAGCGCCTTGGGTTCTTCAAGCAGATTTACTATCCTTCTCCAGGAACTGTCCTGTTTGGTTTTCAGGATGTTGATCTCCTTGTCGCTGAGGGAAAAAAAGGCAATCCTTGATCCGGAAACGATAAAGGACATCACCAGAAAAAAAAGAATAAGAATAACGAGGATGGTGGTAGCCTGCGCGTTGATAAATAAAAAAAGACCCGGATGGCCGGGGTAGGTTGACAAGTTTAAAGGGTGATCCAAAATTCTTGGTTTCGTTAACAATCCATTATCCGCGCGGAAAATGCGGGAAATTCCTTCACGCAGGATTGTAAATTTAATAAAACTTGGCTATTCCGCTAAAATGGAATATCGGATGAAGGATCTCCGACATTCGAGGCGTCTGAACCATTGAAGCCCTCCACGCTTTCTGGAGGCGGGACGTGGGCATGATTCCCCTCCAGCTTCTTATCAAGCATAATCAGGTTATCGCCAACTACTTCCGTTGCAAATTTTTTGTTTCCTTCCTTGTCTTCCCAGCTTCGGGTTCTTAGTCTTCCTTCAATATAAACCAGGCTTCCCTTGTGAAGGTATTTTTGTGCGAGCTCCGCCAGTCCCCTCCAGAGTACCACGGTATGCCACTCAGTTTGTGAGATCAGCTTGCCCGTCCTGTCTTTAAAGGTTTCTGTTGTTGCGAGGGAGAATTTCGCGACGCCGATATTGCCTTCCAGATATTGCACATCCGGATCCTTTCCCAAATTTCCTATAAGCATTACCCTGTTAACGCCTCTCATGATCGTGCTGATTAATTGGTGATGGTTGTGACCGCTGAAACCGGTTCAACTCCGCTATTATCCATCAAATATTTTACCATGAATCAACGCGGCAGGAGATTCAGTCCCTCCTGCGCTATTATCCGGGGAAACGGATACAGAGCAATATGCCTGAGGGACACGGGTTGATACCCTTCAATAACATCCAATGGCGCATCCACGACGATAAATCGCGCCCTGATATGTTGATGAGTAAGGGTTTGGGAGAATTCGGGTGAGACAGAACGTATCCCGATGCGCCGGTTTCCAAAGTGCAGGCGAAAAAAATCAGTTTTTACAATCTGGTCCTGAGGTAAATTTTTCACAGTTTCCAGCAGAATGAGTTCATACAGATTATTCCATATGTCTTTGCCCTCCCTTTTGCGAATCCATACCTTTTTACTATCCGGACCTGCTATGATGTAGTTAAAGTGGCGTACCGTCCTTTCTTTGATGGCTTTTTTTACCGGGAGTGCTGAGGTCCAGTCATTAAGATAAGCCTGGCAGGATGCCGAAAGAACGCATTGACTGCAAAGCGGGTTTTGGGGTTTACAGACTGTTGCTCCAAAATCCATGATCGCCTGATTGTAAACACCAGGCTGATTTTTGTCCAGCAGTTCTTCTGCAAGTGAAGCGTAGATTCTCCTGCCTGCAGCGGATTGTTTTTCGAGAGCGACACCAAAATACCTTGACAAAATTCTTTCCACGTTGCCGTCCACAACAGCATGCGGCAGTTGAAAGGCAAAAGAAGCAATGGCAGCCGCAGTATAATGACCGATACCTGGAAGACGAAGAAGTTCTTCATAAACGGATGGAAATCTGCCCTCGTACTGTCCGACAATTTTCTGTGCGCTGGAAATCAGATTTCTGCAACGGCTGTAATATCCAAGTCCCTCCCATGTTTTAAAAACTTCTTTTTCTCCTGCAGATGCGAGATCCTGAACAGTTGGAAATTTTTTTATAAAGCGCTGGTAGTAAGCAGTTCCCTGTTCCACCCTCGTTTGTTGCAGGATGATCTCACTCAGCCAGATCCGGTAGGGGTCTTTTTCTCCCTTCCAGGGAAGCGCCCTGTTGTTGGTTTTGTGGTGCCAGGAAAGAAGTTTTTTTGTGAAATCAAGCTTCATGGAACAGCAAAATAATCATCTCCGCCGACTTATAGAACCCTGATAGTCAAATACTTATAAACAGCTGATATGCAGGGTCTTATATAATAGCTGAAAAACAAGTTCAGCTTTTTTTACAAATTCTTGCAGTTTAATTTTTTTGTTATATATTTAAAATCAGAAACTTATAAATCATTTTGCAATGAGAAAGGCAGACCTCGTGAATCAAATTTCCGACAAGACCGGAATTCCAAAAGTGGATGTACTGGTCACCCTGGAAACCATGTTCAAGGAAGTGAAAGACACACTTTCCAAAGGTGAAAATATCTATATCCGTGGATTCGGAAGTTTTATCACGAAAAAAAGGGCCGCAAAAATTGGCCGGAACATCAAGAAAAACGTAGCTGTTCATATACCCGAACATTTTATCCCTTCATTCAAGCCTGCAAAAGAATTTGTTGCGGAAGTGAAAAAATTACAATCTATTCAGGATAATCAGCCAAACCCTGACGAAGAGATGTAATTTCGCCGGATAAAATGCCGAAGTGAACAAAAAGCAAGTTATCGTAGCATCCGCCGGATTTCTATTTCTTCTGGTTATTTACTTTTTCGGTCACACGGTTCCTCCAAAAAAACAGTCATCCGATACCGGCTCTACTGCCTCAGCATCGCAATCACTTGATATTAACGCTGTTCTCAATGCTTTGAAAGCGAAACTTACGCCCTCGCAGTCAGAACACGTGAGCCGGCTGCAATCGGCCGTGGTTCGTGGAGATGTAAAAGACCAGCAGATAAAAGCGGATCTGCAACTGGCTTCGTTCTGGAGAGATTCCTCCGAAAACGGCTTCCTGCCCTACGCTTACTACACGGGTGAAGCCGCAAAATTGGAAAATTCTGAAAAAAGTCTCACTTTTGCAGCCCAATTATTTTTGAATAACCTTCGGAGTCAGGAGAATCCGGCGCTCAGGTCATGGATGGCTTCACAAAGCCGGGACTTGTTTGAAAGAGCTGAAGTTCTGAATCCGGGCAACGATTCAACAAAAATCGGGTTGGGCGCAACATATATTTTTGGCGCGTCGGGAGAACCGACAGATGTCATGAAGGGAATCCAGAAAATTCTGGAAGTGGCCCGAAGGGATTCACTGAACATGTATGCGCAGCTGATGCTGGGGCTTGGAGGGATCGAATCAGGCCAGTACGACAAAGCCATCCAGCGTCTGATCAAAGTGGTGCATTTCGATCCGGCTAACATTGAAGCGGTATTAAGCCTCGGGGAGGCTTATGAAAGAACCGGGGATATCGCAACGGCAAAGATCTGGTACGCAAAGGCAACGAAACTGACCACCAATCCGGAACTGATCGAAGCGATCAACGAACGGATAAAGTCATTAAAATAGAACGCTCGCGGAGCGGGTTTGGAAATCATTAGTTAACTAAAAAGGAATTATCAATGCCTTGTGGTAAAAAAAGGAAACGGCATAAAATTGCAACTCATAAGAGAAAGAAAAGATTGCGTAAGAATCGTCACAAGAAAAAGAACAAGTAAGACCGTACTCCGGCCGGTACAGTCCGGCCTGTTCTGCTGAAAACATTTATATGCTAACGCTTGCAATGCTTGCCGCATCCGCATAAGCTGTTAAATCAATTAAATCCCCTTCAGCATTCGATTCCTTTTAGTGTAGCACCGGATAGGCAGAGTAAATGTTATAAAAACATTGAACAAGGAACTGATCATCAACGCAGCCCCTCAGGGAGTTGAAATAGCCCTGCTGGAAGATAAAAAGCTGGTGGAATTACACCATGAAAAAACTGACGCCAGCTTTGCGGTGGGTGATTTGTACCTCGGTAAGGTAAAAAAACTTATACCCGGACTGAACGCAGCATTTGTGGACGTAGGTTTCGAAAAGGATGCATTTCTGCATTATACCGACCTGAGTCCTTATGCGAGATCCCTCCTGAAATTCACCCAGCAAAGCATCCAGGCTCCCAAGGATCACGAAAATGATTTCGGCGGGTTTTCGGTTGAACCGGAAATCGTGAAGACAGGAAAGATCAACGAAGTACTGAGCGGAAAACCAAATATCCTGGTTCAGATTCTTAAAGAGCCGATAGCGGCGAAAGGACCCAGGCTGAGTTGTGAAATTTCCCTTCCCGGCCGTTTTGTCGTCATTACCCCCTTTAATGATATTGTAGCTGTTTCGCGAAAAATTCATTCCTCCGACGAAAGAAAAAGACTGCAGAAAATCGTAGAAGCGATCAAACCGAAAAATTTCGGAGTGATTGTGCGTACGGCGGCTGAAGGAAAAAATACTGCCGAATTACACGAAGACCTGACTGACCTGGTAGCCACCTGGAAACTTATTCAGCGTAATCTTTCTGGCGCCGCCGCCCCGGCCAAGATCCTGAGTGAACAGACCAAGACCACCAGCATGCTCCGGGATTTACTGAATGAAGACTTCAATAAGATCGTTGTAAACGATAAAAATCTTTTCAACGATACAAAGACTTATATCCAGCGCATTGCCGCTGACAGGATTGACATCCTCTCCTTTTATAGTAACGGGTCTCCAATTTTCGATCATTTTGGGATCACCAAACAAGTCAAGGCAAGTTTTGGCAAAACGGTGAACCTTCCCAGCGGTGCATACCTCATTATCGAACATACCGAAGCCCTTCATGTAATCGACGTCAACAGCGGGTATAAAAGCGTTAGCAATAACCAGGAACAAAACGCGCTGGAAACGAATCTTGAAGCCGCCGAAGAAATTGCCCGTCAGCTTCGTCTGAGAGACCTGGGAGGAATAATCGTGGCGGATTTCATCGATATGAAACTCCCTGACAACAAGAGGAAACTCGTGGAGGCCATGGAGTCCTTTATGCGGACAGACCGCGCAAAGCACGCCGTTTTGCCGATTTCCAAATTTGGTCTTATGCAGATCACCCGGCAAAGAATGAAGCCGGAAATCACAATCAATACCCAGGAAATCTGTCCAACCTGCAATGGAACCGGAAAGATCTCCTCAGCCCTGATCCTTGAAGATGAAATCGAGAAAAATCTGAGTTATCTGCTTAATCATCAGCATAAGAACCTGACCCTGATGGTCCATCCGATCATATATGCCTACCTCACCAAGGGCGGCTGGCTTTTCAGCAAAAAGTGGAGCTGGCGCAGAAAATATAAACAGCCTATCCATATTACCGAGAACAATGGATATCATCTCACAGAATTCCATTTCTTCGACAAACAGGAAGAAGAGATCAAGCTCTGACGGGCTCCCTTTTTCTCCTTTTTTTCCCTTTTTTACCCCCTTTCATATTACCTAATAACTTAATATTTCCATTTTTTTTAACCCTTCCGGCGGACGTGCAAAAACTGCGTATTCTGGGTGTTCACGACCGTTCATTTTCAGTGATTTATCGAAAGACTGCAATAAACAGCCTCCATTTAAAACATTGTATATCAAAATGTTACAAAGGATTTAAAGAGCGAATACAATTCCGGTAAGGGGTTTTAAAGTTATGCACAGGGAGAAAAAATTATTTTGTTATGTGGCCTGAATTTGTAATTTAGTGGAAGAATTTAATGGGTTAGTAAGTAAAAGGTCGGCTCTCGTAGCCGGCCTTTTTACTTTTCATCCATACCAGCCATTATCTTTAGTGATGCCTAAATTAAAAACCGCTTTCTTCTGCAATCATTGTGGCTATGAAAGCGCAAAATGGCTCGGCAAATGTCCTTCATGCGAACAATGGAACACTTTCACGGAAGAAATCATCAGTAAAGACGAAAAAGTACCTGCTGCTGACTGGAAAAAAAATTCCGGCCAAAAAGAAATCAGAACGATTTCAATTCATGAGGTCATCAGCGGAGAAGAAAAAAGAATTGCAACACCCGATGCAGAACTTAACCGCGTGTTGGGAGGAGGAATAGTTTCCGGGAGTATTGTCCTGGTAGCCGGTGAGCCGGGTATTGGAAAGAGTACACTTTTTCTTCAGGTAGGACTTCAGATGAAAGATCTGGTTACCCTGTATATCAGCGGTGAAGAAAGTGAACAACAGATACGAATGCGTGCAGACCGGCTCAGAATCAGCAATCGCAAGCTGATGGGTTCGTCCGAAAATTTTTACCTGCTGACTGAAACTTCCATGCAGGCCATTTTTCAGGAGATAAAAAAATTGCAGCCCCAACTTGTGATCGTTGATTCCATTCAAACCCTTCAGTCGCCTTATATAGATTCCACTCCGGGAACCGTATCGCAGATAAGAGAGTGTGCAGCAGAGTTTTTGCGGTATTCCAAAGAAAGCGGAACTCCGGTCTTTCTAATCGGTCACATTACAAAGGATGGGATCATTGCCGGTCCGAAGGTTCTCGAGCATATGGTAGACACTGTATTGCAATTTGAAGGTGACAGGCATTATGCTTACAGGATACTGCGAACGCTAAAGAACCGCTTCGGATCGACTGCCGAGTTGGGTATTTATGAGATGAGCGAAGAAGGCATGCAACCGGTAAACAATCCAAGTGAAATACTGATCACACAAAAGGATGAAAACCTGAGCGGAACGGCTATCGCAGCCACCATTGAAGGACAACGGCCACTGTTGATTGAAGTGCAGGCACTGGTAACGGCATCAGTCTACGGGACGCCGCAAAGAACAGTAAGCGGATTTGATCTCCGCCGCCTTCAGCTTTTGCTGGCCGTACTTGAAAAAAGAGGGGGTTTTCACTTTGGAATTAAAGACGTATTTCTAAATATTGCAGGCGGACTGAAAGTGGAAGATCCCTCCATCGATCTTGCAGTGCTTTGCGCATTACTGAGTTCTTTTGAAGATCAACCTATTGCTTCCGATACCTGCTTTGCCGGTGAAGTGGGCCTGAATGGTGAGATCCGTGCGGTGAACAGAATAAACCAGAGGATTTCTGAAGCGGAAAAACTGGGATTCAGCAAAATACTCATATCCAAGTATAATCAGAAAAGTTTAAAAAACCACACTCACCAGATCGAAATCAAATGGATGGGAAAAGTGGAAGAAGTTTATAAATATCTGTTTTAAGGTTTCTGTGCGGGGCGATATATATGCATACTGTGCCAAAAGCGCTGCGCCCGCTGATTGATTTATTCTTTCCTTACACCTGCTGTGGCTGCGGTTCAAATCTTATTCAGGAACCGTCGCTGTTTTGCCTGCATTGTCTCGCAACGATGCCTGTAACAGGTTTTGAATTTCTCGCCGGAAATCCTGTAGAAAAAATATTCTGGGGAAGGGCCTTTGTTCATGCAGCTTCCGCTCATTTATATTTTGTGAGCGGATCTCCCATTCAACACGCACTGCATCTTCTCAAATACAGGAACAGGAAAGATATTGGTTTATTATTCGGAAATATGATGGGCAGATCGCTTGGATTATCTGGAAGATTCAGCGAATGCACCGACATCCTGCCGCTCCCTCTCTTCGCAAAACGGCAGAAGCAAAGAGGTTATAACCAGTCAGCCCTGATCGCTGAAGGCGTTTCTGCTGCAATGAAAATTCCCGTTCAATACGGCTGGCTAACCCGGATAAAGGAAACACAGACGCAGACAAATAAAAACAGGATAGAACGGTGGCAGAATATGGAAGGAAAATTCAACATCTCTGACCAGGACAAACTGAGTCACCGTCATATTCTGCTGGTGGATGACGTCATTACGACCGGTGCTACGCTTGAGGCTTGCGCAGGGGTCATCCGGTCCGTACCAGGCGCGCGGGTCAGCATTGCCTGCCTCGCCCACACTGTTCCTTCTTAATTGGGTGCGAGTTACTATTTTTGACGCGATGAACAGATGGCTTACCCTCTGCCTGGCAGCTGGCATTTTCATTCTCTCCTGTCAGAAAGAATCCACACCCAATGGAACGGACAGGTTATTTCTGTCTGCCGACAGCCTGCAATTCGATACGCTGTTCACGAATACGGGCAGCGTAACCCAGAGAGTCAGACTGATCAATAACAACAACCGCAGTATATCGGTCTCGGATATCCGCCTGATGGGTGGTGCCGCTTCTGCTTTCACCATTAATATCGATGGAAATCCCGGACCCGTGGCGTCCAACCTGAGCATTGCAGGCAATGACAGTCTTTATATTTTCGTAAACCTCTTCATCCGGCCAGGCGCTGATCCAAAACCTTTCCTGATTTCTGACAGCATCCGCATCAGTTACAACGGAGTTGAACAATATATCCAACTCTCCGCCTGGGGTCAGAATGCGCATTTCCTGACCGGCGCAGTCATACGAAAAGACACCGTTTGGACAAACGATCTTCCTTTTGTTATCTATGGTGGCCTGAGGGTGGACAGCAATATCACGCTTACCCTTCAGACAGGCACACGCGTCTATTTGCACGCTGATGCCCCGTTTTATGTAGACGGCACCCTGCAAGTCATGGGAGGTCCGGCAGACAGTCAGCAGGTTGTTTTTACAGGCGACAGACTTGACAAACCATATGCCGGATATCCCGGTTCCTGGCCAGGTATTTATTTCAGCGCAGCAAGCAGGGACAATAAGTTAAACTACCTGTCTGTTCAAAATGCATACAGAGGAATTGTGACGGAAGGACCGGGGGTATTGCCCAATCCCAAAATTCTGATGACTCAATGCTCCATCTCCAATGCTCTTTCTGAGGGTATGCTGTGTGTAAAGTCGTCCGTCCATGCGGTGAACTGCCTGATCAGCAATTGCGGACAAAATATTGTAATTGGTGGCGGAGGCAGCTATCAGTTTGAACAATGTACTGTCGCTTCTTATTCTACAATTTATTTCCCGCATCAGTTCCCGGTTCTGTCTGCTTCCAATTCAGGTATGGTGGGGAATCAGCAGATATCCGGCGATCTGAATGCCAAGTTCCTCAATTGTATTTTCTGGGGAAGCGAAGGAATAAATAATGAGGCAGAGCTGATAAACCAGCCAGGCACAGGATTCAGCGTTTCCATGGGCCATTGTATTCTGAAACAGCAGGACTATCCGGCTGATCTCGACAGCAGTTTTCTTTTTTTGAACCAGGATCCTTTTTTTATGAACACCGGCCGCCCGCCCGAAAGAGTCTTTGATTTTCATTTACTGGCTTTGTCTCCCGGTGTGAATGCAGGCGCTGATCTGGGCATTTCCATTGACCTGGACGGCAATCCCCGTCCGGTTGATCAGCCTGATCTGGGCTGTTACGAACGGCAATGACTTTCAGACGGATTGGCGTAACTTCGAAGAGTAAACATTGATATATCTGATAAATTATAAATTATGTTACGTCTGCTCGTCCTGCCCATGATGTTAATGATCAACATGAGCGTATATGATTTTAAAGTGCCTTCTCTGGATGGTGGCACCATCGATCTTTCTGCCTATAGGGGAAAAAAGCTTCTCATTGTAAATACCGCTTCCAAATGCGGCTTTACTCCGCAATATGCAGATCTGGAAAAGCTTTACTCCAAGTATAAGGACAAACTGGTGATCATCGGATTTCCGGCGAATGACTTTGGTCAGCAGGAACCCGGTACCAACTCTGAAATCCAGGAGTTTTGCAAGAAGAACTACGGCGTAAGTTTTCCGATGGCAGCCAAGGTGGATGTTGTGGGTGACAATACTGCCCCTCTATTTAAATATCTTACCGAGGAAGCAATTAAACTGGGTACCCCGGCCCCTGTGATCAAATGGAATTTTACCAAATTCCTTATTGATGAAAACGGAAAACTCATTGCGGTATTTCCCAGCAAAGTCAGTCCGATGAGCGAAGAAATTACTTCTCATCTCAACTAAGTCCATTCTACGGAATGCTATTTAAAGAAGTGGTCGGCCAGCAGGAGATCAAGATCAAAATGCGTGGCCTGATCAGAAATAACCGCCTTAGCCATGCCCTGTTGCTCAATGCACCTGAGGGAGCAGGCGGATTGCCTCTTGCCCTTGCTTTCTCGCAGTTTCTGGTATGCGAAAAGAGCGCTCAGGCTGACAGGGAGGAAAATTTTCCCGAAGAGAGTTGCAACGAATGTCCTTCCTGCGTAAGGGCATCCAGGATGATCCATCCTGATATTCATTATGTATATCCTGTAGTTACCCGGAAACCCGGAGAGAAAACGGTCAGCACGGACTACATACCCGAATGGAGGGAATTCATTGCGCAAAATCCCTATGGAAATCTGTTCGACTGGCTGCAGTTTATCGGCGCTGAAAATAAACAGGGAAATATTTCGGCCCAGGAATGCAGTGAGATCAACCGGAAGCTGAATTTAAAGAGTTTTGAAAGCGGATATAAGATCCTCATTCTCTGGATGCCTGAATTTCTTGGAAACGAGGGAAATAAACTGCTTAAACTTATCGAAGAACCTCCGCCTGACACCCTGTTTATTCTGGTTTCGGAAAATGAATCGCAGATCCTGCCGACGATTCTATCGCGCATGCAGGTTATTCGCCTGCCGGGCATTCCGGCACCGGAGATCGCTCAGGCTCTGCGGGAACGCACCGCGATCGCAGCAGATCAGGCCGCACGCATTGCCGCAGTCAGTGAACAAAATTTCAGGGAAGCACTCAGGCACCTCCAGCAGGAGCCTGACGACTGGCAGGAAATGGCCCGGGACTGGCTCAATGCCATTTTGAAAACGGGACCGTCTGCCCAGGTGAAATGGATCGAAGAAATAAGTAAGGCGGGCAGGGAAAAGCAGAAACAGTTCCTGCAGTTTTTTATTCATCTCCTGGAACAGGCCATCAGACTGAGAATGTCGGATAATGCCGTGGACGGCATTTCGCCCGTGGAACTGGACTTTACAAAACGCCTGAACAGGATTGCGCCTCTTGCGGCCCAGCAGGCCATGGTGAAAGAAGCCGGCCAGGCTATTTATCATATTGAGAGGAATGCACATGCTAAAATGCTATTTCATGCACTGACGATTCGTTATTATCATTTCCTGGCAACCGGTGTGGAGCCGGTGGTCAGCTAGGAATCCTTATATTTGTCAACTTGCTGGTTAATATATACATATATGGGATGTTCTAATTGTGGTACAGCCAGCGGAAAACCAGGCGGTTGTCAGAGCCATGGTAGCTGCGGTACCGGTAGTTGTAACAGGATGAATGTATATGACTGGCTCTCAAACCTTCCCCTCGAGGACCCCATGGCAGCATGCCGGGTAGTAGAAGTGAGTTTTAATCAGGGTAGCCGGAAGGAATTTTATCGGAACACAACGACCCAGATCTTCGAAAAAGGAGAAATGGTAAGCGTAGAAGGCATAAGCGGTTTTGATGTCGGCACGATAAGTCTAACGGGAGAGCTTGTCAGGATACAACTAAAGAAAAGAAATGTGGATGAGCATCATCCGGACATGAAAAAGATCCTTCGACGGGCTTCTGATCGTGACCTGGACCTGCTCAAACAAAATAAAGCCCGGGAACAGGACGCCGTTATCCGGTCAAGAGCCATTTCACGCCAGCTTAAACTGGACATGAAGGTATCTCAGGTTGAAATTCAGGCAGACGGGAGAAAGGCGACATTTTATTATATCGCAGACGACCGCGTGGATTTCCGCGAGCTTATCAAAATCTTTGCATCCGAATTCAGGGTTAAAGTTGAAATGAGACAGATAGGTGCAAGGCAGGAAGCGGGCAAGGTCGGCGGTATTGGAAGTTGCGGCCGCGAACTTTGCTGTTCCACCTGGCTGACTGATTTCAAATCAGTCAATACCACGGCAGCCAGGTATCAGAATCTTTCCATCAACCAGAGTAAATTAAGCGGTCAGTGCGGCCGGTTAAAATGCTGCCTTAATTACGAGCTGGATACTTATCTTGATGCCCTGCAGCAGTTTCCCGAAAATGCCGATACCCTTCAGGTATCAAAGGGCACGGCTTTGCTGATCAAGAAAGATATTTTTAAAAACCTAATGTGGTATGTGCTTCCTGACAGCAACAAGCAATACCCGCTGCAAATCGACAGGGTAAAACAGATCAGGAAACTAAACCTTCAAAATGTTGTTCCGGACGACCTGGGCGCTGTTGAAATCAATGGCGGAAAACCAAAAGAAGAGATGGAAAATGTGGATCTCACCGGGCAATTCAGCCTGAAAGCACTTGACAAGGCCGATCGTAAGAAAAAGCAAATGAAGTCGGGCAATCATCACCAGCGCCGCGATAACCGGCCATCAGATAACAGGCCACCGGATAGCCGGTCCTCAGACAACCGGCCACCGGACAACCGGCCACCGGATAACCGGCCACCGGATAACCGTCGCCCGGAAAACAGGCGTCCTGATAACAGACCTCCGCAAAAGAGAAGGTAGGTTTCTGCGCTTTTTCGGTTAAGCATCAATGCGAAAACTTTCTACATGAAAGGCATACGGAAAAGAATACTCTGGATTACCGGTACGATTCTTTTCACCTGGCTTCTTTTTGCGCAGGGTTGTATGCAATTCCGAAAAAATGACGAAGAGCAAATAAAAGAGTTCGCCCGTTTTCATGTCGGGTTGAGAACAGCAACTTTCGAGTCGGGAAGCACGCATATCCACTATGCGATGACGGGCAATGACGAGCTGCCCACCCTGTATTTCCTCCACGGTTCTCCGGGAAGCTGGGATGCATTCTCGGCCTATATGATGGACAGTCAGTTATTGCGCAAATTCAGAATGGTATCCATTGACAGGCCTGGATTCGGTTACAGCGATTTCGGAAAAGCGCAGCATATCAACAGCCAGTCGGCGGAAATAAGTCCCCTGTTTTCACTGCTAGACAATCACCTGCCTGCCTTTATCGCAGGTCACTCGCTGGGAGGACCCATGGTGATCAAACTGGCTGCTGATAACCCCGGAAGGTTTTCCGCCTTAGTAGTGATATCAGGCTCGATCGATCCGGCGTTGGAGAAACCGGAAAAATGGCGGGGCTGGCTACGATTGCCTTTTCTGAATTTATTTCTCCCGGGGGCCTTCAGGCCTTCCAATGAAGAAATATGGTATCTGAAGAAGGATCTGTACCCGCTACAAAATGATTTTTCAAAAATCAGTTGTCCGGTATATTTTATTCATGGAATGGAAGACACCTGGGTACCTCCGGGAAATGTGGGGTATGGAAGGAAAATGCTGGTTCATTCTTCTTCAATCAAAGAAACCATGATCCCGGGCGCTAATCATTTCATTCCATGGACCAAATACGAAGAAATACGGCAGGTATTGTTAAAATTATACTGAGCCCCCTCCCTTCCCTCCTGCTGTATACAATACATCCGCTTTTCATTAAATTGCATGTCCTAAACAAATCAATCTATGGCAATTTTTAAATCTGGCAACCCGGCTATGAAGGTGTTTCAAAACACGATCACGCTTCCCGGAACGGAAGCGATGACCGAAAAGGGAACGCTGAATAAGTTTTTTATGCTGGCCCTGTTGCTGATGTCTTCAGCCTGTCTGACCTGGAAAGCTTTCTATGATGGTGTAAACGTATGGCCTTATGTTATTGCTTCAATGATCCTCGGGCTGGTAGCCGTGCTCGTGGTTTCTTACAAAAAGGAATGGTCTGCCTATATCACTCCGCTCTATGCGCTTTTCGAAGGCGTGGTGCTCGGTGGCATTTCGGCCATATATAATAATGCTTTCGAAAAAACCGCGCCGGGTATTGTAATGCAGGCCGTGCTGCTAACGTTCGGAGCTGTGATAGCGATGTTTCTGCTGTATCGTTTCCGCGTGATCAAGGCGACGGAAAAATTCAAGTCTGTCATCTTCATCGCCACAGCCGGAATCGCGGTATTTTACCTTTTGGCTTTTGTACTGCGTTTCTTCAACGTAGACATTGCTTTTCTGCATGAAGGAAGTGCCCTGGGAATTGGATTTTCCCTCGTGGTCGTGGTGATTGCAGCCCTCAACCTGATACTGGATTTCGATATGATCGAACAGGGAGTGGCGAACGGTGCGCCCAAGTATATGGAATGGTACGGTGCGTTCGCCCTTATGATTACGATCGTGTGGTTATATCTGGAAATTCTCAGGCTGCTCGGCAAAATGGCCGACAGGAAATAATCTGATCTCAGGATCTCAAAATCTGTCTCCGTCCAGCAGGTTGCCCAGTCCTCCCAGGATACTGCCTTCTTCCCTCCGGTGCCCAAACTGGGGACTGTATTGAATAATGCGGCTGGCCAGCCTGCTGATCGGAAGGGATTGTAACCAGACTTTCCCCGGACCGCGCATCGCGGCAAAAAATAATCCTTCCCCGCCGAACATCCAATTGCGTATTCCCCTGACAAATTCAATGTCAAAGTCTATACCGGGTGTATAGGCCACTACACATCCTGTATCTACTTTCAATACTTCCCCGGGTCTGAGGTCCTTTTCCATGATATAGCCGCCGGCGTGGACAAAAGCCAGCCCGTCGCCTTCAAGCTTTTCCATGATGAAACCTTCTCCGCCGAATATCCCTGTCCCGAGTTTGCGCTGAAAAGCAATGCCGATGCTTACGCCTTTTGCGGCGCAGAGAAAAGCGTCTTTCTGGGCGATTATGGTTCCGCCCAGTAGCTGAAGATCCAGGCAGATTATCTTTCCTGTATAGGGCGCGGCAAAGCTGACTTTCTTTTTCCCCGCGCTTATATTCGTGAACGCGGTCATGAAAAGATTTTCACCAACGAGCACTCTCTTGCCGGCGCTCATCAGCCGGCCAAGGAGTCCTGAACCCTGTTGCTGCGATCCGTCGCCAAATATGGTCTGCATTTCGATGCCGTCATCCATCATCATAAATCCCCCGGGCTCTCCGACCACGGTTTCCTGCGGGTCCAGTTCAACTTCCACGAACTGCAGCTCTTCACCATAGATCTGATAGTCGATTTCGTGATTCCTTCTCATGGCTTTTTATTTCAAAATTAAACTGATCGCGGGAAATCAGAACCAGGACCCGATCCATGTTTTGCCGGCCTCCGGTACTTTTCTTCTTCTTCTCGCCCTTTCCACGGCCTGTTTCAAAAGCGTGTAAGGTATCAGCAGAAACAGGAAGACAAAAGTCAGTGGCGGAATGCCCATAATGGAAACCCATCTTCCTCCAAAATAACGGCGCATCGGTCTTCTCAGCCTTTCTGAAATCAGGTAGAGGCTGGGCAGGATGAACAATGTCATGAAGAAAGCAAAAGCAAGTCCAAATATGATTGTCCATGAAAGCGGCTTCCAGAACACAGCACTGTCGCCTCCGAAGAATATGCCCGGATTCAGGTCGGCAAACAAAGTGACAAAATTGATGTTGAACCCGATGGCCAGGGGTATCAGCGCCAGGATCGCAGCCAGTGCAGTAAGCAACACGGGTATGATCCTCGTCTTACCAGCCTGTATCAGACCTTCCCTGGTCTTCATGCCCCTTGATCGAAGTTCATCAGTGAACTCGATTACCAGGATACCGTTCTTGACGACGATACCTGCCAGGCCCACGATACCCAGGCCCGTCATCACGGCTGATATTGTCATGCCCGAGATAGCAAAGCCCAGCAATACCCCGATGATGCTGAATACAATTTCCGTAAGGATGATCACCGGTTTACTGATGGAATTAAACTGCAGAACGAGGATAAACAGGATCAGCATCAGGGCCATGATCAAAGCCTGGCCAAGGAAAGTAACTGTTTCCTGTTGCTGTTTTCCCTCACCCGTTTGTGTGATGGTCACGTCATCTGCCTTGCCCTTGAAATTGTCGATATAGCTTTTCAGCTGGGCATTGACCGCCGGCGGGGTAAATCCCGTTAACACATTGGAATAAAGTGTGATCACGCGCTTCTGGGATTTTCTTTTAATACTTCCGTACGTGGTGGTAAAATCAATCTTCACCAGGTTGGTGATGGGAATGGATTTTATCGACCCCGTCGGCTCGCGGAATACGATGCGCATGTTCAGCAGGTCGGTCAGGTTCCTGCGCTGCAGCTCGGTATTACGCAACTGAATTTTATATTCTTCTTTGTTTTCCTTGATCTTCGAAACTTCCCTTCCAAAAAGGGCTGTGCGGATCTGCTGACCGATCTGGGCCGTACTCACTCCTTCAATCATCGCCCGGGTCCGGTCAATGGTAAGCGTAATCTCCGGATTATACAGATCCACGTCCATCTTCAGGTCTTCAACACCTGGTGTTTGCAAAGAGTCCAGGTAATTTTTCAGCGATGTAGCCGTGGCCGTCAGGTCCTCAAAATTATCGCTGCTGATTTCAATATTGATGGGAGGATCGGTGGGAGGTCCGCCCTGTTCCTGATCCACAGAGATGATCGCGCCGGGAATTCCTTTCAGTGCGGCCCTGATGGAATCCATGATCGGTGTGGTAGACCGTCCATGTCTTTTTTCATATTCGACAAATGAAATCTGAATCCTTCCGAGTTCGGGCCTTGTACTACGGTCGCCGCTGCTTGGATCGCCGGCGCCCACAGCCACGTTGGCAATCACACTTTCCACCATCGGATTCATCTTACCCTGATCGGTACCCAGCACCTTGTTGACGCGGGTTTCGAGTTGCCGGGTGACAGAGTCTGTATAGGATACATTGGTTCCTACGGGAAGTTTGAGATAGACAAAAATGAAGTTGGGATCTCCCTTCGGAAAGAATACCACCGGAACTTTCCGGGCCACCAGGAACACGAAGGAAAAGATAAGCAGGCCAAAAGTGGCGATGACCATCCAGACCGGTCTCCATCCTTTAAGTACCCAGCGCAGTCCTCTTTCGTAATGTCTCATAATCCAGGGCAGCATGCGATTCTGAAATCCGTGGATCATGTCGTCGAATACATAGGTATTCAGAATCATGAGCAGGGCACCCAGTATTAACAGGTTACCGGCGAAAGTGGAATGTACAAGGTCCAGTAAAATTCCAGCGCAAAGTACAATCCAGAAAAACGGTCTGCGGAAAACCCTTGATTTTTTCTTTTTACCGTCACCTTCCGGATGATTCATAAAATCCACCGCGAAAATCGGGTTCATCAGGAAGGCCACGATCAGTGAAGCCGAGAGGGTGAAGATCAGCATGACGGGCAGATAGATCATGAACTTCCCGATCAGCCCCGGCCAGAAAAGCAGGGGGAAAAATGGCGCCAGTGTGGTCAGGGTTCCAGAAAGCACGGGCACAAAAATTTCGCCCGCAGCTATCTTTGCCGCCTTGACGGAACTGATTTTTCCTCCGGACTGGGTGAAAATTCGATGGGTGTTTTCGATTACGACAATCGCGTCATCGACGATAATACCGAGCCCGAACAGCAGGGCGAACAGCACAATAAAATTGAGCGTCACATGACCGCCGATGATGATGTCGGCAACCGGCAGGAACAGGAAAGCGACGAACATACTCAGCGGTACCGAAAGGGCAACAAAGAAGGCATTGGTCACGCCCATAAAAAACATGAGAATCACAAGCACAAGGACAAATCCGATTACGATGGAATTCACCAGATCGTTAAAGGAAGTACGGGTTGTTTTACTCTGGTCGCCGGTTATCTCCACAGTAAGGTCCTTGGGAAACTGCGTCCTTTTCATTTCTGCCACGACGCGTTTTACTTCATCCGAGGTGGCGATAAGGTTTTCGCCGCTGCGCTTGATAATATTGAGGGTCACCACTTTCTTTCCGTTCAAGCGGGAATAGCTTTCACTTTCCTTCACGGTGTCTTTGATGACGGCAATGTCCCGGAGATAAATCGGTGCCGCAGATGTGTTCCTGACGACGATCTTTTCGATATCAGACGCCGTCTTAAACTGGCCCTTCAGCTGCATGGTACGTTTCATATTACCTACTTCCAGCAACCCGCCCGTGATGTCGAGGTTTTCATTGGCGACTGCATTGGCGATGTCGTTAAAAGTAATGTTCGCACTCTGCATCTTGAAATTGTCCACGTTGATCTGAAATTCTCTTTCGGGAGCGCCGACTTCGTCAACGCGGTTCAGTTCAGTCAGTTCTTCCAGCTTGTCCTTCAGGTCGTCCGCAAATTTCTTGAGTTTTTGTCCGTCGTAATTTCCGCTCACATTCACGAACATGATGGGAAGATCGGAAAGACTGATCTCAACTACGTTTGGCTGCGTGGTAAGGTCGGTGGGCAGATCTGTTTTGGCTTTGTCCACGGCGTCCTTCACTTTTTGCAGCGCGACGTCGGTTTTTACGTCGGACTCAAACTCTATGATGATCGCAGAAAAGTCCTGCACGGATGTGCTCGTGAGTTTTTCAATTTTTGCACCCGTTATGCCCTTGATCTGTTTTTCAAGAGGGCGGGTAACAAGATTTTCTATATCCTTGGGGGAGTTACCGACATAGGTGGTCTGCACGTAGATCTGCGGAATCACAATGTCCGGAAACTGTTCCTTTGGGGTGCTCGTGAATTTGTAGACACCGAGGATGGTCACAAACAGGATCATCAGGTAAACGGACGTCTTATTATCAATAGCCCAGCTCGTCGGTTTAAATTCCTTGAATTTACCCTTGATATTTTCCAGTGCGTTCATAATAAATGCTGTTGGTTTTGGAATGTTCCGCTTACATTGCTTTTGTCGTAACCGGCTGGTCATCATAGAGACCCTGGTAGCCCTCGGTAATTACCCGGTCTCCCGGCTGAATACCCGCCAGCACCTGAACCTGGTCTCCGTACATCAGTCCGACCTGTACCGGTTTTTTGCGGGCGATCATTTTTCCACCTTCATCCACTGCAACCATCACATATTTTCCGGTTTCGTCATTTTGCAGGCTGTTCACCGGGACTGTCAACGCATTGGCCGAAGTATAATCCTGGATCTTAATCAGGGTGACCTGGTTCGGATAAAATGATTTGTCATAGGGCAACCTCGATTCTATATAGAACCCGCGGGTGGTTGGGTCGATCGTCTTCCCTGTAACTGAAATCTTTGAGTCGATGGATTTGTTGTTGAGTTCCGGAATCACCACTTTCACGGGACTTCCTACCATCACTTTGCCGAGATAATTTTCCGGGACCTGTGCAACCGCTTTCAGTTCATTCGTATTAACGATCCTGATCTGGTTATTACCGCTAAAGAATTCCCCCAGGCGAATATTCACTTCATCTGCCACACCATTGATATCCGCATACACATAAGTGAGTTTGATCTGTTCGTTGATCAGGTCGACCTGGCGCTGGGCCTGGTCTGACTGATTCTTTGCGTTTACCAGTTCTACTTCCGATCCGATCTGCTGATCCCAGAGATTTTTTCTGCGGTTATAAAGATCATTGGCAAAAGCCAGTTGTTGCTTTGCAGTTGCCAGCTGCTGAAGGAGCAATATATCATCCAGTTTAAGCAGCAGCTGTCCTTTCTTCACCACATCCCCTTTCTTCACATAGATCGCCTTAACCTGGCCACCGGTTCCGTTTCTCGGGGTTACATTGGCTATGTTCAGTGCGTCGATCTTGCCCTGCAGTTCGATAAAATGATTGAATGTTCCCGGAGTTACAGAGTGAAATGACACGAGCTTTGTCTTTTCCTTTGTCTTCTCGGAGGAAGAGTCGATACGGGCGAGATCGGCTTCCGCTTTTTGAATCTTGGTTGCCAGGTCCGACTGTTGTTCTTTCAATGCCTTTATTTCGGCTTTCTTTTCCGCAACGGGATTTGCGGGTTGTCCGCAGGAGATCATCAGGAAAGCGCCCGCAATTACAGAGGATAAGATGGTATTACGCATGGTTAACAGTGTTTGTCAAATGAATTAAATTCTTCCGATGGCTTTAAGGAAATCGATTTTTGCCAGAACCGCATTATAGAGCGCATTCACATAGTTGGCCTGTGCGAGGATCAGGTCCTGCTGCGCGTTCGACAAATCGGTATTGGACGAAAGGCCGGACTCAAACTTTTTCTTTGTCTGCTCATAGACCCGGTCGGCCGTCTGCATATTGTTTTTCTGCGCCGTCATGGTTCCGATGGCGTTTATAAAATTGTTTCTCGCAATCGCCACTTCGTGGCTGATATTAAGTTTTAGATTTTCGATCTGTTCTGTAGTGAGGTTCGCGGTAAGTTTTGCTTTTTTCAGGCGGGCATCCTTGGCAAGTCCTTCAAATATGGGGACGTTCAGCGAAAGGCCGATATAAGAAGTGGTGAACCAGGTGCCGGATTTGGCAAATACATCATATGTATTGCTGGCGGCGTTTTTCCCGTAGTAACCGTTCAGGTTAAGCACCGGATAATAAGCAGCCTTGTACCGGCGGACATCATATTCGTTCAGCTGCCTCTGAAGATCGAGTGCCTGGTAGTCGTAGCGGTTTTTATAGCTGTAACTGGTATCCATAGGCACTCCGCCCAACAAAGCTTCTTCGGTGAACTCCGTGGTAAGCACTATAGAGTCCGAGGAAGGGATTCCGATGAGGAATTTCAGCAATGTAAAACCATTGACTATATTGGTTGCCGTGTTGTTTCTCGCTGTCTGCAGGTTTGTCAACTGCACTGCGGCCTTGTCGAGATCCAGTTTTTCGGCGAAACCGTTTTCATTCATCACTTTTGTATCATGCAATAGTTTTGCTGCGCGGGCAACATTTGAATCCTGCAGGTCGATCTGGGTTTTGCTCACAGCCAGCTGATAGTACGTCTTATAAACTTCTACCGAAATCTGTTCTACCGAAAGATCAACGCCTTTACGCGCATAGTCGAGAATGGCAGTACGCGCTTTCAGGCCGACGAACACCGAACCGTCGAACACGGTCTGCGTAAGAGAAACACCTGCCGAAGCAATATATTTTTGCTGGAAGGCTATAGGGACATAGGTACCGGGATGGCCGGTGAACTCACCAGGAACAAGGGTAATGGGTATACTGAAGTAGTCTGTGGTACTGCCACTACCTGTTATTTTGGGCAATGCAAGGGCCGTAACTTCTTTATTGGTCTGCTCCTGTATATACAGGTTGGTCATCGCGGTCTTTATGTTGATATTATTTTTTTTCGCCAGTTCAATGGCATCCTGTGCGCTGAGCGCGTGTATGGCCTGTGCACGGGCGGCAGACACCAGCCCTGTTGAAATCACCATCGCCAGCAAGATCCGGCCAAGAGTTTTCCTATTCATGAGAAATGGGTTTTTGTCGTTCCGTCAAATATTTTTGAATCAGTTTTTTTCCGTTGTCATTACAAACACTGTGCAGAAACAGGATGGCCAGCTCTTCGCAGGTCTGATATAGCGGAAATTTATTCTGGGGAAACACTTCCTGGTTGAAGGGCATGAAGGAGGATTCAACCCGGTGCCGGATGATCACGTCGATATTGAGACCCGGCCTGTAAATTTCCTCTCTCGTGCCCCTTTCCAGATTTTCCTTCATCACAGAATAGAGGAACTGGTATTTGTATTGTTTCAGACGTTTATGGGCAACGGGATGATGTTTTTCCAGGTCATGGATAAGCTGGGGGTTCATGGCGTTTAGCATTTCCTGCATCCCTTCCATCGCCAGGAAGATCTCATGCACCGCGTTTTCAGCCTGGGCGTTGAAAGACCGGCAGCCTTCCTCGTTGGCGCTCATTTCCTCGTTGACCACGGCTTCCACCATGGCGTCTTTATCCGTAAAAAACTGATAAATGGTCTTCTTGCTGATGCCCAGCTGGGCGGCGATCTCGTCCATCGTGATGGACCGGATCCCATAGCGCATGAACAGATCGGTGGCTTTCTCCAGTATTCTATCTTTCACTTCCATATTTATTCTCAAAAAAGAGTACAAAACTATGGAAACTTTTTTCGGAACCAAAGTTTCCACCGGCTTTTTCCTGCCTTTTACCGAAAAAGAGGATTTATGAGCGTTAAAAACGAGATTTTCCGGGACAGGTATGGTCCGAAAGGTGAATTCGTGAAAAAACCTTTACAGGCGGGGAATAAACGGGGTCAGGCTGCTATATCTCCCGAGGGAGCCGCTGAATGTTTGAGTATTTTTGTCCTAAACCCTACAATATGAAGGTTCTCATCCGGAAGCTCTTCAAATATTTTCTGCAGGGACTGATTATTCTGGCACCCATCACAATCACGTTCTGGGCGGTGCTTTCCCTGTTCAACTGGGTAGACAGTATCCTGCCGGATTTTATCCACAGGTTGTTTCCCCGCCTGGCGCTGGATGAAAACGGGAATCCGAGGCGGATTCCGGGTCTTGGATTCATACTGGTCATCGTCATCGTCCTGATCGTCGGCCGTGTTTCTTCTTCCTTTATCGTCAGCCGCCTGGTGGACTTATTCGACAATATTCTGGAGAAAACGCCCGGCATCAAGATCATTTATTCGACCATCAAGGATTTCTTCGAAGCTTTCGCGGGCAACAAGCGAAAATTTGACCGCGCGGTCCTGGTTGCAACGGGGGCGGTGGATGTCTGGAGGATCGGGTTCATAACCCATGAAGAACTATCCGAATTTGGTTTGCACGAATATGTTGCCGTATATATCCCCCAGGCCTATGCTTTTGCCGGCCATTTATATATGGTAAAACGAGACCGGGTCAGGGTCATCACCGATACCAGCTCCACGGAAGCCATGAAATTTGCGATATCCGGCGGGGTAACTAAAGTAGACAGCTGATCTTGAAGACTCTTTTACCCCTGGTCACTCTCCTGTTAACCTCTTCCAGAGTCTATTGCTGGGGATTCTATATGCATGAAAAAATCAATTATCATGCGGTATTCCTGCTCCCTCCACCGATGATGCTTTTTTTTAAGCCGAATATCGGTTTCCTTACAGGTCACGCGGTTGACCCTGATAAAAGACGGTATATACTAGCCAGTGAGGGCGCACGTCACTACCTGGATATCGACCGTTATGGAAAATATCCCTTTGCAGGCTTACCGCGCAGATATTCCGATGCACTGGAAAAATATTCAGCAGATACCATCCAGGCTTACGGTATTGTTCCATGGTGGATTCAGATTATGCTGGGCCGCCTCACCCGCGCCTTCCGGGAAAAGAATTCAGCCATGATCCTCAAATATGCTGCAGAGATCGGCCACTATATTGCCGACGCACACGTTCCCCTGCATGTCTGCTCCAATCACAATGGACAGATGAGCCACCAGGAAGGGATACACGCGTTTTGGGAATCCCGGGTTCCCGAACTGTTTGCGGAACAGGACTGGGACTTTTTTGTCGGCAAGGCAGAATATATTCCTGATCCTTCAAAATACATTTGGGACCGCATACTCGAAAGCGCAGCGGCATCTGATACTGTGTTAAGCCTGGAAAAAAAACTGAGTGAAAAATTTCCCGCCGACCAGAAATACGCCTTTGAAGACCGCCAGGGGAAGCTGGTGAAACAATACTCAAGGGTCTATTCGCAAAACTATGAAAACAGTCTGAATCACATGATTGAAAGACGGATGCGCCAGTCTATTTTGTCAGTGGCGTCTTTCTGGTATACCGCCTGGATAAATGCCGGTCAGCCTGTGCTGGATGCCCAGCCATCCGACAGTCTTTCTTCCGAAGACCAGAAAGAATTTGAACGACTTAACCTCAGTTGGAAAAACGGTTCCCTGAAAGGCAGGAGCTGCAATGACTGACGGCTTCGCACAATACACTAAATTTGCGGCTCCAGATCAAACAGAGACCGATGATTCACAATTTCAATGCCGGGCCAAGTATTTTACCGAAGGAGGTTTTTGAAGAAGCCTCGAAAGCCATTCTGAATTTCCAGGATACGGGGCTTTCCATACTGGAAATCGGTCACCGTACCTCACTTTTCCAGTCAGTCATGGACGAAACCGTCCAACTGGCCAAAGAACTGATGAAACTGGATGCTGACCATGAAGTGGTTTTCCTTCACGGAGGCGCTACCACGCAGTTCTTCCAGGTACCAATGAATCTCCTGAATGAAAATCAGACAGCGGCTTATCTGGATTGCGGTGTGTGGGGCAGTAAGGCTATAAAAGAAGCGCGGATATTCGGACAGGTGGATGTCGTGGCCAGTTCGAAAGATAAAAACTACACGTATATCCCTAAGGGTTATAAGATACCCGGTGATGCCGCGTATTTTCATTTTACCACCAACAACACCATTGAAGGAACGGAAATGTTCGATATACCGCAGACGGACATCCCCCTCGTGGCCGACATGAGCAGTGATATCCTGAGCCGTGAAATGGATTTCAACCGTTTTGCGCTCATCTATGCCGGTGCACAGAAAAATATTGGTGCTGCCGGTGTGAATATGGTGGTAGTCAGAAAGGATATCCTGGGACATGTCAACCGCAAACTGCCGGGCATGATGGACTACAGGCAACACATCGAAGCAGGCTCCATGCTCAACACGCCTCCGGTATTCGCCGTCTATGTATGCCTCCTCACCCTGCGCTGGTTGAAAAAAGCGGGTGGTGTACAGGCAATAGAAAAAAATAACCGGGCCAAAGCCACCCTGCTTTACGAAACGCTGGATGGTAAGGAAGGATTTGTGCCTACGGTGGCTAAGGAAGACAGGAGCCGGATGAACGTGGTTTTCCTGATTCCTGATCCCACGCTGGAAAAAAAATTCCTGGATGCCTGCAGGGAAGAAAAGATGGTGGGTGTAAAAGGCCATCGCAGCGTCGGGGGATATCGTGTGTCGCTATACAACGCGCTCCCCCTGGAAAGCGTACAGGCACTGACCAGCCTTATAAAACAACTCTAAATTTTAAGCATGGCCATCATTTCCCCTTTCCGCGCATTGAGACCAGCCGAAGGACTGGCCCAACGCATTGCGTCGCCGCCTTACGATGTATTAAACAGTGCGGAAGCCCGCACGCTGGCCGGGAATAATCCATATTCATTTTTGCATATCACCAAATCGGAGATCGATCTCCCCGAACACATAGACAGCCATAGTGACGCCGTATACCATAAAGCAGCAGACAACCTCTTCATCTTCCGGGATAATGAAATCCTGATCCGCGAGGAAAAGCCAGCGTACTATATTTATGAACTGTCGATGAATGGCAAAAAGCAGACAGGGCTCGTCTGCGTGAGTGCCGTTTCAGATTATGAAGAAAATATCATCCGAAAACACGAACTCACCCGCCCTGAAAAGGAACTCGACCGCATTAGCCATATGCGGATCACCGGCGCACAAACAGGCAATGTTTTTCTCGCCTACAAAACCAATACTTCGCTGAGCACGCTTATCGAAGAATGGAAGCGGGCACAGGAGCCGGTGTATGATTTTGCCGCCGATGACGGAATCGGGCACCGCGTCTGGACCATTCATGATCCGGCCACCATTACAGAGATCACCCTGATCTTCAGTAAGCAGATCCCTTACACTTATATTGCAGACGGCCATCACCGGGCAGCTTCAGCAGCCAAAGTGAAAAATGCATTGGGAAAAGAAGCCGGGCCCGAAGCGTCCTGGTTTCTTACCACCCTGTTTCCCTCCGACGAACTGCAGATCATGGACTACAACCGCGTGGTGAAAGATCTGAACGGACTTCATGCCGGTGAATTTTTAAAGAGACTGGAAAAAGATTTTATTGTCGAGGCTTCCGCAAAACCGGTTAAACCCGGAAAACTGCATTCATTCGGAATGTATCTGGAAGGCAAATGGTACAGACTGGTATCGAAGGAAAACAGTTTTACAACTGATCCTATCGGCGTTCTGGACGTCAGCATACTTCAAAACAATATCCTGTCGCCCATCCTGGGCATCCGGGACCCGCGCACCGACAGCCGTATCGATTTCATTGGTGGGATCCGCGGCATGGGAGAGCTGGAAAAAAGGGTGGACAGCGGTCAGATGAAGCTGGCTTTCAGTCTTTACCCGGTGAGCATGGACCAGCTTTTTGACATTGCCGACAGCGGGGAAATCATGCCGCCTAAGAGTACCTGGTTTGAGCCCAAACTGCGGGATGGTCTCCTGACCCATTTGATACGTTAACACGAAATTTGGACGGACAATTTATACCCCTGTGGGCCGTTTCCAAAAGACAGCCTATATTCAATACATGAAAAAATTTCCGGTGATCCTGGGCCTTACCATGGCCGTTTTGACGGGTCAGGCGCAGAAGGCGGATTCATTGCAAAAGATCGCAAGGCAGTTTATGAGAACGGGCGACTATCCCAATGCCATTATTGTTCTGACAAATGCCGCTAAACAGGATCCCGGTAACCTGGAAATCCAGAAAGACCTGACATTTACCTACTATCTCCAGAAGAATTACAGTGAAGCCGTTGAATACGGCAGAAAGCTTATCGAAAACAAGAATGCGGACGAGCAATGTTATCAGATCCTGGGTATGGCCTATCAGGCTATCGATGAAAAAAAACAGGCCGACAAGATGTATAAGCAGGGAATAAAAAAATTCCCAAGCAGTGGTGAACTCTATAATGAATACGGCGAGATGCTCTGGTCGCAGAAAAATGCCGAGGCGATCCGGTTTTGGGAAAAAGGGATAGAAGTGGACCCAAACTATTCGTCGAACTACTACAATGCCAGCAGGTTTTATTATTTTACTTACGACAAGGTATGGAGTCTGCTCTATGGCGAGATTTTCATTAACCTTGAAAGCTATAGTAAAAGAACACCTGAAATAAAAGCGATGCTGGTGGAAGGCTATAAGAAATTGTTTACAGACCTGAAATCACCGAAAACCGCAACTGCCGGAAAAAATCAGTTCGCGAACGCTTACCTGGCGCTGATGAACAATCTCTCAGGCAATGTGAATCAGGGTGTAACATCGGAATCGCTCAATGTGCTTCGCAGTAAATTTGTTTTGGACTGGTTTGAAAAATACGGCGAAAAGTATCCTTACCGTCTTTTTGAATACCAGCGACAGCTGCTCAAGGAAGGCCTTTTCGACGCTTACAATGAATGGGCTTTTGGCGCATCGCTGAGTCTTACCATTTTTCAGAACTGGACGTCACAGCATCAGGAGGACTACAACCGGTTTATTGCATTTCAAAAAGGCAGGGTTTTTAAAGTGCCTTCCGGACAGAACTATAGAAATCTGAATTCGAAATAATATGATGAGGCCCGAACGATTGTTTGACTGTATTGCCTATCAGCTCGAAAAATTTCCAAAACCGGATATGCTCACCGGAAAGGAAAATGGAGTCTGGAGAAAATACAGTACGGCTGAAGTTGCCCAAAAATCCGACGCACTTGCCTGTGGTCTGATTACCCTTGGCGTTTCGCCCGGCGATTTCACTGTAGAAAAACAGGATAAGATCGCCATCATCTCAAACAATCGTCCCGAATGGCTCATTACGGATATGGCGGTACAGAAAACCGGTGCCGTGCTCGTTCCCGTCTATCCAACCACCAGCAACCAGGAGGTCGAATTTATTTTTCGGGACGCGGAAGTTAAATACGTTTTTGTAAGCGGGAAAGAACATTTCGACAGGATACAGCAGCTCAGACCAAACATTCCTTCCATCCGGAATATTTACAGCTTTGATCAGGTGGAAGGCGCCAACCACTGGTCAGTCCTACTCCAGGAACCAGGTCAGAATGAAAAAAAGGATCTGCAGGATGCCTGCCGGTCGGTGAGACCGGAGCACGTCGCTACTATCATCTATACCTCGGGAACAACCGGCACGCCCAAGGGTGTCATGCTGACACACCGGAATATCCTCAGTAATGTGATGTTTTCCAAGGAAAGTTTTCCCTTCGAAGACCGTCCCGATTTCCGCACGCTGAGCTTTCTGCCGCTCAACCATATTTTTGAAAAGATGGTCAGCTATATATACCTGTATAGCGGAAACAGTATCTATTATGCGGAAAATATGGAGACTATTGGCGCCAACCTCATAGAAGTGAAACCGGATCTTTTTACTACCGTTCCGCGCCTGCTGGAAAAAGTATATGAAAGGATCATGTCGAAAGGCGCGGCTCTCCGGGGCGTCAAGAGGAAACTATTCTTCTGGGCTGTAGACCTTGGAAAAAGATATGATAACAACAGGTCGCCAGGTGCATGGTATGATCTGCAGCTGAAACTGGCAAACAAACTTGTCTTTAGTAAATGGAGGGAAGCCCTTGGAGGAAATGTAAAATATATCATTACCGGCGGAGCAGCCTGCCAGGAAAGACTGATAAGGATCTTTTCGGCGGCGGGACTTCTCGTCTTTGAAGGATACGGCCCCACGGAGAATTCTCCCGTCATTGCGGTAAACAGGCGCGGTCCGGGGAACTGGAAAATGGGCACGGTAGGCCCCGTGCTGAACGGAGTTGAAATGAAGATCGAACCCGATGGCGAAATTTGCGTAAAAGGCCCTTCCGTGATGAAGGGATACTTCAAACGCCCTGATCTCACAGCCGAAACGGTGATCGACGGCTGGCTTCATACCGGCGATATCGGGGTATTGGAGGACGGGAAATTTCTGCGCATCACCGACCGCAAGAAAGAATTGTTTAAAACAAGCGGAGGTAAATATGTGGCTCCTGCCGCCATTGAAAATAAACTGAAAGAATCGCGGTTCATCGAGCAGGCGATCATTACAGGTGCTGAAAAGAAATTCGTCGGGGCACTCGTCGTTCCTGCGTTCGCGGCGCTCAGCGAATGGTGCAAACAGCAGGGATACGACACAAGCTCCCACCAGGCCATGATCAGCAATCCGGCCGTACATACTTTCTACAGATCCATCATAGACGATTTTAACCAGCAGTTCAATCATGTGGAACAGGTCAAAAAATTTGAGCTGTTACCGGAAGAATGGAGCGTTGAATCCGGAGAGCTCACACCGAAATTGAGTATCCGGCGGAAGATTGTGCTCGACAAGTACAAATCCTATATCGAAAAAATCTACAGCTGATCCGCCCGCAAGCCCGTGGCATATGAATGAAGAAAAAAAGAGGCTCCAGGATCCTTCCTGGAGGAGGTGGGGCCCGTATCTCAGTGAAAGGCAATGGGGCACCGTGCGCGAAGACTACAGTGCAGACGGTTCCGCCTGGAAATATACTACGCACGACATGGCGCGAAGCAAGGCATGGAGGTGGGGTGAAGACGGCCTTGGCGGATTCAGTGACAATCATCAGCGGTTATGCATGTCCGTTGGCCTCTGGAACGGCGTGGATCCTATTCTCAAAGAACGGTTTTTCGGGTTGAATGGGACGGAAGGGAACCATGGGGAGGACGTCAAGGAATTGTATTATTTCCTGGATGCCACACCCAGCCATTCCTATCTCAAAATGCTGTATAAGTATCCCCAGCGGGAATTCCCCTACCGGCAACTCGTAGAGGAAAACCAAAAAAGAACCAAACAGGATCCCGAATTTGAAATCCAGGATACAGGTGCCTTCGAAGGTCAGCGCTATTTTGACGTATTGATAGAATACGCCAAGGCGTCGCCGGATGATATCTTAATGAGAATTACCGTCTGCAACCGCGGAACGGAAGAAGCTGCAATTCATGTACTGCCGCATCTCTGGCTGCGCAATATCTGGTCCTGGGGCGATCCGGTTGAAAAACCTTCCCTGGAGCGGATGACCGACAACAGCATATTTGCCGAACACGAACTGGGAAAGTTTGTCTTCCATGCGGAAAGCGCAAGCCAGGTTCTTTTTTGTGAAAATGAAACCAATGTGGTCAGGCTTTATGGTACTGCCCATAAGAATGGGAACTACTATAAAGACGGGATTAATAATTTTATACTGCACGGCGAAAAAACGGTTAACCCGGAGCAGTCGGGAACCCGGGCCGCTTTTCATTTTAATACAAAGCTGGCTGCGGGAAAATCGGTTTCTCACAGACTCAGACTCTGTTCGCCGGGAATGACGGATGCTTTCCGTGGATTCGATGAAATTTTCCAGACAAGAATCAGAGAAGCCGACAGTTTTTATGCAGAGCTCCAGCAAAACCTGGAGAGCGGCGAATTGAAAATGATCCAGCGCCAGGCTTATGCCGGTATGATCTGGTGTAAGCAATCCTATCACTATAACGTTGACCAGTGGCTCAGGGGTGATCCGTCTTATCCGCCACCACCACGTGAAAGGCTGGAAGGTCGCAACCACGACTGGCGGCACCTGAACAATTCGCAAATCCTAACCATGCCTGACAGCTGGGAATTTCCATGGTTTGCATCCTGGGATCTCGCCTTCCACTGTATCTGTTTCGCGGACATCGACCCGGGATTTGCCAAACAACAGCTGGTCCTCCTCACCCATGAATGGTACATGCATCCCAATGGACAGCTTCCGGCTTATGAATGGTCTTTTTCCGATGTTAATCCGCCGGTTCATGCATGGGCCGCCTGGAAGGTATACAGCATAGAAAAGGAAGAAAAAGGTGATGGGGACCGGAATTTCCTTGAAACGGTTTTTTTGAAACTGCTGCTGAATTTCACCTGGTGGGTGAACCGGAAAGACAAGCAGGGCAACAATATTTTTGAAGGAGGATTTCTCGGAATGGATAATATCGGTCTCTTCGACCGCAATACGCAGCTGCCGGACGGTTCGGTGCTTGAGCAGTCGGACTCCACCAGCTGGATGTGCATGTATTCACTCAACATGATGCGGATCGCCCTCGAACTGGCAAGAACAAACCCGGTGTATGAGGATATGGCCACCAAATTCTTCGAACACTTTCTCTATATCGCCGGGGCCATGTTTTCCGGAGGTGAAAAAGGCACCGGCCTCTGGGACGACGAAGATGAATTTTATTACGACGCCATTCAGAAGTCGGACGGCGGGGACTTCAAACTGAAAATCCGGTCCATGGTAGGGTTGATCCCGCTGATGGCCGTGGAAGTCCTCGAGGACGAAATACTCAATACAAGGAAAGACTTTGGAGAAAGGCTTTACTGGTTCCTCAACCACCGGCCCGACCTGGCGCGGCTGGTATCCAACTGGGGAGTAAAAGGCGTTGATGCCAAACACCTGCTTTCCCTCCTCCGCGGTCATCGTATGAAACGAATACTCTACCGCATGCTGGACGAAACCGAATTTCTTAGCGGATACGGCATCCGCAGCCTGTCCAAATACCATAAAGATCATCCTTATACTCTCCGCATGGGAAGCGACTTGTATTCCGTCAGGTATACACCAGGCGAATCAGATACTTCACTGTTCGGCGGGAACTCCAATTGGCGGGGACCGGTATGGATGCCGCTGAACTATATGATTATCGAAACGCTCAAAAGATTTCACGACTATTACGGGGATGATTTCCGGCTGGAATATCCAACCCATTCCGGAAACCTGTATTCGCTCAAAGAGATCTCCGAAAAGCTGGCAGGGCGCGTCATATCGCTCTTCACACTGGATGAGAACGGGCACCGGCCGATCTATGGAGAACTGCCCCTGTTTAGTCAGGACGCGCTTTTCCGCGATCATATCCAGTTCTTCGAATTTTTTAACGGAGACACGGGCAAGGGACTGGGGGCATCACACCAGACAGGATGGACGGGCCTCGTCGCCCGCCTGCTAAAAGTTCTATAGGGCCTAAAGGTTATCTTTGCAACCCGAATAAAAAAAGTGGAAAAAAGCAACTTTGTCGATCAGATCAGGGTTTTCTGCCGAAGCGGCCATGGCGGTGCAGGCAGCAAACACTTTATGCGCACCAAGTACAACGCGCTGGCGGGCCCTGACGGAGGGGATGGCGGCCGCGGCGGACATATCATTTTAAGGGGTAACAAAAATTCCTGGACCCTCCTGCACCTGCGCTACTATAAAAATGTGCTTGCAGAAGATGGCGAAGCGGGCAGCGGAAGCAATTGCACCGGCCGGTTCGGTAAAGATATTTATATCGATGTCCCCCTGGGCACGATCGCCAGGGATGAGGAGTCGGGGACAAAAGAATGTGAAATCCTTGAAGACGGACAGGAAATCGTGTGGCTGAAAGGCGGAAGGGGTGGCCTCGGAAATGCCCGCTTCGCTACGCCCACAAACCAGGCGCCGGAACATGCACAACCCGGGGAAGCCGGCGTGGAAGGCTGGAAAATCCTTGAACTGAAAGTGCTGGCCGACGTGGGTCTGGTGGGCTTCCCTAACGCAGGTAAATCCACGCTTCTGTCGGTGTTGACGGCGGCGAAACCGAAAATTGCGGACTATGCTTTTACGACGCTGACGCCCCAGCTGGGCATGGTGGAATACCGCGACGGCAAAAGTTTCTGCATAGCCGACCTGCCGGGCATTATCGAAGGTGCCGCCGAGGGAAAAGGCCTGGGACACCGCTTTCTGCGCCATATTGAGAGAAATGTTGCCCTGCTTTTTATGATCCCGGCCGACAGTCCCGATCACCGCAAGGAGTTTGACATATTGCGTAATGAGCTGGAGAAATACAATCCGGAACTGCTCGATAAGCGTTTCGTGATCGCGATCAGCAAATCCGACCTCCTCGACGATGAACTGATTGAGGCTATCCGGGCTGAACTTCCCGAAGGAATTCCGAATATCTTTATTTCATCAATAACCCAAAAAAGCATCCGGTCGTTGAAAGACCTCCTGTGGTCTGTGATGACGGAAGAGGATGGAAAAAACTAAGACGATGTATTGTGTCGCCATGATCCCTGCCCGTTATGCTTCCACCAGGTTTCCTGCCAAGCTGATGCAGCAGCTCGGGGGCAAGACCGTTATTCGGCATACTTACGATAACACGGTCGCCACCGGACTCTTCGACCGCGTCGTCGTGGTAACCGACAGCTCCGTGATCTTCGATGAAATAAAAGGGAATGGCGGTGAGGCCATGATGAGCCGGCGAACACATGAAAGCGGCAGCGACCGGATTGCCGAGGCCATCGAAGAAATGGACGCGGAGATCGTGGTAAATGTTCAGGGAGACGAACCCTTCGTCCGTAAAGCCCCGCTTGAAAAACTCCTGGCCGTTTTCCGGGGTGTGGAGGGCGCGGGCGTTCAGGTAGCTTCTCTCATGCAGGAAATGAAGGATGCAAAACATGTGGCTGATCCTAACTACGTTAAGGTAGCAGTCGACCTGAACATGAACTCGCTTTTTTTCAGCCGGAGTGTTATCCCCTATGCCC
>Ga0157374_10000169_pt1 | contig 60624 bp, 50 predicted proteins | sample M25metaG_FD_115308 | JGI IMG/M metagenome (GOLD analysis project Ga0157374, IMG submission 115308) | Miscanthus rhizosphere microbial communities from Kellogg Biological Station, Michigan, USA - M2-5 metaG | ecosystem: Host-associated > Plants > Roots > Rhizosphere > Soil | place: USA: Michigan...
AGCTACCGACTTAAACAGCAACGCAAAGCCGGCCACGTCCCGGCATCGAAGAACTAACCACTGGCTCACTTTTACTTTGCGCGCTCACGCGCGAAGTGGCTCAGATTTCGAATGCGCTTGACACAGGCGCTGTAGAGTCGGCTCGAACACCCGCTCAAGATGCACGTTCAGGGCGGCTTCGGACTCGGCGAGCGCCCGCAGGGCCGTAAGATCCTCGCCTCTTTGCTCAAGGTTGCGTTCGTAGAACCGGCTAAGCACGCGCGAGAGTGTTTCCGCCCGCGCGCTGCCTGGCGCGTCAGCAAGATGTCGCTGCGCATGCAGAAAGTCGATGCGCAGCAAACTGTTGAGAATGTCACGCCCGCTGCGATCTCTCCCTGTCAAAGGCATGGGCGAATAGTCTCGCTGGGCGATCATGTTCGCGTCGAACCGCGTGGGGTCGAGCACGAAGTGTCGGAGCTCGTACTCGTCATTTAAACGGTCGTGCAGATAGTCCTTCAAATTGCGCGGTGACGGATCAAATGCATGGCCGTCGTTGCCTGAAACAGCCTCGAGTGCGCGTTGTCGCGCCTCGGAGTACCGAGCTCGAGTTGCCCCGGCATCGACGGGTGCGAATACTAGTCTCATGCCAACGAGCGAACCTTCCCACGCCAAGCTAGGCAGCAGGTCCACTACACGGTGGATATCGTCAGCACTGATCTCCAGCCAGATATCGGCCTCAATCGTGGGCAGGGCCGCGTGGGCGTCGCCGTCGCCATACGCTATGAATTGCTCCCACTGGTCGACGCTAAAGTCATGCACGCTGAACTTTGCCCGCTCGGTAAAGAGCTGGAGCGCGTGGCCGACGGAAGTCTTTCCGCTGTTATTCGCGCCGACAAAGATGGAGATATCCGAAGCGAGATCGATTACGACGTCGCGCAGTCGCCGAAAATTGCGCAAGGCTAACTTTTTTAAGTGCATGCGATCCCCCGTTGATCACGCACCGGTTTTTGTGCCCGGATTAACGCTTCATATTAGCCGCGAATGCGTCAATTTGCGAGCTAACGCTCATCGGCTCTTGAACGGCAGTTTCAATCGCATGGGTGTCCATCATCCGCGCTTATAGAAAGCCAGAGCCCTCCCCATCGTCGGTTATCGAGCGTCTTCTGCCCTCGCGATTGTCCGCAGGGCATCGAATCTCGCTAGCGATTCACAGCGCGCAGAAGCGGGACGCCTGATAGCCGAGCAACCGACTCAATACTTTGTCGTTGAATTTGCCCGAGCGCAAAATCGTGCGCGAACCAGTCGTTGGCGACGCTGAGGAGAACATTGGGCCGACGGATATACAGCCGCCAATGTGGCCACAGAAGGTAGTCCTCATAGCAAATTGAGAACTCAACGTGAATCGCCCCGGGAATCGTGGAGGCTGGTTGGTTTAAGTTGATGCCGGCATCGCAACTCCGTTGCTGAGTTGCCGGTAATAGTTTGCCTCAGCTTCAGCGGGTGGGATATAGCCGAGCGGTTCCATGAGCCGATGGTGGTTGAACCAGGCGACCCATTCGAGCGTTGCCAGTTCGACCGACTCACGCGTTTTCCACGGCGCACGACGATGAATCAGTTCCGCCTTGTACAAGCCGTTGATCGTCTCGGCCAGCGCGTTATCGTAGCTGTCGCCTCGACTGCCGACCGACGGCTCGATGCCGGCTTCGGCCAGACGCTCGCTATAGCGAATGCTGACGTATTGCGAGCCCCTGTCGGAGTGATGAATGAGCGTTCCGTCGTCTTCCGGCCGGCGAGCGTACAGGGCCTGCTCAAGTGCATCGAGAACGAAGTCCGTGGTCATCGACGAACTCACACGCCAGCCGACGATACGTCGCGCGAACACGTCGACTACGAACGCTACATACAGCCAGCCCTGCCACGTCGAAACATACGTGAAATCCGAAACCCAAAGTTGGTTCGGCCGATCCGCCTTGAACTGACGGTTGACCCGATCCAGCGGGCGCGAGGCCGACACATCAGGGATGGTCGTGCGAATTCGTTTGCCGCGACTCACGCCACGCAATCCCTGTTGCTTCATCAGGCGCTCAACCGTGCAGCGTGCGACCGCAATGCCTTCTCGGTTCATCTGCTTCCAGACTTTATCTGCCCCGTAGACCTGCATGTTGCTCTGCCAGACTCGCTTGATCTCGGGCTGCAGGAGCGCATCGCGTTTCGCTCGCGCGCACAGCCGCGACGGATCGCGAAGCTGTGCAGCGTGGCGCCGATAGCCCGACGGGGCAATCCGCAAGACCTTGCAGATCGGCTCGACCCCGAAGGTGTCGCGATGCTGATCGATAAAGGCCTTCAGGACTTCGTACGGCGGTCGAGCTCCGCCTGGGCGAAAAACGCGCTGGCCAGCTTCAAAATCTCGTTGACACGGCGTAGCTCCTTGACTTCGCGCTCCAGCGCCTTGAGTCGCTCGCGCTCCGACGTGCTCACGCCCTCGCGCTCGCCGCTATCGACTTCTTCTCGTTTGACCCATCCAAGCAGCGTCTGGCTCGTGCAGCCGATCTTAGGTGCAATGGATTCGATCGCCGCCCACTGCGACGGATACTCGTCGCGATGCTCTCGCACCATGCGAACTGCACGCTCGCGGACCTCAGCAGAAAACTTGTTCGACTTGTTCATAGCTCCATTCTCTCAAGAGTTGGAGCCTCCACCAAATCCGGGGCGATTCAGTTAGCTGGAATAGACATGCCTCGCCCATGCCTCCATGAGCGGGCGTCGCTGCTCCAGTAGATCAGTTCGGTGGCATCAGTCCGGCGACTTTTCCGTCGCGGGTTGAACCAAAAGTACCGACGTTATTCGTTGTTCACCGTTGCCGAATATCCTCAGCTCCGACGAGCGCAGACTCTCCGCTCTGCAGAGGTTGGAGCGCGACTTGGACGATGTCCGCAATGGCTTTGCCGAGCACCACATGCTGATCGGCGTCGAGGTGAATCCCGTCTCGGTGGCTCGTCGTCGTTACCGTCCCTGCGTCGAAAATCATGCAGCCGTGCGAGCGAGCGATATCGCCGTACGCTTCTGCCAAGCCGATGCACCGGCCTTCGCTGCCGAGGAACTTGGGCATGACGGGGCCATCGGGAACCCTGATAGCCGGCGGCACGACGATCAGCACGGGGGGCAGGGGCATGCCGGGTTCTACAGGAGCACAGCGTATAGAATCGATCAATGCGCCGATGCCTTCTGCCGAATGCCGTGCGGTGTTGTCGTGGACCGTCTGGAAATCGTTGATGCCGAGCATCACGATCACCAAGTCGAGAGGCGAGTGCATCTCGATCACTTGCTCAATGCCTACGATGCCGTTGCGTCCGGGCTTGAAAGGATCGTCCCATGCTGTCCTGCGGCCGTTCAGGCAGTTCTCGAACACTCGTGCTGCGACTCCTCGCGTACGCAGGGTGTTTTCCATCACGCCGGGCCAGCGCGCGTTGAACGTTAAGCGTTGACGGGTTCCGGGAACGATGCCCCAGGATAGCGAGTCGGCGTACACCAAAATCTGTTTCATATCGATTGCAGCCGGACAAATGAGAGTAGGGGCACCGGTTTTCAATAAACCATCTTCATGAGTTCGAGGGCCAGAATTCCACTCGATATCGTCATCCAGGTGCTCGACGTGCGCCGATGGACCGCGAACGCAATCAGCAGGCCGACGACTTTTTCACTGGCCCGAACTGACCATACATGTTCCGCCGAGCCAAAGACGGCGGGTGCGATCACTGCCGCCATGGCAGCGATTGGAATGTACTTCAGCGAGGCTGCGATTTGGTCCGGAATCGCGCGATTGGCAAGCAGTATAGAGCCAGCGGCCTTCAAGGCGAAGGTGCCGGCTGCCAGCCCGCCAATAGTGAGCCATACGTTGTTCATTGCCATCTTTGCACCGCCCAGCCGGTGGCTGCACCGAGAATCGTCGCGAGCAGGACGTTGGCGTTAAGCGGAACATACACAAGCGCGCTGACGCACGCACCGACGCTCAACGCCGCCCAGGTCGCCTTGCTCTTGAGCAGCGGAGAGAGCAGGGCGACGAACGACAGAGCGACGACATACCCGACATCCTCGAAGTTGAATATCGGCGATTTGGCGATCGACATTCCGATGCCCATTGTGGCCTGCCATGCGGCGAATACGAGGAACGCCGCCCCGAGATAGAACAACGATAAGTGCGCTGTCGATCCACCGTGCGTCTTCCTGACATGAGTTACCGAATAAGCCTGATCGTTGATGAGGTGTGCCATGACGGCAGACTTGGCAGGGTTCTGGTTCCTGAATGAATCGAACAGTGAGATTGAGTAGATGACGAACCTCAGATTGATGACAATGCCGCTTGCGATTGCGACGAGCGGCGCGGTGCCAGCTTCGATGAGCTTGGTGACGACGAGCTGCGCGGCGCCTGCGAACACGAGCATTGAAAAGCCGAACACCTGGCTGTAGCTGAGACCGGCGTGAGCGGAGGCGAGCGCGACGACGAGCCCGAACGGAACAAGCCCGACGAGCGTCGGGAAGGCGGCTCTTGCTCCGTTCAGGAATTCTTCGACTGGAGGTCGGAATGTCGGGCAGTGCATAGCGAGAGATAGCGATTAGACAGTGTTCTACACTGGGTTTGCGGGCGCTTTCGCGAGTAGTGCACGAAAGATTCCCCGCGGCATTTATTGCAGCAGTAACTCCCTGAATTGCCCGCGCATGCAGTGATTGGAACTCATCGACGATGCATAGCCACCGGCGTTGAGCAATGCCACAAAGTCCCCCGGTTCGAGCGCAGGCATCGAAATGTCGCTCGCCCAGAGATCCATCGCTTCGTTGATGTTTCCGGCGAGGGTGACTTGCCGCCGCGGGCCTTCACGGCGCACGCACGGTACAGGCTCGCACGGGAGGTCGTAGACGACGGGTTCGATTGCGAGATTGAACCCACCGTTCAGACCCGCAAATAGGCGGTCGCGCTTGAGCTCGACGTATCCCACGCGCAGTACCAGCATGCCGGCGTCCTTTGCGATGAAGTCGCCCGGCTCAAGCGCGATTTCCAGATCGCGGCCGGCGAAACTCGACTGGATCGCGTGGCGCCACTCCTGAAGATCGAGCGGCCGGTCGGCAGCGCGGTGGGGCAGGCCCAAGCCGCCACCCAGATTGACGCCTTCAAGCTCCGGTATGTGTCGCACAAATTCGCAAATTGCTGCGAGCACGTGCCGAAAGGACGGCAGTTGCGGATCGAGGTAGCCGCAGCCGGCGTGACAGTGCAGCCAACTGATTCGCAGGCCGTTTCTGCGCGCGCGTTCGAGGGCTTCGTCGAACTGCTCGGCGTAGATGCCGAACTTTGTGGTTTTGGCGCCGGCGTAGCTCAAACGGTCGTTATCCCCGTATCCGATGCCGATCCCCGGGTTGACTCGGATTCCAATCGAGCGGCCCGGCGATACGCTGCCTAGCAACTCAATGCTGCTCAGTGTGTCGCAATTGACGTGAATGCCGGGAAACGCTGCCAGCAAGGCAGCTTCGTCGGGCATCATTGCATGCGCGGTGTAGGAAATCTGCTCCGGTGCGTAACCGCAGGCTAGCGCCTCGCGCACCTCTTCCGGTGAGCACACATCCACGCCGTGCAGCCTGGAGTGCCGCAGCTCACACAGCAGTGGGCGAAAGCGATTGGCTTTCATGGCGTAGTAGAGGCGATGCCTGAACCCGGTCGCATCGAGCGCGCTCAGTACTCGATCGACGTTTTCGGCGGCCCGCCGTGCATCGTACAGAAACAGCGGTTCTGCAAACGCTGCGGCCAACGTTGCAACATCGCGGCCGCAGAAATTCAGGCGATCGCCGCGGTAGTGGAGCCGTTCTCGCGCCCACCAGTCGTCGTGCACAAGAGGCGGGTTGGCGGGTTCAATGAGGTTTTGCTGAAACCGGGCGCTCATGGTTCGGGTGTATGGCAGGTATCGTGTGTGTCTGGCCCAGAGGCGACACGCGCAACACGTGGCTCACGTGTGTGGCAGTGCTTCTCCCCCGAGCCCTGGAAGGCATGAGTGAAGCGCTTAGGCCGCTTGATGCTGCCGTGCGCGCTGCGATGCTTCGTAGAGCCCCGCGTCCTGTTCGGAAGGAAAGCGGAAGGCTTGCCGCACCTCGTCATGGGTCTTATTCAATTGGCGTTCACGGTTCGCGTCTCGCTGGCGGGCCAAGGCGGCATAGTCATGTTTGGCCTGCTCCTTCAGATACGTGGCAAAGTCACCATGCTCGATTTGATCCAGAATCTTAATGGCCAACTCGCCGAGCGCGGGCGGCAACGTCCGTCCGCGCCAACGGTGGTAGCCCACTTGGCAGGTCGGCGACCCTTGCAGGGCGACGACTTCGTCGAGCCCGATATCCGCACCATCGAGCACCATCTTGCCCATTTCTCCAGAACCATAGACCTCGAGCAACGCAGCCTTCGCATTGAAGCCTCGTTCGACGAGCACGCGAAAGCCGGTTTCGATGAGATCGACCAACGCGGGCGCGAGAAACTGTTCCTGGAAAAGGTCGAGAAAGGTTTCCTGCCGGTAGCTCAGTTCGAGCACGCCTGCGCGCGTGAAGCCGACGGCTTTGGCGACGGCGAGTACGCGTGATCGGGCCTGTCCGGTATGGTCCTGGACGATGTCCATGTATGCTGGAGCGCCTTGTCCCGCGAGGTAGTAACGGCGGATAGGGTCGCCGTACATGCGGGGGGCGAGCATCGCCAGATCGCGCTCGGGCAGCGCGTAGACGCTCTTTTGCACCATCGAATGGCCATGTGCCACGCATAGGAGTGAGCCCGGACGCAGGTTCGGCGAGATATCCCGTTCGAATACCGCACCATGCGCTTCGTCAGGAATGAGCAGTAGGACGATATCGGCCGCCCGCACGGCTTCGGCGATGCTTTGCACGCGATGTCCTTCCGCTTGCGCGAGCGCGAAATAAGCGTCGTCGGTGTTGCCGACGCGCACGTCGACACCGCTGTCGCGCAAGTTGGCCGCGAACGCGCGACCCTGAATGCCGTAGCCGATGACGCTGACCGCCAGACCATCGAGGGAAAGGGATGAGACGTGTTCGTCTTGGTAGATGACGTCGGACATAGGGTTGGGAACGTATAGAGTTATAAGAAAATGATTCGGCAGCGTGCCTATGGAAGGCGTCAGTGCTTCCACATGAGGTGCCTCGGCTGTGTGTAGTCGGCGATGCCGAGCGCGGACAAATCGGTTCCGTATCCCGACTGCTTCAGGCCGCCGTGAGGCATCTCGGCGGTATAGGTGAAATGGGTGTTGACCCATGTGACGCCGGCTTCGATGGCTGCGGACACGCGCGTGGCGCGTGCCGTGTCGCGGGTCCAGACGGACGATGCAAGACCGTACTGTGAGCGATTTGCGAGTTCGAGTACCTGTTCCTCGGTGTCGAAGGGCGTAAGCGTGATCACCGGGCCGAACACCTCCTCTTGTGCGATGGCGTCGTTCGGAAGCACGCCCTCAATCACGGTCGGCTCGAAATAGAAGCCGGGGCCATCCATCGCGCGGCCGCCGGCCAGCACGTTGGTATGCGGCAAGGCGGCGGCTTCTCTCACGATGCGCTCGACTCGGTGCTGATGCTCACGGCTTGCCAGCGGGCCCATTTCGGTAGCGGTATCGTCGCGCATGCCCACGCGTATGCTGCGGACCGCCGTGGCAAGCCGTCGCGCAACCTCGTCGTATACATGCTGATGCACGAACAAGCGCGTCGCCGCAGTGCAGTCCTGCCCGGCGTTGTAGAAGCCGGCGTAGCGGACGCCGGCTACCGCCGCGTCGAGGTCGGCGTCGTCGAATATGACGACGGCTGCCTTCCCGCCGAGCTCCAGATGCGTTCGCTTCAGATTGCCGGCCGCCGCCGCGAGCGCGGCTTTGCCGGCTCGTATGGAACCGGTCAGCGCGAGCATTCGCACGTGCGAATGCGCGGCGAGCGCTTGTCCCACTGAAGGGCCGTCTCCTACGACGATGTTGACGACGCCCGGCGGAAAGATGTCGATCAGCGCGTCTACTAAGGCAAGGATGGACAGCGGCGTCAACTCGGATGGCTTGAACACCACGGTGTTGCCCGCGGCCAAGGCCGGCGCGAGCTTCCATGCGGCCATCATTAGCGGATAGTTCCAGGGCGCGATCTGTGCGACGACGCCCACGGGGTCGCGCCGCACCATGCTCGTGTGTCCCGGCACGTACTCGCCGCACGCCGGCCCGCTCAGCGTGCGCGCCGCACCGGCGAAGAATCGCAGGCAATCCACGACGGCGGGCATCTCGTCTTGTACGACCAGATGCAGCGGTTTGCCGGTATTGAGGCTTTCGATTTCGGCGAGCGCATGCCCTCTTTTTTCAACGTTGTCCGCAAGCGCCAGAAGACGCTGGCTGCGCTCGCGCACAGGCGTTGTGCGCCAGCCGGAGAAAGCCGCACTCGCTGCCGCTACCGCGAGATCGACCTGCCGGGTGCTCGATGACGCATAAGTACCGATCACCTCGCCCGTGCATGGGGCGAAGACGGTGATCGGCTCCTCCGTCCCCTCGCATTGTTTGCCGTCGATCAGCATGGCTGACTGTCCTCGGCAACGCACTCGCCGCACTCGAGTTCATGCTGGGTCTTCGCAAGCGCCTCGCCAAGAATATCGCAAAGCTCGTCGATTTCCGCGCGGCCGATGGTGAGGGGCGGCGACAGGATGCACATGCTTTCATACGGACGCACGAGCAGGCCCAGTTGCTGGCAGTGCCAGTCCACCCGCTGCGCGATGGCGATATCGGTGGCGCTGGGGATATCCGCGACCTCGTCGTGGGCGCATTCGATGCAGGCCATGAGATGATCGCCGCGGATGTCGCCTACGATCGGAAAGCGCTGCAATTGCCGCAGCTTGCGCATGAAGTAGGGGCCGACCTCGCGCACGTGCTCGCAGATACGTTCCCGCTCCATGATGTCGATATTGACAAGTGCGGCCGCGCAGGCAACGGGGTGGCCGGAGTAGGTGAAGCCGTTTGTGAAGGTGGCGTTCGGCATCGCATGCTCACCGGATACGGCCTGAACCAGGCGTTCGGAGATGAGCAAGGCGCCCAGCGGCTGGTAGCCCGAAGTCAGCCCCTTCGCCGTCACGATCATGTCGGGCACGATGCCAAACTCGGCTTCAGATGCGAAGAAATGGCCGAGCCGGCCAAAGCCGGTCACGACTTCGTCGGAGATATAGAGGATGTCGTGGCGGCGGCATACCGCCAGCATGGCCGCATGGTAGCCAGGTGGCGGAACGATAACGCCGCCGGAGGCCAGAATTGGTTCGGCGATGAAACATGCAACATTTTCAGGGCCGATGGCGTGGATGCGCTGCTCGAACTCGGCGACGAGCCATTCGCAGAAGCGCTCGTTGCTCACGCCGTGGGGCTTTCGATAGCGGTTGGGCGCAGTCAAGTGATGCACGAAAGCCGATTCGTACTGAAAGCATGTGCGATCCCATGTCTTGCCCGATGCGGAGGCGGCAAGATATGTGCTGCCATGGTATGCATCCTTGCGCGAGATGATGTGCTTCTTTTGCGGCCGCCCCGTTGCGCCGAAGTAGTAGTGAGCGAAGCGCAGCGCGGATTCGACGGCGGTCGATCCGCAGGTCGTAAGATGAACACGATTCAGATCGCCGGGCGAGAGCGCAGCGAGTCGAGTAGCGAGCCGGGCTGCGCTTTCGTTGGTCATGGCGCCGAACGGCGTATAAAAGGGCATTCGCATGGCCTGGTCGCGGATGGCGTCGGCCATCTCGGCGCAGCCATAGCCGACCGTGACGCACCACATGCCGCCGATCGCATCCAGGTAGGTGCGGCCCTCGTTGTCGGTGACGCGCGTGCCTTTGGCATCGGTGATGACGAGCGGCGCTTCCTCGCCCAGCGTGGCAAGATTTGCCCACGGATGCAGGAGGTGGCGCATGTCATTTCGCGCCTCCTGCTGCGGCAACTGCATTGTCTGTTTCATCCGAGTCTCACGCAGTCATGCTGACGAAATGCGAGCGTATGCCTGAATAAGCAAATCGCCCATGCTGTATATAGGTGTTGTCCAGCACGAGTACGTCGCCGGGCTTCAACGCTACTGCGCGTGCTGTTTTCCACAGTGCGGCGCGCAGCGTCGAAACGAGGCCCGTGTCGATCGGCTCGCCGTCGCCGTACGCGGTGGTTGCGGGATACCGGCTGTCGCCCCGGTTCGACGGAAACAGCGGATGGTTGCGCCAGTACGATGCGTGTAGCTCGGTCACCTGGTTGAACCAGAGCGGCCGGCCACCCCTGGGATCGTCGATGAAGGCCGAATGCACGTAGCTGTAGCTGAGCCCTTCATCGTCATGCCAACCGAAGTCATACCCCTTGGCCTTCATTGCGGCCTCGATGGTGTCCGCGCTCGAGAGGCCAAACGTCTCCTGCCATCCAATCTCAATCGCCGACGAGACCTTCGGAAGGTAGCGGCGATACAGAATGCCCGTCGCCGCAAAACGGTTCAGCACAGAATCGGGAATATGCTCGACGCTCTTGCGAATGTCGTTGATCGGCACTTCGCCGCCTTGTGCGGCCGCCGTTTCGCAGAAGAAGAAAATCTTCTTGGGGAAATTTGGTAGGTAAGCCATCTCGTTGTGCGGGGCCATCGAGATCCGCTCGTCTTCGTTGCTGGCCGGTAGCGAAGCGCCGGCGCTGCGCGGCCGCACGGCGATGCCGCCGTGGTAGCTATGGTTCGGGTAACCGAGCGCGTTGACGAACCCATTGAAGTCCTCGCGATTCCTAAGCGGCAAGGACCGAAAAAGAACGGAGCCCGTAGCGGGCAGGCGCGCGTCGATTTCCACGCGACAGAGCTGCGCGGCTTCGGCGGGCGTCGCGTTCGCTTGCCGCGGCGTCAGGGCAATGCCGTTTGCCATCGGGATCGAGGGCGGCATCTCTTCGTGATTCGATCCCGCGCAGTACTCGCGTCCCTTCACCGCAATGCGTTGTTCGTCGTGTTCTGATACTTCAATGAATGCGTTCAAGCGTAACCTCCGTCCATCCCGGTCTCCTTCGATGCCTGCTGCTTACGCCGTGGCTGCCAGATTCTCTCCGGTCAGCAATTGCATGCCGTCGTCGTTGGGTAGCTCTTTCGCTCCCGTTATCCAGCGGCGGCAACTCGGGGCGCCGCACTGGCAGGCAAACTGGCGCATGAGGATGTCTTCCGTGGAGGCGTAGTCCATCGTGAGCATTTCTCCGGCGGCGATATTGCGCAGCGCCCACAGTTCGAACACGGTCATGTCCAACCGCACGTTCGGGTCGCACGAGTGCAGCAGCAGGCCGCTGAAGTGCGGGTCGTAGAGATGTGTTTGCGCATTGATCTGCAGTGTGTGCAGGCGGCATGTCGATACGACTTGTCCAGACACACGCGAGATCAAGCTGCCGCGCTTGAATCCGGCGAGCGCGCGTACCCCGGCACCTCGCCCATCGTCGGTTTGCACGACCTGAAAGTGCAGTGGCGACGGGTAGCCGTTTTCGACGGTGAGATCCGGCGATGGATAGAGCGAATTTCCGGAGCGTGTGATTCCAGTGACCTTTGTCGACATGGCGACCTCCTACCTTGATTAGAAATTGTTTTGGTCTTTGACTTGACGGCGCGACTGCTCGAGAGGAATTGCCGTTCAAGCGGACCGCGTCATGCGGAAACCGCCGGAGCGTCGGATTTCGATATCCCGCGTAGGCGCTGTGCGAGGCGGCCAAGCGTCAGGTCGGTTCGCGACAGTTCCGAGAGCGGTATCTGCATGCCGAAGTGCTTGAACAATCCATTGCGAAGTTGGGCGAGATCCAGCGAGTCAAGCCCGTGTTCGCTCAAAGTAAGCGGCTCAATCCAGCGGCTTACGTATTGCTCGAGGAAGCGCCGAATCGGGTCGGCGTCGACCGTTTTGTCCGGCTCGGCCGCGGGCACTTGAGGAAACCCGCTTTGCGGCGACGAAGACGCGCGGCTTAGCGATGGGGTGGCGGCCGAGGACGAGTGCTCCAGCAGGCCGGACACGAGTGGCTGATCGCGCCATGCGCAATTGGGCCAATCTATGTCGCAGACGGCAAGCCGGTGCGACGGCAGCGATCGGCCGAGCAGGCCAGCAAGCGCACACGAAAGCGCCGCGAGCGCGTGGCGGGTTCGCAGCGCCCGTTCGCCGTCCTTAGCGGCGCGTTCGAGCGCTCTGGCGCTCTTGGTGCTCATTCCCGCCTCTGCCCATGTGCCCCAGTGAATGCTGAGTACCGGTACGGGTGCGCCGCTCGGCGGCCAACTGGCGAGATGGTCGAGCCATGCGTTGGCCGCGGCATAATTCGCTTGCCCCGGTACGCCCATAAGCGAGCTGGTCGACGAGAACGCGACGGCCCATTGCGCGCGCCAGCGCGACGCGTGTTCGAGCAGCGACTCGAGCGCGAGCTTTGGCGCCTGCACTTGGCGCATGCGCGCCGAGTCCATTTGCCCGATCATCGCGTCGTCGAGAATACCCGCGAGATGGAAGATCCCTTCGATATCGGTTACCGGCGCCAGGGCGGCCTGCAACGCGGCGGGGCAGGTCAGATCGGCGCATACCGATCGAACCCGCCGATATGCCTCGCCGGCCGAACGTTTTACGACGACGATACGCTCAGGGGCAATGGCTTGATCGTCGATGAGCCAATCGATCAACGCGACGCCGAGACCGCCCGTTGCGCCGGTGATCAGATAGTTGCCGTCGGAGGCCGCGAGCGATCCCGGCGGTAGCGGCGCGCCGGTGTAGGGCGCTAGTCGGGGGGCGAAGGTCCGCGCTCCGGTCTGCCACACATGCGGCTCATGCGCGTACGCTGCCGCCGCGGCGCTCAGGCGACTGGCCCATGTGTCCGGAGTGCTGTGATCGGACAGATCCGAATGGTCGTCGGCGAACGCGAGCTGAACGCGAAGCGGCGCGTATTCGGCTGCGGCAACCTTCGCCGCGCCCGATATCGGCCCGCTAGCCGCGTCCGACGGCAGTAGCAGGCAGAGCGTGCCTCGGCACTCGCGGCTCATGAGCGCCTGCCATAGTGTCACGAAAGCGATGCTCTGTTCGACGCCGTAGCGGTCGTCGTCGGCGCGTTCGCATATCAGTGCCGCACATGCATCGTCGGACTGGAGGCGTGGCGCAAGCCATGCGGCCGCTGACGCTTCCTGGCCGGCGATGAAGCGCACTCGATGCATCGGGTCCCGGCTGGCGGCGGCAAGCGGGCGCCATTGGACCGCGTACAGGGGGGCGGGGGCGGGGGCTGGCACGCGGTAGTCGGGCGCCATCCACTTGACGATGCGTTCCCAAATTTTGGCTTGGAAACGAATCATGAAATTGTGTTCGCCGGGATACGCATATGTCTGAATCTCGGCGGCAGCGGTGAGCCATGCCCATTGATGGGCCGAATGCCAGTCGAACGACGGGTCGTTCTCGCCGCCGTGGATTTGCAACGGAACGGCGACAAGTGGCTGGTGATCGGCATTGCTCCATCGCCGAAGGATGCGACGGGCCGCGCGCTCGTCGGCGGCGAGGTCTGCGTCGAGCACGGGGCGGAAATTTTCCTGCCAGACGGGATCGAAGCGCAGCTCCGGGGAAACGAGTAGCAGTTCCTCGGGATCGAGTTGCGTCTTGTTGGAAATCGTGAGCGGTGCCCGGCCCACGACGACCATGCCTTTCACGCGGCCGTCGGCGGCCCACTCGCTGAGAGGACCGGCGAGCAGTTCGATGGCCGCGGTTGTACCGTAGCTGAGTCCGCAAAAGACGGCGGGCAGCTCGCCGGCATCGGCTGCAATCGCGGTCGCAATGGCACCGAGCGCAACCGCATCTTCGTCGTCGCCCGATGCCAGTGGTTCGTCGGCACGCGTGCTGCGCCCCGGCCATTCGATTGCCACCACGTCGAGCCAATCGGGTGCCATGCGAGCCCACGCCTCGAAGCTGCGGCTGCTCCCACCCGCATAGGGGAAGCAGTAGAGCTTCGCCTGGGCCCGGCTGTTCGGCGTCAACCGTGTGAGCCACGCGGAGGAAACCGCCTGGGCGGGTTGCGGCAGAGAGGGCAAGGGCGTCGTCACATAGATCGATGCTTCCGGGAGCACCCAATAGCTGCTGGATTCGAAGGGGTAGGTCGGTATGCGGCGACGCGTGAGCGCTTCGGCACCAGGTGCGATTTCACCGCTGTGGTATGCGCGCCAGTCGATCGCGACCCCGCTGGCCCAGAGCCGTCCGAGCATGTCGCTGAAATGCAGCGCGTCGTCGATACCGTCAGCCGCGGGCGGCAAGCTCGACAGCACCACCGGTGCGACGTCGCCGGTGTCGGATGGCAGACACTTCTTGACGAGACGGGTTAGCACCGCGCCAGGACCGATTTCTACGATGACATCGGGCTGCCATTGCAGTAGCGCCTCGACATTATCGGCCCACAAGACCGGGGCAGTCATATGGCGTGCCCAGTAATCCGACGTGGCCAGATCGTCTCTCAGCCATCCGCCGGCCACGTTGCAGGCCATCGGGATGCGCGGCCGCAGGCCAGTCACCGCCGCGGCCGCCAGCGCGTCGGCGACAGGCTGCATATACGCAGTATGGAATGGATGCGTGACGGGGACCGTCCGGCATTGACAGCCGAGCGAGGACAGTGCCCCACGTGCGTGTTCGAGTGCCGGGGCCAGGCCTGCGAGGACCAAGACGCCGGGTGCGTTGCGGACTGCGAGGGAGACGTCCGCGCGTCCATCGAGCCACCCCATGATCGTCGCTTCGTCGCCCGAGACGGCCAGCATGCCGCCTTGCACGTCGATGCCTTCGGGACCCGGGAAGGTGCGTAGCGCTTCGGTGGCCATCGCGCGGATTGCGACGAGCGTGCTCGCCTGGTCGAGCGTCAATGCACCCCCGATCACCGCGGCGGCATATTGCCCGATGCTGTGGCCAGCCACGGCGACGGGGCGCACGCCGTAATCTTCTAGCATGGCCGCCAGCGCATATTCGATTGCGAACAGGCCGCATTGCGTCACCAGTGGGCGATGGAGCGTGGCCTCGTCGCCGTCCATGACAAGCGGTGCGAGATCAATGGCCGCTGTGCGTTGGACGGCGGCGCAGGCGAGCTCGAAATGCTTCCGGAAGCGGCCGCCCTCGGCTGCCGTCCGATACAGGCTACGCGCCATGCCAACGTGCTGCGATCCCTGCCCGGAGAAGCAGAATGCCACGGTAGCGCGTGCTCTCGTACGCGGGTGTTCGGCGAGCAGTGCAGCCGCGCAAGCGCGCAGGCGTGCGGCGGCGGCCTCGCCGTCGGCGGGTACGCTCACCGCGACGCGCATCGAGTGTGCTTCGCGGGCGACGTGCAGCGTGTATGCCATGTGCGCGACATCGGCAGGCGCGGCATTCTCCAGGGTGCGGGCAAGGTCGACGAGATGGCGTGCGAGTGAGCTGTGGGAGCGGGCGGATGCGGTGATGAGGTGGATAGGCCTCGCGACGCCGTTGTCCGGCGCGGGGACGGCGTTCGAAGGTGCTTCTTCCAGAACGACGTGCGCGTTCGTGCCACCGATGCCGAAGCTCGATACGCCCGCTCGCCTCGGCAGCTGTCGCGCTGGGTCCGCAACGATCCAGTCCGCGCTGCCCCGCTGCACGACAAAGGCGGACGCGTCGTGCTCGACATACGGCACCAGCTTCGGGTTGAGCGTATCGAAATTAACCGTTGCCGCGAGCCGGCGATGCCGCAACTGCAAGACCGTCTTGATCAAACCGGTGATGCCGGCGGCGGCGTTCGCGTGCCCGATATTACCCTTGACCGAACTGATTGAGCAGCTTGCGGGCTTGACGACAGAATCTGGCGCGCGCGTCTCATCGAATGCATCCGAGAGCCCTTTCAACTCGATGGCGTCGCCGATCAGCGTGGCCGTGGCATGGCACTCGACGTATGAAATCTGATCGGAGGCGATGCCGGCCATGCGTATCGCCTCGACGATGCAGCGCTTTTGGGCCTGCGCGCTGGGCGCTGTGTAACTGGCCTTCATGCGGCCGTCGTTGGACATGCTCGCGCCGGTCAGTACGGCGAGAATCTCATCGCCGTCGGCCAGCGCGAGGTCCATGCGCTTGAGGACGACTGCCCCGACGGAGTCGCCAAAGAGCGTGCCGCTCGCTTTGGCGTCAAACGGGCGCACACGGCCGTCAACGCTTCCGACGAGGCCATCCTCGTAGCAAATGCCGAAATTCGGGAAAGATAGGGCCGAAGCTCCCGCGACGGCCATGTCGCATTGACCGCAGGTGATTGCCTGTGCGGCCTGCACAACCGCGGCGAGGGCACTGCTGCAGGCTGAGCCTACCGACACCGCGGGGCCCCCCAGATCCAGCTGGTATGCGACGCGCGTTGCAATGTAGTCTTTTTCGTTGCCGATCTCGGTCAGCATGAGCCGGCCGGGGTCGAGCGGCACTTTTAGTCCACCGCCCTGCAGATGGTGCATGAGATAGCCGTCGATGCCGCAGCTTGCGAAGACGCCCGTTCTCTCGCGGTAAGGGTTATCGCTGCGCGCATATCCGGACTCTTCAAGCGCTGTCCATGCGACTTCCATGAATAGCCGGTGCTGTGGGTCCATGAGCGTCGCTTCGCGCTGGCCTATCCCGAAAAAAGGCGCGTCGAATTTGTCGGCATCGGCCACGACCTGTCCTGCCGGCACCCAGGCGGGATGATCTATTTGCGCTGCCGGGACGCCTTTGGCAAGCAAAGTGTCTCGTTCGAACAGAGTAAGGCTATCGACGCCGGCAACCAGGTTTTGCCAGAATGCGTCGATGGAAGGGGCGCCGGGAAAGCGGCCGGCCATTCCTATGATTGCGACGGGTAGCGCGCCGGCGGGGGCGTGCTCGAGCGCGCGGTGCGACACCGGCGCTGGCGCTGGCGCCATTCCCTGGCAGCGATGCACGAGCGCCTCGAAGGTGCTGTGCTGATAGATGTCGACCACGGCGAGCGCCAAGCCGAGCCGTTCACTGAGCAAGCCGGTGAGCCGCGCCGCCGCAAGCGAATTGCCGCCTTGTTCGAAGAAGTGATCGCTGTGTTCGACGGTAGTAACATCGAGCACTTCGCACCACAGCGCGGCGATCTGCCGAGCCAAGCCGGCCATCGGCGCCTGCGCGGCGGTGGCGGCACGCTCTGTGAGCTTGAATGCGGGGACCGGCAATGCCGATTTATCGAGCTTTCGCGAGCCGCCCTGTCGCAGCGGAAATTGCTCGAGGCCGATAAAGTACGCGGGCACCGCATATTCCGGTAATTTGGCGCGCGCCTGATGGCGCAGACGCGCTAGCGTCGTTTCGGACGGGATGCCCTCGTTCCCGACAACATAGGCGGCCAGCGCTGCGGGTTGTTCGGTGCTGGGATCGTTGATGGGCAGCACCAGCGACTTGGCTATGCCCGCTACCGCATCAAGCACGCTTTCAACCGATCGGAGCGGCACTTTGAACCCGCGTATCTTGACCGTGCTGTCGATCCGGCCGAGGATTGCAAGCTGGCCGTCGGGCAGCATGCGAGCGCAATCGCCGGACCGATACAGCCGCCGCGCCGCAATGGCCGCTCCGAGTTCGGGCGGCGTAGTGATGAAACGCTCGGCGGTCTTGACGGGATCGTCGAGATACCCCGGGCTCAGACCGGGTGCAGCGATATACAACTCGCCTTCCATACCGGCCGGCACCGCGCAGCCGCTATCGTCGAGGATCGCCACCGTGCAACCAGGAAGCGGGCGTCCGACCGGCATCGCTGTGGCATCTTGCGTGCGTAGCGGCAGGAGATCGCCATAGGCGATGTCGAGGCTCTCCCATGTGCTGTACGCGTTGACGAGCTGTACCGCCTCGGGCCATATGTGCGCGGCCTTTTCGACGAGGCGGGCGGGGACGACCTCGCCCATCAGGAACCACACGGACATATGGGCCGTTTGGGAAGCCACCTCGCCTTGCAAGCCTGGGAAGTCAAGCACGCTTTCCAGCAACGACGGGGTGACGACGAGCCGTGTGATCCGCTCTTGTTTCAAGAGTGCCAGCAGACGCGGCGGATCGAAGATGACCTCATCGGGAATTGCGACCGCCGTATGTCCGAACATCAACGGCCGCAGGCACTCCCACGCGAAGAAGACATTCAGGCCCTCCCGCTCGTCCTCGCGATATGGATACAGCGCCTCGCGTGCGTAGAAGCAGTACGCGGTGCCGGCGTGCGTCGTTTGCACAGCCTTGGGCTTGCCGGTCGATCCGCTCGTGAGCGAGATGAACGCAATATCGTCGGGATGGTGTTCGACCGGCGCCCACTGCGCGTAGCCCGATTCGGGGACGACGGTAAGCATCTGCGCGGGCAAGTGTGCGCTCAGCCGCTGCGCGAGCGCCGCACTGGTCATAATTCGGCGGACGCGGCAGTTTGCCGTGAATTCGGCGACGAGCGAATCGGGCCATGCCTTCTCGAGCAGGCACACGGTGGCCCCCACGGACCACGCCCCCAGTATGGCGATTACATATGCCGCGTTATGCGGCAGAAATACGCCGACGATGTCCCCGCGTCCAACGCCGTCTTTGCTGAGCGAATTGCCTAGTTGCGCCGCTGTGGCCAGTAAGGAGGCGTAGCTCCACTCGAGCGCGCCGTCTTTCAACGCCAGTGCATCGGGCGTACGCTGGGCCTGGTGCGTGATGGCGGACAGTACTGCGCAATCGCGCGGCCATTCCGGCGTCTGTTCGATACAATCGGACAGCGTGGAGTGGTCGGGCGGCGCGAAATGAATGACGGATTGCGCGCGGGCGCTAAGCAGCCTGTCGATGTGGCCCGCCATGCTGCGGCAGAGTGCGTCGCATGAAACCGGATCGTGAAAGTAGAAGTGATTACCTTCGAACTGCTCAAGGACATTGCACTGACCGCTCGCGAAATGAAGACGCCATGCGTTCAGGGAATCCGACGAAACGCTTGCGTCGCGCATGCCGCCATAGACAACCCCGCCCATTTTTAGGACTGGGCCCTCTTCGTATTCGTAAGTTTCGTCAAGACGCAAATCCGCACGCAGCGGGGGCAGGATATAACGTAGAACGACTTCGTCATCGAGAATGCCGTCGGGAAAGAATCCCCATTGGCGGATTGCTTCGATGAAGGCAGGGTCCGGTAAACGATGGGTTTGGCCGCCTGCTTGTCGCCGAGGATTGAGCGTGGACGGGGCCGGATAGGCAGAAAGGAAAATGCCGACCGGGGGATTGGAACTGGATAGCGCGCACCGGCGGGCGATCTCATATGCCAACAATGCGCCAAAACTGTGGCCGAAAAAGAACAGCGGTTTGCCGTCGTCGAGTTGTGTGACTTCCGCCAGTAGATCATCAATGAGTTCGTCCCAATGATCGGGCGGTGGGGCGTCCTGCAATCTCCCTCTTCCCGCGAGACTTATCGTGACGAACGCAATATCTTTCGCGAGAGTCTTGGCGATATTCTCGTAGCCGGTTTCGCCGCCGCCAGCAAATGGAAAGGCAATAACGCGTGCGCGACAGTCCAGCAAGCCGCGGCTTGATGATGTAATTCGAACCATGAGTCAATTCGATTAATTGGCTTTCAACGATCTCTTCAATGCTTCGTCATCGGGCACGCCGATATGACTGGTAACCATGGAAATCGCCTTTTTGGGGCGGGCTGAGGTATTTTCCTCTCGGTCAGCCCCATGTGCGGGCGCTACCGCCCGGTTTTTCGCAAGTTGTGAACTGTACGAGCACGTTTACCTTGGCGCAACTGCTTTTTTCCAGGTGATGGTGCTGATCGCGACGCTCCTCGGAATTATGCTTCTTAGTCATTATTTGAGTGGGCGTAATTCTAGCGGCATGAAACGTAATAGGCAAATGAATTCGGAGGGGGCGGAAAGTGAAAACGTTTTCTGCTGAAATATTTCCTCATTTTGAGATTTTTTGATTTTATCGGTAAATATTGCCACGGCCGGCCCGCGATTGAACTCGGGAGCATTGGTAGTGGCTGGCTGTGCGGGCTCCCTGGGTCGAAGTGGTCTGCAGTCACGCGCGGCTTGACGGACCAAGCTACGATCTCCCGATTGAAAAGGCCCAGCGTAACCGCCAGAGACATCCATCCTTCGTCGGTCCAGACGTGGGTGATGTGTGATGCGAACACATGGTTGGGCTCGTCCGGCGTGAACAGCCTGTTAGCGCCGATGTAAAAATGATCCACGGGGGCGCTGCACATAAGTCGATCAATGTTGCGCGCAGCATTGATTGAGGACTTCGGCCCAGCCCCTTTGTCCGCCGGCCGACGCGGATTGGCATGCACTTATCGCCGAGCGACACGAGACCATTTCCACCATCGTCACCAGTAATTTCAATCTCACCAAATGGGATCAAGCGTTCCCATCTAAACGTCTGCTCGCCTCACCCACGCTCGACCGGCTGCGCCACAATGCTTATTGCCTCGTGCTCGACGGTCACTCCTATCGAAGCCCGCAGCTCCTTTATGGCGGAAGGTGATGCTTGCGGAATTGTTCACAGGCGCGTAGAACCGCGCGATGACCTGACAAGGTTTATTTGTTGTTCGCATCTTGAAAAAATTATTCGATTCCGCTCCAGATAGATTGGAAATAGCCTGCGAGGAGCGGCAAGTGACGGAGTTTCAAGTCCGCGTTTTTCCCGTGGCGCTGTCGGAAACGCGCAGACATCACGTTTGGTACGTTGAACGAGCAATCGCTCACGACCAGGCAACGCAGGTGATATAGCCCGCCGGTGCTGGGCACCAAGCGGTATCGAATGTGATTGCGCAAGCTGAATGATGAACGCCGAATTCCGAGCACGGGGGGCAGTCATCCGAATCGGCGTATGATCAACGCTACGAGTACAGAGAAATGTTTCATTCCAGAGCCAATGCCGGTTCCCAACGCCTTTAGAAGAGCCTCTTTTGCAGTCCAAGCCTTATAAAATGCGTCGCGCCGCAAATCAACGGGGAGCGACATGACATATGCCTAATCGCGTGGCGATAACACGGTGGGGACAAGCGCACACCAGTCACTTCTTCGGTCAACGAATTCGATGTCTACGCCCACCCGTCGCCCCCTGGCGAGCGCGACCATCGCGTGGCAACCGGAATGCGAACCATTGAAATCAAATGCGTCATGCACGCAGGACGGCGAGGCCGCATGGCTAGTGAGTCTAGGCCTGCCATTCGTGTCTTTTTCGAATCGCAACGAATTCGGAGGGGCGTCAAGTAGCTCGGCAAGCGCTTCGCGGAGCACCAGCCGTGTTGCGGAAAAACGTAGCGCATCGTCGCTCCGGAGAAAACGCTTCGCATGGGTCCGCTCATCCTCTGCGAGTACCGAAAAAGCGGGATGATCGATTGCCGTCCCGAGATTGATGCCGACAGATACTAGCCTAATACCCGCCTCATTGGCACGCGGAACGTCGAGCATATGCTTTACTACAGGATGTGCGGCGGAAGGGTATCGCATTGGATGTAACGACGAGTTTTGTTGTGATTTACCAAAACTTCAACTGTAACTCTTTATGCAACTGCTGAACTAGCTAGTTAGCTGGAAAAGACGTGCAGGGCCCAACCTTCCATCAATGGACGCCGCTGCTCCAGTAGATCAGTTCGGTGGTACGCTGCCTCGACCTTGTTTGCTACGGTGTGGGCGCGCGCGCGTTCGGCAAGATCCCAAGCGTACAACGCCGCAAGTATGATTCTCGGCGCGTACATCGTTTTGGTGTGCCGAAGTGCGAGGCATTGGCGTTCGACGTCACGGTGCGCCAGGGCACGCTTCTCAAGACTTCACGCAAGGTTTCTATAGGGTACCTGCCCAGGCGTGAGAGGCGCGGGCTTAGAGGCGCTCGTGCTGTGGGTAGAGTTGTGGGTAGCGCACATCCGCCAACATGGAATCCATATCCGGCGCGGCTTTGCGGCCGACATTTGTCGCACCCTCTCTCCGCCAGTCAACCTTTCTCAGGCGGTCCCGCCGATTCTCAGCGAATCTCGCAAACCCTTGTTGGGGCGGGCGAGTTGGGGTGTCGATCTTCTTGCTTCTTTTCCGTGCTGCCTGACATTCGTACCCTTAGTTGTGGGTAGGGTTGGGGGTAGAGAACGGGCGCTTATGGGAAGCTTCCTTCGTCTGCTGAACCCCCTGCAGATGGCGCGTGAAGTCGACCGCGGTTATTACGCGGATGGCGGCAGTCACCCCGAGCGGTTCTCGCTGGTGGTGGATTTTCCGATATCAACTAGCCGAGTGCTCCCGTGAGACGGGCCTTGGGACGTTGTCGCTCGCCGAGGCGCTGCCGAAGCTGCTAGCTGCCGCGTTCTAGAGAATCTCTGCCTTAAGATCCTTGGCGGCGTTGCGAAGATCTTAAACGTGATGCGCTTCCGAAGAAGGCCTTTGCTACTCATGCGCGCGGCCGCCATGGGCGCGACGCCCTTACCGGTCACGTTTAGACGTGTTAATACAAACAAGAATTGTGTCTAGACTCGCTTAGACGTTACAAGGAGGTTTGCATCATGGCAAAAACGGCAACGCTCACGATCCAGAAACGGGGGAACAGCCTGGCTGTCCGCATTCCGGCGGCAGTCGCGCGGGCGGCGCACTTCGAGGTGGATCAGGAGGTCGAGGTCTCGGCGGACGAGATTGGCGTGACGGTGCGCCCGGTGCGCCCGGTGGGGCCGCGCAAGCTGACGCTCGAGGAAAAGCTGGCGAAATTCGACCCCGTGAAGCACGGTGGCGAGGCGATGACCACGGACCGCATCGGTGCTAAGGTGTTCTGATGGCGGGAGCTTCGTGGGCGCCCGATCGTCGCGACATCATTTGGATCGACTGTAACCCCCTCATGGGCCGCGAGACGAAAGATGTGCATCCCGTGCTGGTCTTATCGCCCAAGGTGTTCAACGAGCGGACGGGCATTGTCATCGGACTCCCGATGACAACCGCCGAATTTAACGACACGAACCCGTTTGCCATCAAGTTCAAAGGGCCGAAAAACGTCACAAGCTATGTGCTCGGCCATCAGCCGAAGTCGTTCGACTGGCGCGCACGGGGCGCGAAAGCGCATCCTTGGAAGCGCGCGCCCGACGGTCTGTGCCGCGAGCAGGGGGACTAACTGCCTGAAGGCCGACGTCAAACCGCATGCTCTTACCGCAGCAGGGTGGCCTCAATCAACATCAGGTTAAAAATGTCGCGATGTGAATGGTTCGTCCCCGCGTCGGCGAGCATCCGGCTTACGAGGGCGCGCCGGTGGGCGCCGGCGCCGTACTCGCCCGAGTCGCAATAACGGCGAATGTCGGGTGTGCGCACGCGCCTTAAAGGACACGACCGGAATGGAGCATTGCGCGCGCACCCGTGCTGGTGCGCATATGATTACGGACGTACTCGGATTTCAGTGCTTTTTCCCGTCAAGAACTCGAACGTGTCAACGAATTCCAATAGACCTGAAAGCGAACGGCCGGCCGGACTGCACGATCTGCGCGTGACGAAGTATGGCTTCCTTCTGCTCGACGATTTCTCGCTGATCGCGTTGGCCGCGGCTGTCGATCCGCTGCGGATCGCAAACACGGTCGTCGGTCGGCGCGTCTACGACTATCAGCTGATCGCGACTTGCGGGGACTTCGTCCAGTCGAGCGATGGAATCTGCGTGCGGCCCAATGTGACGATGGCCGATAGCGGTTCGTTCGACGCCGTGTTTGTCGTCGGCCCCAATCCGATTCCGCGCAGAGGCATCGGCGCAGTGCTTGACTGGTTGCGCCTGCTTGCCCGCCACGGGACGGCGCTTGGCGGGCTCGATACCGGTAGCTTCTTTCTCGCGCGCGCCGGCCTGCTGAACGGCTACCGATGCACGATTCACTGGGAAGATCAGGACGTGCTGATGGAGCAGTTTCCCATGTTGACGGTGTCGAATCACCTGTACGAGGTCGATCGCGATCGTTATACCTGCAGTGGAGGCGTCGCGCCGCTGGACTTGATGGTGCATCTGCTTGGCATGCCGCCCGGCAGCCGCTCGCTCGCGGCGCGCGTGCTCGAACTGCTCATTGCCGAGCGGCGCAGTCATGAGCAGCGCCAACGCACCTCGCTGCGCCAGTACATGGGTGCCGAACACGCGAAGCTCGACGAAGCGCTGCAGGTCATGGAAAGCAACGTCGAAGAGACACTTACCGTCGCCGAGATTGCGTCATATCTGCGCGTTTCGCAAAGGCAACTTGAGCGCTGGTTTCATGAGCGTCTCGGCAAGACACCAGCACAGGCGTATCTCGAGATCCGCCTGCTGCGTGCGCGTCAGTTGCTGTACCGCACCTCTCAGCCGCTGGAAGAGATCTGTGCGCGCACCGGCTTCACATCGATGACGCACTTCGCCACGCGCTACAAGGCGCAGTTCCAGATCCCGCCCAGCGTCGATCGCCGACGTTATCAGAACGCACTATAGGACGTGCTGGCGATGCGCTTCCGGGTCTTCTGAGCGCCGTCCGGATGACAGGCCCTGGTTCGCCAGCAGCAAGCCATCTGCGTTGCGCAAATCTGCGTCCACATCTCATCCAATAGTCTGCTCATGGACGCCTCGCGTCGGTAAGCGCGCTCACCGGCGTAAACCCTACATGTCGAAATGGGGAATTTTTCCGTCGAATCCGGGAATGTTATAAATCCCTGAACTCCTACCATTCGCTCACACCCACCGACCTTTTCACCAAGGAGCGAGCGCATGAAACTGGAGAACCTGATCCGGATCGAAAACGGCCAAAAGGTGAAGCACACCTTTTCAGAGGCCGAGTACGCCAACCGCCAGGGAAAGCTGCGCGAACTGATGGCGCACGAGAACATCGACGCCGTGCTGTTCACGTCGTATCACAACATCAACTACTACGCAGACTTCCTGTATTGCTCATTTGGCCGCAAATACGGGCTTGTGGTCACGCCGAAGAAGGTGGTGTCGATCTCGGCGAACATCGACGGCGGCCAGCCGTGGCGTCGCACAGTCGGCGACTACAACGTGGTCTACACCGACTGGCAACGTGACAACTTTTTCCGCGCCGTACAGGGAGAGATCGACAACAAGGGGCGCGTGGGCGTCGAGTTCGACCAGCTTCCGGTGGAGGTGCTCGCGAAGCTGAAGGCGGCGCTGCCATCCGTCGAATTTGTCGACATCAGCGCCGAGACGATGCGCATGCGCATGATCAAGTCGGCCGAAGAAATCGAAGTCATCAAGCACGGCGCCAATGTGTGCGACGTGGGTGGCGCCGCACTTGCCGCCGCCATTCATGAAGGTGTGCCCGAACATGAAGTCGCGCTCGCGTCGACGCAGGCGATGGTGCGCGAGATCGCACGCCGTTTTCCGGACTCCGAGCTGATGGATACGTGGACGTGGTTCCAGTCGGGCATCAACACCGACGGCGCACACAATCCGGTCACGACGCGCAAGGTACAGAAGGGCGACATCCTGAGCCTGAACTGCTTCTCGATGATCGCCGGCTACTACACGGCGCTTGAACGCACGATGTTCTTCGACCACTGTTCGGACGAGCACCTGCGTCTGTGGAAGGTCAACGTCGAGGTGCACGAGGCGGGGCTGAAACTGATCAAGCCTGGTGCCCGTTGTAGCGATATCGCCCACGAGCTCAACAAGATCTACGCGGAGTATGACCTGCTGCAGTACCGCACATTCGGCTACGGCCATTCGTTCGGCGTGCTGTCGCATTACTACGGCCGGGAAGCCGGGCTGGAACTGCGCGAAGACATCGACACAGTACTGGAACCGAACATGGTGGTGTCGATGGAGCCGATGATCATGCTGCCGGAAGGCCTGCCCGGCGCGGGCGGCTACCGTGAGCATGACATCCTGGTAGTGGGCGAGAAGGACGCGACCAACATCACGGGCTTCCCGTACGGGCCCGAGCACAACATCGTCAAGGCCTGACCCGCCTGCGTTCAAACAGCCTGCGGCCACGGCCGCAGGGCCCTCATGATGTGGCAGGAGACGTTTCCTTGTTTTCAACAGAACAGACGATTGCCGGGTTCGATCCGGATCTGTACGACGCGATGCGTAGCGAGCGCCAGCGCCAGGAAGATCACATTGAGTTGATCGCGTCGGAAAACTACACCAGTCCGCGTGTGCTCGAAGCGCAGGGCTCGGTGCTCACCAACAAATACGCCGAAGGCTATCCGGGCAAGCGCTATTACGGCGGCTGCGAGCACGTCGACGTGGTCGAGTCGCTGGCGATCGCGCGTGCGAAGCAGCTGTTCGCCGCCGATTATGCAAATGTGCAGCCGCACAGCGGCTCGCAGGCGAACGCCGCCGTCTATCTGGCGCTCCTCTCGCCCGGCGACACGATTCTCGGGATGAGCCTCGCGCACGGGGGGCATCTCACGCACGGCGCGAAGGTGTCGTTCTCCGGCAAGCTCTACAACGCGGTCCAGTATGGCGTCGATACCCAGACCGGCCTGATCGATTACGACGAGGTGGAGCGCCTCGCGCTCGAGCATCAACCGAAGATGATCATTGCCGGGTTCTCGGCGTATTCGCGCGTGCTCGATTTCGCCCGTTTTCGCGCGATCGCCGACAGCGTCGGCGCTTATCTGTTCGTTGACATGGCGCACGTCGCCGGACTGGTCGCAGCCGGAATCTATCCGAATCCCGTACCGTTTGCGGACATTGTCACGACAACTACCCACAAGACGTTGCGCGGCCCGCGCGGGGGGCTGATTCTGGCCAAAGCCAACGCGGAGATCGAAAAGAAGCTGAACGCAATGGTTTTCCCGGGCACCCAGGGCGGCCCACTGATGCACGTGATTGCGGCGAAAGCGGTTGCATTCAAAGAAGCGCTCGGCCCCGACTTTGTTGAGTACCAGAAACAGACCCTCGCGAACGCGCGCGCGATGGTGACCGTATTCAACGAGCGGGGCTACCACGCGGTGTCCGGCGGGACCGACGATCACCTGTTCCTGGTCAGCCTCATCGCGAAGGGGATCACTGGCAAGGACGCGGATGCCGCGTTGGGCCGTGCACACATCACCGTCAACAAGAACGCCGTGCCGAACGACCCGCAGTCACCGTTCGTGACCAGCGGGATCCGCATCGGTACGCCGGCCATCACGACGCGCGGTTTCGGCGAGGCCGACGCTGTGCTGACCGCCGCGCTCATTTGCGATGTCCTGGATAACCTGGGTAACGCGCAGATCGAGCTGCAGGTTCGCGAACAGGTGGCGAAATTGTGCGCCCGCTTCCCTGTATACGGCGGCCTCTGAGAGAAACCATGAACGTCAGCACCTTCGACCTCTTCAAGATTGGCATCGGTCCGTCGAGCTCGCACACTGTCGGCCCGATGATCGCGGCCTGCCGGTTTGCGTCGCGCTTGCGTGATGCCGGGACGCTCGACCGGATTCGGCTTTCAGGGTGCAACGCAGACCAAATACAAGGAAACCTCGCGCGGAGGCCTCGCGGTCAACGTGATCGAGTGTTGAGGAGAAGGATCATGCGTCGGTGCAACTCGTTGGCCTGAAGACATGCGTGGCAGCGGCCTGATCGAAGAGGTGCGTGCAGTTCGGGTTCACCGCCCTCGTCACGCTCACCGGTGTTAACCCTCGATGTCGAAACGAGAAAGTTTTCCATCGCATCCGGAAATCTTCCCCTTGGTCGAACGTCTACCATTCGCTCAAACGGACCCTGCCTATCGCCACGGAACGGACACATCGGACAGGCAGCCGCAAGAGCCGCCGTCAGAACCGCAGCAATCTCACGATTCATTCATGTTTGGAGACAACAAATGAGTACCAGGAAAGCGGTTTCAGCGCGGCCAGCTATGGCCGGCATCACCTCGCAGCCCGGCATGGCGTTCGCGTCGGGCGATGATCAGGCGGACACGGCACCAGACGCGCGCCTGCTTAAGCGCGCCGCGATGGCGAGCTTCATCGGCAATTTTGTCGAGTGGTTCGACTACGCGTCCTATGGCTATCTGGCGACGATCATCGCGGTCGTGTTTTTCCCGAAGACCGACGCGGCAACGGGGCTGCTCGCCGCTTACGCCGTATTTGCGATCTCGTTTATCGTCCGGCCCATTGGAGGCATCATCTGGGGGCACTTCGGTGACAAGATCGGGCGCCGGACAGCGCTCTCGCTGTCGATCCTGATCATGTCGGCTTCGACCTTCGTGATTGCTTTCCTGCCAACGTATGCACAGGTTGGCGTCATGGCGCCGATTCTTTTGCTGCTGGTGCGACTTATGCAGGGGTTTTCGGCCTCCGGTGAGTATGCAGGGGCATCGGCATTTCTCGCCGAATATGCGCCGGAGGGCAAGCGCGGAGTGTATACCAGCATTGTCCCGGCCAGCACGGCTGCGGGTCTGTTGTTTGGTTCGATCTTCGTCGCGGTGCTGCATGCCGTGCTCACCACCGGGCAGATCCAGTCGTTCGGATGGCGGTTGCCGTTCCTGCTTGCTGCGCCGTTCGGGCTGATTGGCCGATACATCCGGGTGCGCCTCGAAGATACGCCAAAGTTCAAGGCGCTTGAGATGTCCCACCACGTGGCACGCGCGCCGGTCACCGAATTGCTGACTGTGCATCGCGGCAAGATGTTGATCGCGTTTGGGGTCACGTGCCTGAACGCGGTGGCGTTCTATCTGGTGCTGAGCTACATGCCGACCTACCTGTCGACCGAGATGGGGATGGGCGAAACGCAATCCTTTATCGCGGCCACGATCTCCCTTGCCGCCTATATCGGCTTCATCTTCATCATGGGGGCGCTGTCGGACCGCGTCGGTCGCAAGACGATGCTGATCGGTGCTTCGGTCCTGTTCGCCCTACTGACGGTACCGCTTTTCAAGGGACTCGTCGGTGCCAGCTTCATGACGATCGTGCTGATCCAGATCGCGTTCGGCGCGCTGCTGACGATGAACGACGGCACGCTCCCGTGCTTTCTGTCAGAGATCTTTCCGACGCGCGTGCGCTATAGTGGCTTCGCGTTTTGTTTCAATGCAGCGAATGCCCTGTTCGGCGGTACAGCACCGTTTGTCGCGACCTGGTTGATCCATGCCACCGGCAGCAAGCTGGCCCCAGCGTGGTATATGGTCGGCGCGGCAGGCGTCGCTTTGATAGCCATGCTCGCGAGTCGGGAGACATCGCGCGGGCCGCTCGCCGACTGACTCCCACTGGACTGAAGCTAACCCTCTCGCAGCAGATTCGGCACGCCATACACGAGCAGCATTACCCGTAGATCCTACCTAAGATCGATGTCCTCGCATCCCCGTGGCAGACACGCGAATCGTAGGTATATGATAATCCCATGTATGAATGACATTCGCGCAGGGGAATGAGGGCGAGGACCATGGATGCACGTCAGGCCGAAGGGCAATTACTAGCGCGGTGCGTGCAGGCAGCACGTGATTCCCGGGCGTCATCTGCAGACGCGGTCGAGGCGAACGTATTCAGGCTGGCCGGGATGGTGGTCCGCAGTGAGTTTCCCGTGGCATGGCTGAACCTGACAGGGTCGAGTCAACGCTATTTCGACTCCCATCCTGGCGCGCTCGCGGAAGCCGAGGAAGTTCTACGCAAGGGCTGGGTCGCGAGCTTGCCGCGCTTGCGCGACTTGCTGCGCGCTCAGCTTCGTCGAAGCTAAGTGATATGCACCAGGACCAAACATTCAAGCTCGGTACGGCGCTTGCGCGCGGGCTGCGCGAGCTTTTCGAGCGGCTCGAAGATCGTCTGCAACTGAAATCGCCGCTGCAGGTGTACCTCGCGGGCGGCATGGCCGTACATCTGTACACGGGCAAGCGGGTGACGGGAGACGTCGATGCCGAATTCGGTGGTCGAGTGTTGCTACCTTCTGACTTGGTGATGCGGGCGCGATCGAGGCGCGTGCAACCGAGGCGTTAGGTGGTTACGTGGGTGGGGTCGAGATGCTGAAAGCGAACTTGCGCGACACCATCGCGATCGCGCGTGAAGCTGAAACGCGTAGGGCGCAGGATAAGCCAGCGGACGGTGGAAGGCATTACCCCCCAGACGTCGTTTAGCGTTAGTTTGCGGCTTTCAGATTGCCCTGCGCGCAAGCATGCTGCGAATCTCCCCGATTGCCTTGGCCGGATTCAGGCCTTTGGGGCAGACGTCCGTGCAATTCAGTATGGTCCGACACCGGAAAAGGCGGTACGGATCGTCAAGATTGTCAAGCCGCTCCCCCGTGCCCTCGTCGCGGGAATCGACCAGAAAGCGATAGGCCTGCAGGAGCCCGGCTGGGCCAACATATTTGTCTGGATTCCACCAGTATGAGGGGCACGCGCTGGAACAGCACGCGCACAAGATGCACTCGTAGAGACCGTCGAGCTGATCGCGTTCCTCGGGCGTCTGGAGCCTTTCCCGCTCGGGCGGAGGAGTGTCGTTGATCAGGTAAGGCTTGATCGAATGGTACTGCTTGAAGAACGCGGTCATGTCCACGATCAGGTCGCGAACGACCGGCAATCCGGGCAGCGGGAGCAAGACTGTATGGCGAGGGAGCTCGTTTAAGTTGGTGATGCAGGCAAGCCCATTCTTGCGGTTGATGTTCATCGCGTCCGAGCCGCACACGCCCTCACGACACGAGCGCCGAAAGCTCAGCGTCTCGTCCTGTGCCTTGAGCCGGACAAGGACATCGAGCAACATCCGGTCATACGGGGTGACCTCTATCTCGTACGTTTGCATGTACGGCTTGGGATCTCGGTCTGGATCGTAGCGGAAAATTTCGAAGGTCCTTGTGTCACTCACGATGTTCCTCCTTTGTGGAACGAATCTCGCGACGCACTAGCGTCGAGAGATTCGAACGTCATACTCAGCATCGTAGAACGCAACGAGGAATTCTTCGGCGATGAGCAAGGAGTTGACGTCCACCGTGTTCGCTCGCACGTCTGCCTCGACCTTCGCATGAACTGCGGCATCTGCACGATCGCGCCTAATGGCGCCCGAGCCTGCGGGTCGTGCCCGAACCAGTCGCGCAGCTCGTTGCTGGGCGCCACCTCCTTGAGCCAGCCGTCGAGTTTTACGGAGTCTTTCTTGATGCCTCGCGGCCTGAGGCGATCGACGAGAAAATGCACAGGTCCGTCATCGCCCACGCGCTCATATACGCGTTGGATATCGATTGTGTGTTTCATGATCGCGATGCTCCCGTGTTGGCATCTCCCAGAAGAATGTGAAAGTCAGTGCCGGCCCAGCGTTGCGACTGCGGGAAATAGAACGTGAAATCAAGGACCGAATGACCAGCAACGGCTGCGCTGTCGAACCGGACGCCGTGTGTGCAAAAGGCTTGCACCAGCGACGGCCTGTCAGCTATTCCATGCCATCCATCGAACCCATAGTGCAGGCAGAAGGGCTCCAGATTTTCGATAAGCAGTGCTCGACCCGCGGGCAGTACATCGAACGGCTGCGCCTCTCGCCAATGCCAGGTCGCCGCTTCGGGCCGCTGGGCATGGTAGCGCCGCTCGACGCTCGAGAGCAGTTCGATCGGGCGCCGTTGATGCCGCGCAATCAGCAACTTGATAAATTCGGCATGCGCCCACACGAGCGGCATGGCGCTGCCGGTCGGCTTGCCAGGCTCGAGGCCACGTTGGGGTATCGGATCGGTGTCCCACACTTGTTCCGGAAGCAGGCCACTTGCTCCAGTCATCCGCGTCATCATTTCAAGGTAGGGCAGCGGATCGATTCCCAGCATCAGATCGAGATGGGCCCGCTCGCCTGTCAGCAGGGGCCACAACCGCCCGATGCCTGTACCATCGAACGATGCGCCGTTGTCGTGTTCGCCGTAACCATCGCCGTTGTAACGCCGGTAAGCGATGCCGTGAGGCGTGTGGACACCCAGCAAGCCGTCGATGACTTTTACCGTATTCAGGATGCGTCGATCGCGCGCATCGCGCAATCCGAGACGGACCAGATAGAGGCACTCCATGCCGACGAGCGCGACAGCAGGCGCGCTAGTGCCCACCCGATTGGCAATGTCGATTCGACCTCGCAATCCGCCTTTGCGTAGGGGCGCTGCGATTCGAACGTAATAGCCGTCGATGCCGAAGGCCCCGGAAAACGCTCCGTTCTCGACGTAAGTCCAGTCTTCAAGCCGTTCATTCCAATAGTCGGCGAGCGAGAGGACGTAGGCGTTCTCGTCGTGCGGCAAATGTTCGGCCGCGCAGACCATTGCCGCGATCTCGACGCCGAGCGTGAACGGCGAAATGCCAGCATTTTCTTCCCAGCGGTCTTGGGGGCTGCCTGGACCATTGCGCGCGATATAGCCAATCGCGCGTGCAATCATTTCGGACCAGCCTGTCAGTGCGCCCGTGGTGCCGGCCTCGGCGAGCTTGGCTGCAAGCAGTACTGGAAAGCCCACCTCATCAAGCTGAATGCCGGTCCAGAACGAACGTCCGTCCGGATAGCTGTTCTGGCTCCAACTTCCGTCCGCTCGTTGCGTTGCAATGAGGTATTCAAGCGTGTGCCGGGTATCTTCCACGCAGCCGATAGCGAGCAGCGCGAAGGCGGCTTCGACGGCGTCGCGCGTCCAGACGAGGTGATACCCTCCGGTACTGTCGCTCGTGTTACCCCATGGAATGCTCAGGCTGGCGATCAGCGCTCCCGGATACGTCCTTCCTTCATGAGCTTTGAGCACTGTCGCTGACAGGTAGGCCTCATGCCGAACCGGCTCCGGCGTTTCCGGAATAGCGATTTCGGCGGCCCATGCTTGCCAGGCCGCGGCGCACGAACGCTGCACACCATCGAACCCCTCGGCAAGGCTCGACCGCGCGAGAGTACGGGCGCCTTCCGGCCTCGCGGCAAAGCTGAGCGCAAGCACACCGGTAGCGGCCGCCAGTTCTCCCATCAGGGCAACATTGCCGTTCAATGCCTGCGTGAAGGTCCAGTCCATGCGCCCATTGATGGCGAAGTCTTGCCAACCGTCGGAATACCCAACGTATCCGGCACTTGCACGCGAGTAGCCGCAATCGGCAGCAAGATGAAGTGCGATTCCGTCTTTCCATGCCACGAGACCGTCTGCTACCTGAGCATTGTTGTGCAGACCGCTGCCGCCCAGATGGGGGGCGAGCAGAGCGTAGAGCTTGACGTCGTTTCCGATGAGCCGGAATGCGACGAGCATCACGTCCCGAATCGGGTCTGGCGATAGCCTGATCTCGAGGCGATACCCCTCACCCTCGTGCACGATGCGCGGCACCGGGATAAAAGGGCTGGGAAGGAAGAGCCGGTACCGCCCGATGCGCTTCAGTTCGTGCCAGCCACGCGGCCCGGCGACGATGAAGCCCAGGTCGCGTACTTGAGGCTCGCCAGTGGACGGCCAGTAGACCTCATTGAGGATGCCATGGCCGATCGACGCCCATACGCGGCTGCGACCCAGTGCGGTCGTCACAAGGTCCTTCGCACTCGAGGTCCAGGTAGGAGCAATCCCAGGCCAGCCGGGCGCAGTACCTGAAACATCCACCGCCTGCGTGTCCATGTCGAAATCAATGGGTCTGGGAAGTTTCACCGCTTGAGCGACTGCTTCATGTTTCCATCAGGCCGCACGTTGCCTTCTCTTTCAATCCTGACGGTTGCGATATAGCCGTCCGGTGTTGAGTCGCGCGTGAGGGTCCGGCGAACGGGAAAGGTGTGAATGCAGATAATCCGATCCTTCCATGAGTCCTTAGTCACCGTGTCCATTTGAAGGCTCCTTCATCAAGCAAGTGGTTTGCTTTGTCACCAGGACGACGGTCACCCGTCCGTGCTTGATCCCCTCCAGCCGTGCCATGCGCGCGATAGAGTCGATCGCCGGAAAAGCCCACGGCATCCGCCGGCAAGGACCGTCCGTTCTCAAATTACCTTGATGAGATTGGGGAACATTGAGCCGTGTCAAGACACGGATAAAATATCACAAGGTGACATGTATGGTGTCGGTATGGCTTGCAGCGCAAGTACGATTCGAGGCGAGTGCGCGCGGCGGTACCGACGTCGCCGAGATAGGGTGGAGGTAATTACCGGGCGTGCAGTCCTGGGCTCCGCGATGGGAACTGGAGGACTGGCACCTCGATTAGGCGCATCTTTTCACCCACGGGATTTCGCTTGTGGGTAGAGTCGTGGGTAGGCGACGCTGCTCTAGATTGAATCGATATGTGGCGCGGGCTTTTGGCCGAGATTTGTCTCACCTCTCTCCGCCAGTCAAGCTTCTCAGGCGGTCCCGCCGATTCTCAGGAAATCTCGCCCAGCCTCGCGCATAGGGCGACTTGGGGTTGTCGCCCTACTTTTAATCCGAAGTGGCGCAATTGTGGGTCGAGTTGTGGGGACGTCGCGGCCCCGTTGCGAGCAATGCTGTGCGTTGACGAAACTTCATCAATGTTTCCGTTGAGGACTGGGACCGACACGCCTATGTTTGACGCATTGGCGCGCAACGATGAAGTCGCTGATGCAGCGCAATGACGCGCGCGCCGTCGCCGATACGATCGTCTGGTACGCAGCGATCCTGGCGAGCGGCGTGCTGGCCTGGCTGGCATGGCGAGCCGATTCGCTCTGGGCGATCCCCGCTTTCTTCGTCTACGGCACGCTTTACTGCAGCCCGGCGGATTCGCGCTGGCACGAGTGCGGGCACGGCACGGCATTCAAGACCCGGTGGATGAACGATGCTCTCTATCAGCTCGCGTCGTTTCAGGTCTTTCGCCGTGCAACGGTCTGGCGGTGGAGCCACGCACGGCATCATACCGATACGCTGATCGTGGGCCGAGATCCGAAATCGCCGCGCCTCGGCCCACCGACTGGCTCGGGCTTCTGCTGAATGTCTTTGCGATCAAGCACGTTTCGAAAGAATTGCCGAAGATGGTGTCGAACGCATTCGGCCATATCGGCGCCGAGGAGAAGACGTTCGTGCCCGAATCGGAATGGCCGAAGATCGTCCGTGATGCGAGCGTCACGCTCGGCGTCTATGCGGTCGTACTCGCAACCAGCGTTGCAGCGCGCTCCGTCCTCCCGCTTCTCTATATTGGGCTTCCCAGCCCTTACGGCGCATGGCTCTATCTTTACTTCGGTTTGACTCAGCATGCCGGCCTGCCGGAGAACGTGCTCGATTACCGCACGAATTGCCGGACCGTAATCATGAACCCGGTATTTCGCTTTCTTTACTGGAACATGAATTACCACATCGAACACCACATGTTCCCGATGGTGCCGTTTCATGCGCTCGAGCGCTTGACTATTGCCCAGCACTTCGGATTGCCATGATGCCATGCGTGTTGCGCGGGGGATTCATGACTGCGGGACGGCCGGCGCGCTGTCCGTTTCGCGGCTCGCCTGGGGCTGAAGACACCCGCGCACCATCGACCAGTAAAGCGGCTCGGTGCGGCGCCGCCGAAAGTATTCGACGCGTGTATGCCGCCCCTCCGGCTCGACGCGCTTTGCGTACAGCGTGCGCCCCGTCGCGAGATCCACGACCATAGCGGCACGCGCGAGCACCGCGGGGCGAAGCTGAACATGCCGAGCGTGGACGCCCGCGCGCGCGAACGCGGGACGGGTGAAGACCCATGGCGTGACGACCGGCAGGACGAATAGCGCGACGAACAGGGCCCCCCAGCGGCGCATTGCGCTTGCGCTCAAAACAGTGCGGCGAGGCGATTCGCGCGCTGCGCGAATCGCTTGCGCTCGTCGCCGTGCAATGGCGCGTCGCCGGGCAGCGTCACGGTCAGCGGATTACGCGCCACGTTTGCGACGCGCACTTCATAGTGCAGATGCGGTCCCGTCGCCCAGCCGGTCTTGCCGACGAAGCCGATCACCTGGCCGCGCCGCACGTGAGTACCGCGATGCAGGCCTTTCGCGAAACGCGACAGATGGGCGAACGCCGTCTGATACGGCGGCACGTTGTCGATCACGACGATCTTGCCGTAGCCGGTTTCCCAGCCGATGTACGAGATCGTGCCGCGAGCGGTGGCGTGCACGGGCGTGCCCGCCGGCGCGGCGAGATCGACGCCATCGTGGCTTTGCCATTGATGAGTGACGGGGTCGAGGCGGCGTGCGGCGAAATTCGACGACACGCGCATGAACGCGAGCGGATAGCGCGAGAAGGAGGGCGCACCGGATCGGCCATTGGCCGTGTAGTAGAACGGCTTGCCGCGCAGATCGCGATGCAGGAACAGATCGTGATCCGTGTCGCCGCGCGAGACGCGTACGGCGAGCGGAATGTCGTCGTTGGCTTGTACGCTGCTCGCGGCGTCGGGCGCGTTGTCCACATTAGCGGGACGCATCACGAGACTGATGGTGTCGCCCTTGCGCAGGTCGCGGCGAAAATCGATTTGTCCGGCGAACGAGCGCACGAGCAATGCGGTCACGCTCGCATCGAGGCCGAGGCGCTGCATCGCTTCCGTGAAACTCGAATCGATGGTCACGGAGCGGGTGACGGGACCCGGTGCGGTGGCCGGGGCGGCTGGTGTGCGGGCCCTGGGCGCGTGACCGGAGGGTGCGTCGTTGTGGAGCGTGTCCGCAGCCGATGCACCGAGGGGTTGTGCTGCGCGCGGTACATCGGCGTCGCGTGCGGCAGCCGGCATGTCGTCGTCCGGGTGAGAGCCCCGTTTCGGTGGCGAGATCACGAGGGCGACGCAGGCGGAACTGAACGCGCAAACGAGTACGGCTTTGCCGATGCGCGTCATGGGCACAACGGGTGCAGGGAGGGCCATGGATGACGACGGGAAAAGCGGTGAGCAAAGTGACGACAGGTTCGGGCGGACGCCCGGTGTCGCCGGCGATCGCGTCCGGTGCGAGAGCCCGAATGCGTGCGTAGACGAAGTTAGCGCGGATGCTCGTGCGCGTGGCGGCGAAAGCTATTCGCGCTGCGCTTGCACGAAATTGCCGGGAAGCGAATGCAATGGGGAGTCGGGTGAATGTAGATCTGACATCGAGCTGCGCGCCGCCAGTGAAATCTCAGAAAGCGTTCACCGTAGACAGTGCGCCTTAAGCGAAACTTAAAATCCGCGGGGTATTTTTAGGGGACAAATTCGCGGCGCTGCATGGCCTCACCCATGCGTTGTGCTGTCCCTCACCGACCGAGTCGACATCGCCGACTTGGCGCCGGCGGGACCGCAGCGGGCCGAGCAATACCGAGGCTGCTCCTTCGTTTGATCGGACGGCTCACGATAGCATCGCCCGTATCGACAGCGCGTTTCGTTGTGCCACGTCTCGATAGCAATTGTTGAACACAACGTGTGTGCGCGCGGCCCGGCTGGAAATTGCCTTGATCGGATCAACCAGTTCGCGCAGTTCTTCGTCGGAATATTCGTAGTTAAATCGTTCAGCGGCGCTGCTTGCACCGCCCCACGTTTCGATGTTCCTGCCATGCAGCCGCACGATTGCAAGTTCGCTCGAGGTGGTTTCCCAGACGCTATGTGCGCGGTTCTTGACGCCTTCCGGTGCGTCCACGATGACATGCACGATGCCGCGTTCGCGTTCCATCGCAAGCGTTGAATCGCGGTGCTTGCCGTTCAGCCAGCTTTCGTGACGAAATTCAAAGGCCGTCAAGAACGGATGCATGCGTTCGGCGCAGTGCTCAACGTGTGTCATGGATTTCGGCGCAGGCGTCACCCAATTCGGAAACTGGAACAGGACGGACCCTAGCTTTCCGGCCTCATGCAGCGGGCGCAGCGCTTCGAAGAAACGTGCCCATAGCTCATCGATGACTGGGTCGGGCACGTCTTTGTAATAAAGATTTTTCTTGTCCGTCTTCGGTAGCTCGGCCAGCAAATCCTTCGGAAAGAATTTCGGTTCGGTCTGGTGGCCGGTGAAAAGCCGGAACGCCTTCATGTCGAACACGAAATTCGGCGGTGTGCGCTCGACCCACAAGACGCTGTTGCTGGGGCTTGGCATCGCGTAATACGACGAATCGACTTCGACCAAGGGGAAGACGCTCGCATAGAACCGCAAACGCGCCTCGGCGCTTGTGCAGCCCTTCGGATAAAACGCCCCTGACTCGATGAGCGTCTTATCGGTCCACGATGCGGTTCCCACAAGGATCGACATATCGCACCTTCCGGATCTCGTCGTGAACGGTCATTTTGCCACGCTGCAGGGGCCGCGCTGGCATACCAAGTCGAACGAGCGTAACGACGTTGACTTCCGTCAAGGCGTGCAGGAAGGACGAACACTTGGCAATCGCGATCACGGAGTCCGTAATGGCAATGAATTCATGTTGAATATGCTACGTCGATGTACCTACAAGTCAACTTTGCAAGTTGTTCGAGCGGGCGTACGTCCGAGCGTTGACGATTCGCCGCCATGGTCGCGACGTCCTTTCCGATGGTGTTTAAACATGTTGACACGATCGCGCGTCTTGTCTAGACTCGTTTAGACGTTCCAGGGAGGTTCGCATAATGGCAAAAACAGCAACGCTCACGATCCAGAAATGGGGAAACAGTCTGGCTGTCCGCATTCCTGCGGCAGTCGCGCGGTCGGCGCATTTCGAGGTGGATCAAGAGGTCGAGGTTTCTGGGGATGAGATTGGCGTGACGGTGCGCCCGGTGGGGCCGCGCAAGCTGACGCTCGAGGAGAAACTGGCGAAATTCGACCCCGTGAAGCATGGTGGCGAGGCGATGGCCACGGACCGCGTCGGTGCGGAGGTGTTCTGATGGCGGGAGCTTTGTGGGCGCCCGATCGCCGGGACATCATTTGGATCGACTGCAATCCCCGAGTGGGCCGCGAGATGAAGGATCTGCATCCTATGCTGGTCCTGTCGCCCAAGGTGTTCAACGAGCGGACGGGCATCGTCATAGGACTCCCGATGACGACCGCCGAATTTAACGACACGAACCCGTTTGCCATCAAGTTCAAAGGGCCGAAAAATGTCACAAGCTACGTGCTGGGCCATCAGCCGAAGTCGTTCGACTGGCGAGCGCGGGGCGCGAAAGCGCATCCTTGGAAGCGCGCGCCGGACGAGGTGTTCGCGGCTGCATGCGAGCAGTTGAATCAAATCATCGCGATTTGCGAATAGTTGCGGCAACGCCCGATCCTTTGCGGTGGTGGCCCGGTGGCTGTGGATGCCATACAGCGAAGGGCGCCGCGCGAGCCTCTGTGCATCCATTCCCAACGCAACGTCGACGGATCTGGCGATAGAATGCACCGATGAACACCTATGTCGCTCTCTTGCGCGCCGTGAACGTCGGCGGCACTGGCAAGCTCGCAATGTCCGAGTTGCGGGCGATGTGCGAATCCATCGGCTTTGCCAAGGTACGCACGTATATCGCAAGCGGCAACGTCGTCTTCGAAAGCAAGCTCTCCGAAACCGCGGTGAAGACGAAGCTGGAGCATTGCCTGGAGGCATACGCCGGCAAGCAGGTGGGCGTTATGATTCGAACCGGTGCGGAACTGGATGCGGTTCTTGCCGACAATCCTTTCCGATCGGCTGCGCCGAATCGAACGGTCGCTATCTTCCTGGATGCGCCGCCACCAGCTGACACCCTGGCCGGCGTGAGCGGCCAGCAGATGGAAGAGATCGCGCTCGGAAAGCGCGAGATCTACGTGCACTATGGAGATGGTATGGCGCACTCGAAGCTGAAGATCCTGGCCGCCAAGTCCGGAACCGCCCGCAACATGAATACCGTGGCAAAGCTCGCCGAATGGACGGCAGCGTAGACCAATCGTCCTACACTTGTTGATGGCATCGGGTCCTATCGTTGCACGCCGTCACGCAACGCCAAGTAAACGGGATCCCATCGCGGCAATCGATTAGCGCTCGCCCCGCGTATCGCTGCCCCCACCCGTGAAACTGTGCGTGGGGCACCTTACCCAGATCGCGCTGACGAAAAGACGAGCGAGGCAATCGATGAGAGCAAACGCACCAGCGCACACAGAGTTGCCCGGGCAAGTCGTACTCGTCTTTCAGGGTGGTGGCGCGTTGGGCGCGTATCAGCTTGGTGTCTATCAGGCGCTGGACGAAGCGGGCATACAGCCCGACTGGGTGATCGGCACCTCCATCGGCGCGATCAACGCAGCCTTGATCGCCGGAAATCCGCCGGAGCGCCGTTATCAACGGCTGGCGGAATTCTGGAACCAGGTGACCGACCGAACCCGCCTGGACGTATCCGTTGCTTGGCCGAGTTGGGACAAAATCTTTGCGAAATGGATGATCATCGGCGGCGGCATCGAGGGATTCTTCCAGCCCAATCCGGCATCCTGGCTCGGGCCGCTCGCCCGTCTCGGGGTAGATCGAGCGTCGTATTACATGATCGAGCCGTTGCGCGATACGCTTTCTTCGCTGGTCGACTTCGATCTGCTGAACGCCGGGCATCCGCGCCTGACCGTGGGCGCAGTTCACGCCTGCACGGGCGCGATGCGCTACTTCGATTCGCGCGATCAACGGCTGAATGCCGCGCACATCATGAGCTCGGGCGCGCTGCCGCCGGCGTTCCCGGCAGTGCGGATCGACGGAGAACCGTATTGGGACGGCGGCGTCTATTCCAACACCCCGGTCGAGGTGGTACTGGATGACAAGCCCCGCAAGAGTTCGGTCATCTTCTCGGTGCAGGTATGGAACCCGATCGGCCCGGAGCCGGAAAGCATATGGCAGATATCGGAACGGCAAAAGGACATCCAGTACGCCAGTCGCACCGATAGTCACATCGCGCGTCAGCAGCAGATTCACCGTCTGCGCCATGTGATCCGCGAACTGGTCAAGCGTCTGCCGGAAACCGAGCGCGCCTCGTCCGAAGTCCAGGAGCTTGCCGCCTGGGGGTGCCATACCACCATGCGCATGATCAAACTCGCTGCGCCTCGCCTGGATGGGGACGACCAGTTAAAGGATATCGATTTCACCCCGGATGGCATCGCTTCCCGACAGCGCGCGGGCTATGAAGCAGCAATGCGGGCCATTGCCGCGCGCCCGTGGGATGCACCGATGGACCCAGTCGAAGGATTGACGGTCTACAGCGCGGATGAAAACTAGCAGGTGAATGACGCGTTTGACGTTCGCCCGCATGGGGAGCCGGCGACATTGGCCCGTCTTTGCCGAGCGGCCACGCTTCGGAGACGGCCAGCACGACATTCTGTTCGAGCAAGGGCACGCTCGCGATTTGCTCGAGCAGCACGCCCACGCGATAGCAGAAGCCGCCGTTGAGCCGCCCGGCGTAGCCACGTACCGTCATTTACCTGCGCCGTTCTCTCTCTCGCAGCTGAGGACCAGGACGTCGCCGGATCGAGCTCCGGCGCTCAGGCTCGCCGTGTGTAATTCGGTGTCGCTGCACCGCCATTCAGCGCGGAAGTCGCGGCGGCAGGCTGGCTTCGCGTTGCGCGTAGCGGGGGGAAGAACGTAGCTGCAGGTTCGGCGGCCGTCGCATTGATGCGATAGCTCGAGCGTGGCGTTGCCGAGTGCCGTGCCGCAGTTTTGCCCATATGTGCCGGACACGATGGTTATCGGTCGAGCGTCGGTTGATTGGGCGGAAGTGCGAAGCGAGCTCGCGGGAGCGGGAGGCGTCGCGCCGCACGCCGACAGCGCCAAGCCGATGCAAGCCAACGCTCCAAGGAAAAAGGGGGTGGTCGAGTTCATGGCGAATGTCCTTTGTGGCCCACGAAGCCTCAGCATATTCTCCGCCCAATTCAACCTCTATGCTATGCTAACGATAGCATTCATCGGAAGTAAAAGGGGGAGTCGATGTCCGTACCATATAAGGTGGCGGTGTTGGTTGGAAGTCTGCGCAAGAAATCGTTCAACCGGATGCTGGCCTATGCGCTAGCGAAACTTGCGCGTCCCGCGCTCGCGTTGGAAATCGTCGAAATTGGCGCGCTGCCGTTCTATAACGACGACCTGGAGGCGGACGCGCCCGCTCCGTGGCTTGAGATACGCAACCGGTTGGCCAGCATGGATGCCATCCTGTTCGTGACACCTGAATACAACCGTTCGGTTCCGGCCGTGTTGAAGAATGCTGTCGATGTTCTTTCGCGACCGTTTGGATCGAGCGTTCTCAACGGTAAGCCGGCGGCGGTCGTGAGCGCCTCGCCGGGCGCCATGGGCGGATTCGGCGCCAGTCATCATCTCAGGCAGTCTTTGGTTTGTCTCGGGGTGAACGTGATGGCTACGCCGGAGGTATACGTTGGCAACGTGACCGCGCTCTTCGACGATAGCGGCGCTTTGAACCATGCCGCTACGACCGACTTCCTGAAGCGATTCGTGAGCGCCTTCGCCGCATGGATCGAGCGATTGTCGGCTGGCTAAACGATGCCGCGCTTCCTTTCTCCGTAACACGCGGCCGGCATGGGTCGCGTGGGAACGCTCGCCGAACCCCAGCCCGCAAAATTGCTATGGACACACTTCAATGTATGCGCGTCTTTGCGAAAGTCGCTTCGGAGGGGGGCTTCGCGGCGGCGGCACGCAAGCTCAACGTGACGACTTCCGTGGCATCGCGCGCCGTCTCGTCGCTGGAAAATCATCTGGGTTCTCGGCTGCTGTATAGAACCACGAGACACACGACGCTAACGGAAGCGGGCGAACGATATCTGCATCGATGCAGGCAGATCTTGGAGAACATCGATGAGGCGGAGGCGGAAGCGAACGCCGCTCGGCAGCACCCGTCGGGTTGTTTGCGCGTGCACGCGCTGTCGAGCTTCGGACATCATCTCGTCGTACCTGCCGTGCTGCGATATCAGGAGCAGTTCCCTTCTTTGCGGATCGAGCTGACGTTGTCCGGGACGGTGCCTGACATCTTGGCTGAAGGTTATGACGTATCGATCGTCGTCGCGCCCGGGCTACCCGATTCGGGGCTGATCAGCGTTCGGCTTGGAAGCACTTCGGGCGTCGTGTGCGCGTCGCCGCGCTACATTGCGGCTCATGGCGAGCCCGAGACGCCTGAGGACTTGCGTCGTCATTCCTGTCTGCAACTTGCCACGCCGGTGTTTCCGTTCAACAAGTGGGTCTTCGATAGCGCCGACGCACCCGTCGCCGTGGAGATCGGTGCGCCGCGTTATGCCGTCAACGTGATCGAGGCACTCGAGCCGGCAGTCAGGAGCGGTCTCGGAATCGGCATTTTGCCCGTCGCCGTTGCGCTGCCCGGCCTCACTTCGGGCGCCCTCGTCAGGGTTCTGCGCGGGTATGACGTGCAGCCCGTTCTCGTCCATGCGCTGTATCAATCGAGGCATTTCGTCGATGCGAAGATCCGCACATGGATCGCTTTCCTGCGCGAGGATCTGCCCGCGGCGTTCGAGGCCGACCATCGTGCGTTGGCGGCGATAGACCGCCCACGCTGACGATCCTCGAGCCGTGACCCTCGTGCAGTATTCGGCGCTAATCGGCACTTATGGCGCCGCGTCTTCGCGCCCGTGGCGGTGTTGCAAATCCTCGCGATGCCACCCGGGCATCGCTGCGGTTTGCGCCTTGCCACGAGCACGAATACGCAGGCCCATAAGCACCGCTTAGCACCGAACACTGCACTAGTCGCCGACGTACAGCGAGCCGGCGTTCTCGAGATAAAGCGATTTCGCAGGAGCGGCGGCACGCGAGCCCGCTTCGGTCGATCCTCCCGGCTTGCCGCCGTAGGTCGTCGCCTCCGCGTTGTTCGCCTGCACGCCTGCACGCGCCTCGGCTGCCTGCGGGTTGCCCGGATAGTCGATGTTGCTGCCGAGCGGCGAGTAGCCGGATTGCTCCAACCGAACGAGTTCGCTCTTGACCTGGGCGCGCGTGACCTGTGCCGGGCCCTGCGCTTGCGCGAGCGCAACGATCGGCGCCGTTGCGGCGATTGCAACGACGATGGTCTGCATCAGCATGTTCTTCATGGCTACCTCTGTATTGGACTGCGACATCCGTTGTCGATCTCGATCGATTGATTGCAACCGATGTAAGCAGTGTAGTGAGGCGAGCGATTAGGGTGAATACCTATGGCGGGGAATGCACCGTTGCCGGCGATGCGCGTAATGCGGGTAATGGCGATCGAGCGAAACAGGAGGGGCGCCCATCACGAGCCTATAAAAAAAGCCAGCTCGAATGAGCTGGCCGACGGGCGCATCGTCACGGGAGCGCGACTGCTGCGCCTGTACGGCGCTCCCGGGATAAGAGGCTAAGGAATGACGACGTAGTTGCTGAAGCCGCCATCGCGATCTTTGAGGCCGGAGATTGCCTCATTGACGCGCGACAGCGGGAATTTGCGGTGTTCGAGATATGAAAGGTCGAGGGCGCCCGTGCCGACCATATCCGCCATTTCTTGCCCTTGAGCCGTCGTGAACCAGTTCGAGCCGATCAAATGCACCTGCTCGTCCATCAGCCATTTGACGTCGATGGGAAGGTCCTCTGCCACGCCGCCGACGTTGACGACTTTGCCACCGCGTCTGACGCCCTTCATCGAATCGAGCATCGTCGAGGCAGGCGCCTTTGCGCCGAGCGCGCTGATGACGAAGTCGACGCCTTCGCCGCCCGTCAGCGACTTGGCCCAATCGCCCACCGATCCGTCGCCGAGTCTCATGACTTCGATGCGATCGGGTGCGATCGCCTTGATGCGCTGGAGCAGATGCTCGTCGCGCCCCGTGCCGAGAATGCGCGTGAGGCCCATCGCGAGGCCGAGCATCGTCGAAGCCACGCCGAGCGTGCCCGTGATGCCGTCGATCAACGCGACTTGGCCCGAGCCGGCGCCCGCATTCTTCAACGCGCCGTACGATGTGCCCAGATAGCCGAAGCGCCCCGCCTGCTCGAAGCTGAGGTTGTCCGGGATATTGACGAGCGCATATTCGGGCGCTGTCATGTACTCGCCGAAACCGCCGTAGGGATACAGATCGAAAATACGCTGACCGTCGCGGCTCGTACTGAAGTAGCCGTTGAGCGTGTAATAGCGGCATTCGCTGCGCCGGCCTGCCCGGCACGCTTTGCATGAACCGCAGGAGCGCAGCGGGCTCACATAGACGCGATCGCCGGGTTTCGCATTGATGACGGCTTCGCCGACTTCTTCGACGACACCGGCCGGGTCCAGCCCGAAAATCGCGGGAAACTTCGGCAGCGGCTGATGCGGAAACCACGTCGGCCAGTTGTTGATGACATTGGCCATGTTGGGCACGATGCCGCATGCCTTGACGCGCACGAGCACATCCGTCGGCCGCGGCTTCGGAACGGGAATCGTGTCGAGCGTCATTGGGGTGCCGAGTGCGTGCAGCCGCGCTGCAACCATTGTTCTTTCCATGTCTACCTCTATGCTTGTCAAATCGCCGTGCCTGTCTGTTCGTCTGCGCGAGCGCCGCGCGAGCCCATCGCGTCTCAACGATAGCCGTCTTCGAGTTCGATACCCAGCGCGCCCATGATGCGAACGCCCGAGTTGTACCAAGCGACGTTCAGCGCCAACTCGACGAGCTGACGTTCGTCGAGAAACGCCGCGACGCGTTGCCACGTTGCGTCACTGACGTCGACCTTCAGCGTCGATTCCTTGGCCACGGCCATCACTGCGCGTTCTTCTTCACTGAAAAGAGGCGACGTCTCGAACTCGGGAATGGCTTTCAATTGCTCGGCGCTGATGCCGGCCTTCAGGCCATGCGACTGATGATGCGCGACCTCGTATTCCGATCCCGTGCAGTGACCCACGGTAAGGATCGCCATTTCGCGCAGCTTGGGGCTGATCGACGAGCCGCGGATCGCGTTCGCGTAAGACAGGAATTGATCGAGGATATCCGGCGCGTGCGCGAGCGCGCGGAAGATATTCGCGGTCGGGACCTTGCGTTCGCGTTCGAGACGATCGAACAAGGTATCGTTGACGCCGACGAGATCGGAACGTTGAAGATATTTGACGCGTGCCATTTAATCGTTACCGGGTGTGAGTTCGGCCGAGAGCCGATTGGTTTTGGATGTAGGTTTCGAGCGTTTCGGGCTTGGGTTTGCTCGACGTTTCGACGATTTCGGCACCCTCGAATCGAGAGGCTTCGAAGTACCACCGGTGCGGTGCCGGCAGTCCCCAGCGCACGCTCGTGTTGAGCGAGGCGGCATCCCAGCGAACCGGCTCGACCTCGACGTCGATCGTTTGATAGTGGCCGTCGCACAATTCCACGCGGTGGCCGTCCGGATCGCGCAGGTAGACGAACAGCATTCCGCCCGGGCCATGGCGCCCGGGGCCTCGCTCGACTTCATGCGCATAGCCGTAAATGCCCGCTAAATCGCAGGCGGTGAAAATATTGTGCGATTCGGGCACGATGTACGCGAAGTGATGCATGCACGGCCCGTCGTTCTGCACGATGGCCAAATCGAGGCAGGTACCCTTGCGATACATGAACGCGCCGAGCAGCGTTTCGCCATGCGCCAGGTATTCTGAATTGCGAAAACCGAGCTTGCTGTAGAACTCGCACGACTTGTACGTATCGGACGAAAAGATTTGATAGTGGTCGATGCGTTGGGCGTGCGCGCCCTTGAATTTATCGCGGTCGAGATAGAGGCGCGGACGCGTTTCCATCTGCGCGCAGAGCTCGATTTTCGTGCCGAACGGGTCTTCGACGTGCAGCGTCCGCCCTTGGTGGGCGACGTCGACCCATTGCACCGGCAACCCTTGTTCCTCGAAGAACGCATAGGCGAGGTCGAGGTCCTCGTCGAGAAAGACGCGAAAGCCGATGCGCTTGCAGGTGGATGCGGCGTCCTTCGACTGAATCAGCACGAGACTATGGTGGCAAGCCTCGGACAATCCGCGCAAATAACAGATGTCGCTGGTTTCCTCCGTGACGACGAGGCCGACGATGTCCACATAGAACTCGCGGCTTTTCGCCAGATCGGCGACGTTCAATACGATGTGGCTCGCACGCGTGATGTTGAAGGGCGGCTTGAGATTGACGGTGGGTAGCATGGATGTCCTCGTTGAAGGGTCGTGCAAGCAGATCGTGCAAATGGTAGCTAACGTTAGCACTGACGGCCGGTGCCGCCGGCGGCGAGTGCCGACGCGCGATAAAACGGCAGCGCCGCCCACCCGCTGAAAAGCGCCTGTTTTCCGAGGGCTTCTTCGATGCGCAGCACCTCGTTCCATTTCGCCATGCGCTCGGAGCGTGAGAACGAGCCGACCTTGAGCTGGCCGGCGTTCCAGCCGACGGCCAAATGCGCGATCGTCACGTCTTCCGTCTCACCCGAGCGTGCGGAGACGATCGTGCCGAATCCGGACTTTTCCCCCGCGCGCAACGCGGCGTGCGCCTCGCTGACGGTGCCCGCCTGGTTGGGCTTGATCAGCACCGCGTTGACCGCGCCCGACGATGCGGCCGCCTCCACACGCGCAGCGTTCGTCACCAGAAAGTCGTCGCCGATGATCTGGCAGCGGGAGCCATAGGTCTGCGTGAACTGGCGAAAGCCGAGTTCGTCGTCTTCGGCCAGCGGGTCCTCGATCGAAACGATGGGGTAGGCGTCCAGCCAGCGTCCGAGCATGTCGATCAATTGAGCGGTGTCGAGCGTTCGTCCGTCGAGCGCAAGCGTATAGCGTCCATCGCGGCCGAATTCCGATGCGGCGATGTCGAGCGAGATACCGACGTCCTTGCCAGGGCGTAGCCCGGTGTCCGAAATCGCGCGGGTCAATGCTTCGAGCGCTTCTTCGTTGCTGTCGAATGCGGGCCAGTACCCGCCTTCGTCGGCGACACCCTGCAGTTTGTCGGCTTGCTTCATGAGGGCGCCCGCGGCGCGATAGACCTCGGCGGTCCATTCGAGGGCTTCGCTGAAGCTGCCCGCCGATGGACACATCACCATGAAATCCTGAACGTCGACGCGGCGGGCCGCATGCGCGCCGCCGCCGAAGATCTGGATTTCGGGCAGCGGCATGCGCACGGGGCCGTCGCCGGCCAGATAGCGCCAGAGCGGTTGCCCGCTGCTGGCGGCTGCCGCATGCAGCACGGCCATCGAAGTCGCGACGACCGCATTGCCACCGAGACGGCTCAGATTCGGCGTGCCGTCGAGCTCGATGAGCGCCGCATCGATACCCGCTTGATCGTAGGCATCTTTTGCGCGAAGCGCGCTCGCGATCGGTCCGTTGACGCCGGCCAAGGCATTCGTCACATCGAGCCCGCCGAAGGCGTTGCCGCCATCGCGCAGATCGACGGCTTCGCCGGTGCCCATGGAGGCGCCGGCGGGTGCGATGGCGCGACCGCTGACGCCGTTGGCCAGCGTGACTTCGACTTCGACGGTCGGTCGCCCGCGAGAATCCCAGACGCGGCGCCCGTGCAGGTTGGCGATCGTTGCATCAGTCATAAGTTTTTCTCTTGATGTCTTTGTATATGCCTTCGAGGCGAAGTATTCGGCGCCCGCGCGAGCGCCGATCAAATGATCGAATGAAATGGGGTAAGCGGCCCGTAGTCGCATGCGCGTTCAGGGCGCCGCGTCTTTGGCCGCGCCGATCAAGACGAACGCGAGCGTCGCGGAGCGTTCGCTTTTGTTGCGCCAAGCATGGCGGGTGCCGTTTTGAACGACGACGTCATGCCTGCGCAGCAGTTCGGCGCGCCCGTCGTCGAGTTCGAGCCAAATCTCGCCGTCGAGCACGATGCCGTAGTCGATCGTCGGCGTGGTATGCGTGCCGTCGGCTTCGAACAATTCGGCGAGGCCCGGGCTGATGGCGAGATTTTCAGCCGCGGCCGCGGCCGGATCGAAACCGGGTGCACCGAAGACGCGGTCCGGCGGAAACGTCACCACCAGAAAGCGGGTGCCCGATCGCGGCGGCACGATGCTCGTGACGGACAAGGTCGGATCGGTGCCGTCGGACGGCAGCGCAGGGGCAGGGTCCGTGGCCCAGATGAGCCTGGACATCATGCCCGGAACGTGCAGGAATGCATCGGAACGGGGTGCGACGCCGTCGTGCGCCACCATCGATGCGCCGGTTTCGTCATGTCCCGTGACGACGCGGCGTATCGCCAGCGGCACGCCGTCCAAGGCCGGCAGATTCGATTCGTTCACGGCCGTTCCCCCGAGGTAAGACGGACAAGTACCTGGGGCGCAAGGGCAGGCCCGCCCGAAGGGCTGCCTTCGGCACGACGGATTGGCTGCATGGCTCGTCTCCTTGTTTGCTAACGTTTGCACAAATTCTGGCAGAGCGTCATTCGATCTGTCAATAGCGGAAATACGCGCATTCTGTCGCACGAGGCGGATTGACCTCGTGCCTCCGTACTGCTAACGTTAGCAAAACCATGACCCTGGAGAGTGTCGATGTCGTCCGAGAAGATTGTTCGCTATGCGCTCGACGGAGCGACCTACTACGGCGTGGTGTCCGAAGACGCCACGATCGCGCGCTTGGCCGGTTCGCCGTTCGACGGCCTCGCGCGAAGCGGCGAGCGTGATCTATTGAGTCGTGCGCGTCTGTTGGCGCCGGTCGAGCATCCGAGAATCTTCGGTCTCGGCTACAACTACAAGGCGCATTCGAACGAAGTCGGCAAGCCGGTTCCGGATCTGCCCGTGCTGTTCATGAAGCCGAGCACCGCGGTGATCGGCCCGGACGAGTCGATCGTGTATCCCTCCGATGGAGAGATCGTGCATTTCGAAGGCGAACTGTGCGTCGTCATCGGCAAAGTTGCACGGCATGTGACGGAAGCTCGGGCGCTCGACTACGTATTCGGCTACACATGCGGCAACGATGTCAGCGATAGAGTCCTGCAACGGCGAGAAAGCGCGTTCGGATGTCTCTTCGCGGGCAAGGGCTACGATACATTCGCGCCGCTCGGCCCCGCTATCGTCACGGGGCTCGATCCGTCGAATGTACCGATCGTCACGCGTGTGAACGGGCAGGTGCGTCAGAACGGCAATTCGGCGGACCTTTTGTTTCCGGTGCCGTACCTCGTCGCCTATCTGAGCCGATATCTCACGCTGCTGCCGGGCGACGTCATCATGACCGGCACGCCGGCCGGCGTGGGGCCGATTCAGGTCGGCGACACCATCGAAATCGACATTGCACCGATCGGCGTGTTGCGCAACAGCGTCGTGGCCGAGGCGTCGACGCACGGTCGAAGCGATTGACGTCGCGAACCGGGGGCTCACGTCTACGTGTGCGGGCCCGCCGGCTTCATGGAATGGGTGTGCTTTCCGGCGCAAGCGCACGCGGCTGGCCCGACGGCCGGATCGGGCTGGTTTCGGCCTGGCGCGCGTCCTCGACTTCGCGCTGTGCAGCCTAGTCATCGGCGGCTGCGCGGCGGTGTTTCTCCTCGAAACGGCGCCTCGTCGGCGCGCGGTGCTGACTCCGGGTCAAACGACCGTCTGACCTTTCCGGGTAGGCATCGCTCGGCCTCGCAGCATCGGGCCGAGCCACGCGCGGGTTCCGATCGCATCGCCTCGCTGCGCACATTGGCTAGCGCCGGGCGGTGATCCTCCGGCGTTCCTCGCGCGTCCGGAAATGCGATTCGCGGATCGTCAAGCCGTTTCTGTTTCACACGAAAAAATCCAATTGGGTTGCATTCAACCCGAGTGTGTCGCCCAGCGCCGATTTGGCGCTGTGGCGGCGTATTGCCTTTGCGTTCTCGGATTCAATGTTTTTCCACTATCGCTGACATCAGGCAGCGATTTTTTAAGACGTTAATTAAATAAAAGGAAGACAAGTGAGACAAAGATGCATGGCCGTTGTTTTTTTGAGTGGCGTGGCATTGAATGGACACGCGCAAAGCAGCGTCACGTTGTACGGTCGTATCGACAACGGGATACGGTACGAGAGTGGTTTGCCGACCGGGCACCTCTTCACCGCATCGAGCGGGGACTGGGGTTGCTCCTGGTCTGGGCTGCGCGGCACGGAGGATCTAGGCGGCGGAACCTGGGCGATATTCAATCTCGAAGGACAGCTCGACACGATGACCGGCGCATCGGAGGGCGCCTTGTTCGGCCGTCATGCGACCGTGGGGCTCGCCAACGATCGCTTCGGTACGTTCAAGCTCGGCAACCTGGGCGCGGGCGAGCTTTCGCAGGACAGCTGGCCCGTCGATCCTCAAATGATGCAACGCTACTCGATCGAAACCTTGGTTCGCGCCCGCAATTGGGCAAGCGCATCGAACGGCTTCGAGTATCAGACGCCGACATGGGGCGGCTTTTCGCTCAAAGGCCAGTACGACCTGACCAACAATACGGGTTGGAACAGCGCATCGTCGGCGACGGGCCAGGGCCGCTCCGATGGCATCGAGATGAACTATCAGTTCGCGAACGCGGGCGGGCGCGTGATCTATGACGAGATTCGCGGCGCCGACGGCTCGTTCAACGACGTCTATGCCCGCTCGCGGTCTCTTCAGGCAGCCGGCGCGTATTCGTTCGGGCCGGTGCGAGTGTACGCCGGCTATCAGCATCTGAGCGCGCCGAATGCAACCGATGCCAGCGTCGGCGTGGCATCGAGTACGCAGCCGGCGGGCGTCTCCGCGCCCACGCAAGTGGACCACGAATGGATCGGCGCGGCCTGGAGGGTGACGCCCGCAACGGGGATCACGGCGGCGGTCTATCATGCGAACGCCAATCACGGCAACGGCAACGCAACGCTCTATACGCTCGGCGGTACATACGACCTGTCGAAGCGCACCTTTTTATACGCGGAGATGGGCTACGTTCGTAACAGCGCGACTTCCAACATCAGCTTGAGCGACGGGCCATACGGCAACAACGACTACGATCCCGCGACCAATACGGCGTCGAACGGCAATCCCAACTACGGGCACGCCCAAGCGGGGGCGTTCGTCGGGGTGATGACCGCGTTCTAAAGCGGCCGCTTTCCTAGCGCCTCGCCGCTCCCGTGGAGCGGCGACGTACTTCCCCGCACGAGGCGGCGCATGGCGCTGCGAGCGAAAGACTTCGACGCAGGCGTGCCGAGCGCCTCGATCCCTTGGGCGCCGTCGACGCCGGCGAGCGCGGCCTGAAACCCTTCGACGCGCGAACGTCCGGTAGGAAGCTGCGCCGAGCTGCTGATATAAGCGATTCGCCGATGCCCGAGTTCGAGCAGGTGCTTCGCCGCTTGATACAGCGCTTGGACGTCGAATCGGGGTGCGGCTGAGCGCTCGGGACCGACGGTGGAGCGCGAGATGTCCAGTCGCAGGGCAATATCCTTGATCGTGACCGGGCCGCTCGCCGAATGCTTTGCCGATCGCCGCATCGTCACGATGCGCGCGCCCCCCGCGCCGCGCCCGAAAGCTTGAACGATTCGACCAGTTTCGCCAATTTTCCGGCTTCTTCCTGCATGCGGCGAGACTCGAGTCCGGCTTGATCCACGAGTTTCGCGTTGCGCTCGGTCGTATGCTCGACCTGCGCCAGCGCTTCGTTCACCTGCACGATGCCGTCGCTTTGCGAACTGCTGGCCGTCGATATGTCGCTCAGCACCATCGCCACGCGTTCGACGGCGGCGACGATGTCCGTCATCGTCTCGCCTGCATCGGTCACGTGCCGGCCGCCGGCATCGACCCGCTCGGCCGCATCGCCGATCAAGGATTTGATTTCCTTCGCCGCATCCGCGCAGCGTCGCGCCAAATTGCGCACTTCCTCGGCGACGACGGCGAAACCGCGGCCTTGCACGCCGGCGCGCGCCGCTTCCACGGCCGCGTTCAGCGCGAGGATGTTCGTCTGAAATGCGATGCTGTCGATCACGCCGATGATGTCGACGATTTTGTGCGAACTGTCTTCGATCGACTTCATCGTCTCGATCACTTTGCCGACGGCCAGCCTACCTTTTGCCGCAACGCTCGACGTCGTCGTGGACAACACCTCCGCTTCACGCGCGCTTTCCGAATTTTCGGCCACCGTCGCCGTGAGTCTCTCCATGGAGGCGGCGATCTGCGTCAATGAGGCGGCTTGCGCTTCCGTTCTGACGGCGAGATCGGCGTTGCCCGATGCGATCTGCGCGACGCCGTTGCCGACCAGCGCCGTGGTTTCCTTTATCTGCGAGACGAGCAGCTTCAGATTGATTTGGAGAATGCGCAGCGCGTGCCGGATCCGCGCGGCCTCGTCGTCGCCGTGCGCTTCGATCGTTTGCGACAAATTGCCTTCGCCCAGCGCGTCGATATGGTCCTTGAGCCGTGCGAACGGTCCGGTTACACCCTGGCGAAACAATAGCGAGGCCAGCAAGCAGCAAACGATTCCGGCGACCGACGACCCGATGGCCCAGCGGCTCGCGCCGCCGCCCTCATGCGCAAGGACGGCCAAGTTGCCGGCGAAGAGAACGATCGTCAGGGCCATGAGCGCGTTCATCTTCCTCGAGACGGAAAACCGCCTTTCGGCGCGCAGGCGCCGGAAGATGGATCGCCTGACGAGTCGGCCTTGGTCGACGTCGATTTCGGCGCTGCCGCTCTTCATCGCGGCATACGCCTCGCTCGCCAAGCGAATCTTCTCCGGGGAGGCTTTCGCGCGAATCGTAATGTAGCCGGCGATACGGCGATTCACATAGATCGGCGCCGCCGTCATCTCGACCCAGAAGTGATCGCCGTTCTTGCGAAGGCCTTTCGCGACCCCCGTCCACGTGCGATTCGACCGCACGGTGCGCAGGAAATCCTCGAACACCTGATGCGGCGTGTCGGGGTGGGCAAGCAGGCTTTGCGGCGCGCCGAGCAGTTCGCTTTCGGCGTAGCCGCTCACCGAAATGAAATCGCGATTGGCGTAGGTGATCTTGCCGTCGAGATTGCCTTTCGAAATCATGGCGATCGAATCGTCGAGCACGTATTCGATGCCGCTGGCTGTTCTGTCAGTGTGCATGGCCGCCGGTCTCCGTAATTATTGTTCGTCGATGCGCCGCGTGCCGAGCGCGACGCCTACCTTGACGGCATATAGCGACCGATGCCCTCGACCCATGCCGCCGCCACTTGGTAAAGATGGTCGACGGGTTCATGCAACAGCGGAACGGCGACCGAGCGGACCTGGTCGCGCAGCCGGTCGTCGGTCAGATACTCCACCGGTGATTTGCCGTCCACGCGCGCGAGCAGCAGGGCCGGCAGCAGCGCGGCCGCGCGCGCTTCGAGGCTTGCACGCAATTCCCAGTCCGCTTCGTCGAAGTACGCTTCGGTCAGCGCCTTGAATGAGATGATCAAGGCGTCGACCTTGTCGGGTCGCACGAGGCACTTGAGCAGCAGGTGATTGAGGCAGAACGCAAGATCGAACGCCGGATCGCCGAACCACGCGCATTCCGCATCGAGCAGCACGGGACCGTTGGGGCCGATGAGAATGTTCTTCGGACTCACGTCGCCATGGACGAGGGCCGTGCGTATCGAGGCAGTACGAAGTGCGAGCGTTCCCAGCCTGTGCGCCAGTGTCGGGTGCCGCGCGGACATCGCGATGAGGTAGGGGTCGAGACGCAGCGCACGGAAATTCTCCCCGGTGTCGAAAGCATCGGCGAGCTCGCTGCTGTCCGCGCTCGCGCTGTGCAAGCTGCCGATCAAACGGCCGACGGCCTTCGCGGTCTCGATCTCCACTTCGCCCGCCATCAGCTGCTGCTTCCAAACCGGATGCTCGGCGGGGGAGAGGAAGGACATCGCGAACACCCCGAGCACCGGGTCGTGCGCCAGCGGCATGGGCACGTTCTCGGGGCAGTGCTGCGCGGCGAATTGTATCCACGCCCATTCATAGGCGTTGCGCGAAACGGGCGCTTCCCATTGCGCGGAAACCTTCAAGGTGGAAAGCGCACGCTTGACGCACAGCGATCGTCCGGGTAGCTCGACACGCCAAATGTCGGACGATACGCCGCCCGTCAAAGCGTGCCAGGACGCAGGTTCATTCGCGGCCGCGAGCCGATGCTCGATGAGAAAGGCGTCGAGGCGCGGGTCGGGGCAATTTCGTTCGTTCATCGTGAGACGGCAGTGGTGGAAAATCGAAACGGCACGCTTGCCGTCAAACCTTACGCAAGTTGCAGGGGTTGCGCGGCGCCTCGCCGCGTAGGACACGGACGACTTCCTGCGCCGCGCGCTCGCGCAATTCCAGCAGCGAAGCATCGGATGAAAACGCCACATGAGGGGTCAGCAGCGCGCCGGGCTGCTCGAGCAAGCGTGCGGGAACGGCGGGCTCCGATTCCAGTACGTCGAGGGCGGCGCCGGAGAGTCGACCGCTTTCGAGCGCCTCGATAACGGCGTCCGTATCCACGATCGCGCCGCGGCTCACGTTGACGAGCAGGCCGCCGGGCCGCATGCGCGCGATCCGCTCGCGATTGACGAGGTGATGCGTGCCGTCGGTCAGCGGCGCGTGCACGACGACGATGTCGCTTTGCGCAAACAATTCGTCGAGGGTGACGGCTTGCACCCCGTCGGCATTGGCGGGCATGTATGGATCGTGCGCCAGCACGCGGCATCCGAAGGCGGCGAACTTGCGTGCCGTCGCGCGCCCGATACGTCCGTACCCGATCAGTCCGCAGGTCAGCGACGATAAGCGGCGCAGATTCGCGTCCGCCGGCGACCACCGTCCCGCGCGCACCTCGCGGTCGAATGCGACAAGGCCACGGGTCCAGGCCAACGCGAAACCGACTGCATGATCGGAGACTTCCTCGACGCAGTAGTCCGGCACGTTCGTCACGAGAACGTTTCGCGCGGTTGCCGTCTGAACGGCGATGTTGTCGAGCCCGACACCGAGCCTCGCGACGATTTTCAGATTCGGTGCGGCGGCGATCGCATCTGCCGATACTTGCGCCCAGCACGTCAAGATGCCGGCGGGCCGATGCTCGCGCACGAGGGCTTCGATCGATGAGGCAGAGGCCGGCGATGCGGGCCCGCTGACCAGCCGAAAGCCCGACGATTCGACGATGGCGCGCTCGACGCTGTCGTCGGGCCAGGCGTAGTCGGTGAGAAGAACGGTGTCGCTCATGTGTGACCTTGTTCATGTGAATCGAGAAATGTGCTCAAACGTTAGCACGAGAAACGATGCCTGCCAAGACGGCCGGCGACACAGTCGACCAGGCAATTCGCTGCGGCCCTGCCCGCAATGGGCTTCGAGATGGGCTATCGAAAACCCCAATGTCGTAAGCTGAGCAGTCGAAATATTCTCCGTCTCAGTGCTAACGTTAGCGCGAACCGAGATCCAAGTGTGACGCATTCGATCGCACCCGACGACACGGACAACAACCAGGAGACAAGGAATGAAGCGGCAACTCGCACTCGCGGTCGGAGGCTGTCTTTGCGCAGCGGCTCATGCTCAAAGTTCGGTCACGCTGTACGGCCTGATCGACAACGGCATTTCGTATGTCAGCAATCAGCGGGGCCATAGCGCCGTATTGGCGTCGACCGGGAATATCGTCGGCGATCGATGGGGGTTGACCGGCAGCGAAGATCTCGGTGGCGGATTGAAGGCCAACTTCAAGCTCGAAAACGGCTTCACGGGCACGAACGGCACGTTGCAGCAAGGCGGACGCTTGTTCGGCCGGCAAGCATGGGTCGGTATGTCCAACCCCTGGGGCGCCGTCACGCTGGGCCGCCAGTACGACTCCGTGGTCGACTATCTCGCGCCGCGCAGCTTGGCGCAAAGCTTCGTGGGTGGGCTCGAATTCATGCACCCCATGGACAACGACAACTTCGGCGACTTCTTCCGGCTCGACAATGCCGTCAAATTCGCGAGCACGGATTACAAAGGCCTGAAATTCGGTGGGCTGTATGCGTTCTCCAATAAGGCGGGCGGTTTTGCGGACAATCGCGCATTCAGCGCGGGGGCGACGTACGAGAGAGGGCCCATCACGGTCAGCGCGGCATACATGCGCATCGACAAGCCGGGGGATGGCGCCGCGGGCGCGCTCGACGGGTCGTCGACCTCGGGTGATGCGACGTTCCATGCGGGGACGCAGCAGGTCTGGGGCGTCGGGGCCGGCTATACGATCGGACCGGCCATTCTAGGCCTCGTTTGGAGCCATTCGCACTACGGCGCGGCGAGCGCGGTCTATCGCGGCAGCACGCTGGCCCCCGCGGCAACGGGCTCGCCTACCGATCTGACGTTCGACAATTACGAAGCGAACATCCGGTATCTGATCAATCCGGCGTGGGTGGTCGCGGCATCGTACACGTTCACCAATGGCAGCTATTCCAATGCCTCGGTTCATGCGAAGCCGCGCTGGAATCAGTTCAATCTGATGACGGCCTATTCGTTGTCCAAGCGCACCGACCTTTATTTGATGGGCGAGTACCAGACCGTCAGCGGCGCGGGCTCGACGATATTCAACGGCGCGTTCATCGGCAGCAGCGGCGGCCCTTCGTCGACGAACCATCAATTCCTGACGAGCGTCGGCCTGCGGCACAAATTCTAAGCCGCGGCGCGGGGCAAGCCGGCTGGATTGCCGGCCTGCCTCGCGACCCAGTCGCGAAACCGGCCCAGCGCCGCGTTTTCCGCCTTCTCTTCCGGAAAGATCAGGTAATACGATCGGCTGCTCGGGTGTTCGTGCGAGGACACTTGCACGAGCGCGCCGCTTTTCAATTCGTCCTCCACGAGCAAGCGCGGCATGAGCGCAATGCCCATTCCTTGCTTCGCCGCTTCCGCGACCATCGAGAAGAGTTCGAGCCGCGGTCCCGCCATATCGCCTTCGACCGCCATGTTCTGGGACGCGAACCACTCGCGCCATGCGTACGGCCGCGTGCTTTGCTGCAGCAGCGTGTAGCGCTTCCAGTCGTTTCGCTTCAGTGCGCCGCGCGCTGCAAGGAGCGCCGGGCTGCATACCGCGACCAGGGTTTCCCCCATCAGCCGCAACCCGTCCGTGCCGGGCCAAATACCGGGCCCAGCGTGAATGGCCGCGTCGAATTCGGTACCTTCGAATAGGAAAGGACGCGTCTGCGAGGTCAGGTTCACCGTGATGTCCGGATGCGCCTCATGGAACATCGGCAAGCGCGGCAACAGCCATTTCGTGGCAAACGTCGGCACCACGGCGAGTTCGAGCGTCGCGCCTTGTCCGCCGCGAGCCATGAGTTCGAGCGTATCGCGTTCGAAATCGTTCAGACGCGCAACGACCCTTCGGCTATAGGCCACCCCGGCTTCGGTCAATGCCACGCCGCGACGGCTGCGGCGAAACAGCTTCACCCCCAGGAAATCTTCCAAGGTACCGATCTGCCGGCATATCGCGCTTTGCGTGACGGCCAGTTCGTCCGCCGCTTTGGTGAAGCTCTGGTGCCGTGCAGCCGATTCGAAGGCGCAGAGCGCACCCGTGGAGGGAATCTTCCTACGCATGACGGTGGGTCTCCGGTTTCTGCGACAACGAGTGAGATTTTCGCACAGATCAGTGCGAACAAATCGTTTGTGCGTGACCCGTGCTGTGATTAAAGTGGCTCTCATCTCACTTCTTTCGAGTTCGAAATGCGTGCACAGCACAAGTCAGTCAGCTTCAAATGGGACGATCCGTTGCTGCTCGACCAGCAACTGACGGACGAAGAGCGCATGGTGCAGGAATCGGCGCGCGCCTACTGCCAGGAACGACTGGCGCCGCGCGTGCTCGATGCGTTTCGGCGCGAGCATACCGACGTCGAAATTTTTCGCGAGATGGGCGAGCTTGGCTTGCTTGGTGTGACGATTCCCGAGGCGTATGGCGGTTCCGGGTTGAACTACGTCAGCTACGGGCTCGCGGCGCGCGAAGTCGAGCGCGTGGACTCCGGGTACCGCTCGATGATGAGCGTGCAGTCCTCGCTCGTGATGGTCCCGATCAATGAATTCGGCAGCGAGGCGGTCAAAAACAAATATTTGCCGAAGCTCGCGCGCGGCGAATGGATCGGATGCTTCGGACTGACCGAACCGGATCACGGCTCCGACCCGGGCAGCATGGCCACGCGCGCGAAGCGCGTCGATGGCGGCTATTTGCTGACGGGCAGCAAGATGTGGATCACGAACAGCCCGATCGCCGATGTCTTCGTCGTATGGGCGAAGGACGACGAGGGGGCGATCCGCGGCTTCGTGCTCGAAAAAGGCTGGAAAGGATTGTCCGCTCCGGCCATCCATGGGAAGGTCGGCCTGCGTGCGTCGATCACGGGCGAAATCGTCATGGATGAAGTGTTCTGCCCGGAAGACAACGCGTTCGAGCACGTGCGAGGACTCAAGGGGCCGTTCACGTGTCTGAACAGCGCGCGATACGGCATTGCATGGGGCGCGCTCGGCGCGGCGGAAGATTGCTGGCATCGTGCGCGGCAATACGTGCTCGATCGCAATCAGTTCGGCAAGCCGCTCGCGGCGAACCAACTGATCCAAAAAAAGCTCGCCGACATGCAGACGGAAATCACGCTCGGCCTGCAAGGCTGCCTGCGGCTTGGCCGGATGAAGGACGAAGGCACGGCAGCCGTTGAAATCACGTCGATCATGAAGCGCAACTCCTGCGGCAAGGCGCTCGATATCGCCCGTCAGGCGCGCGACATGCTGGGCGGAAACGGCATCAGCGACGAATTCGGAATCGCGCGGCACCTCGTGAACCTGGAGGTGGTCAACACCTACGAAGGCACGCACGACATTCATGCGCTCATTCTCGGGCGCGCCATGACCGGCATCGCGGCGTTCTAAGCGACTATGAACGACTTCAAACAAGGCGCGCTGTCCGGCCTGCGGGTGCTCGATCTGTCGCGCGTGCTCGCCGGACCCTGGGCGAGTCAGTTGTTGGCCGATCTGGGGGCGGACGTCGTCAAGGTCGAGCGTCCGGGCACGGGCGACGATACGCGCGCGTGGGGGCCGCCCTGGCTTGACGACATCGATGGCAAGCCTACCGGCGAATCCGCGTACTACCTGAGCGCCAACCGCAACAAGCGATCGGTGACGATCGACATGGCGCAGGCCGACGGCCAGGCGCTGATCCGGCAGCTTGCCGGCAAGGCCGATATCGTCATCGAGAACTTCAAGGTCGGTGGCTTGGCCCGATACGGGCTGGACTATGCGAGCCTGGAGGCGATCAATCCGCGGCTCATCTACTGCTCGATCACCGGCTTCGGGCAAACCGGCCCCTATGCGCCGCGCGCCGGTTATGACTTTCTGATTCAAGGCATGGGCGGATTGATGAGCCTGACCGGACGGCCCGACGGCTTGCCGGGCGAGGGTCCGATGAAGGTCGGCGTGGCGCTGACCGACGTCATGACGGGGCTCTATTCGACCGTGGCCGTTCTTGCCGCGTTGGCACATCGCGAGCGCTCGGGCCGGGGCCAGCATATCGACCTCGCGCTGCTCGACGTGCAAATCGCGTCGCTGGCGAATCAGGCGGCCAACTACCTCGTCGGCGGCGACGTGCCTCGACGGATGGGCAACGCGCATCCGAACATCGTGCCGTACCAGGACTTCCCGACGGCGGACGGCTACATGATCATCGCCGTGGGCAACGATTCGCAGTTCGCGAGTCTGTGCGACGCGATCGACCGGCCGCAGTGGGCGCGCGATGCGCGCTTTCGCACCAACCCGCAGCGTGTGAAGCATCGAGACGAGCTCGTCGAATCGTTGCGCGGCATCACGCTCACGCGCACGACCCCGCAATGGGTGTCCATGCTGGAAGCGCGCGGCGTACCGTGCGGCCCCATCAATCGAATGGACCAAGTGTTCGCCGATCCGCAAGTGCAAGCACGCGCGATGCGCTTGGAGATGAGCCATCCCGTCGCGGGAAAGGTGCCGCTCGTGGCCAATCCCATACGAATGTCGGAGACGCCCGTCCAGTACCGGCATGCCCCGCCGACGCTCGGCGAACATACCGAGGCCGTGCTCGGCGAATGGCTCGCGCTCGATGCGGCGCAGCTCGCCGCCTTGCATGACAGAGGCGTCGTTTAACCGACATTTCATCAGGGAAATCCAATCATGAAAATTCTGGTGCCGGTCAAGCGCGTGGTCGATTTCAACGTGAAGGTTCGCGTGAAGTCGGATGGCACGGGCGTCGATATTGCGAACGCGAAGATGTCGATGAACCCGTTCGACGAAAT
>Ga0157374_10000170_pt1 | contig 60286 bp, 59 predicted proteins | sample M25metaG_FD_115308 | JGI IMG/M metagenome (GOLD analysis project Ga0157374, IMG submission 115308) | Miscanthus rhizosphere microbial communities from Kellogg Biological Station, Michigan, USA - M2-5 metaG | ecosystem: Host-associated > Plants > Roots > Rhizosphere > Soil | place: USA: Michigan...
ATGCGGCCCCCGCGTCGTTGCGCTCCTTGCTAAGGGAGTAACCATTAGCCGCGTCGCGACGCCTAGCGGGAATCCACATTTGGGGGCAACGATACCGTACATTAAGTCGAAATCCGCTCTAGGTCATCGAACGCTTCATTAACAAACAAACGGCCTGGGCCGCAATGCCCTCGCCTCTTCCGGTAAATCCCAATTGCTCCGTCGTAGTTGCTTTAACGTTCACGCAATCGGATGGCATATCAAGATCGGACGCGATATTGGCAACCATGGCAGATATATGCGGCGCCATTTTCGGCGCTTGCGCAATGATAGTGGCATCGACGTTTTGTGCAACATAACCACGCTCGGCAAGCAACGCGGCGACATGGCGCAAAAGCGCTCTGCTATCGGCACCTTTGTAGCGAGGATCGGTATCGGGAAAGTGCTTGCCGATATCTCCCAACGCAGCAGCGCCGAGCAGTGCATCGCAAATGGCATGCAGCAATACATCCGCATCGGAATGGCCAAGCAAGCCCAACGAATGAGGAATCTCTACGCCACCGATAATGAGCTTGCGATTTTCCGCAAAGGCATGAACATCGAAACCTTGACCTATGCGCATCGAGTTTCCTTTATTGATCGAAGATTGCTCTGCGAGAATCAACTCGGCAACAGCAACATCTTCCGGATACGTCACTTTTAAATTGGTGTAACTACCGGCCACCAACCGAGGCGACAAACCGAGCGCCTCGACGGCTTGTGCCTCATCGGTGGAAGCGTTTTCATCGATTTGCGACAACGCCTTCCGCAATATGCCGAAACGAAACATCTGCGGTGTTTGCGCAAGCCATAAGTTATCGCGAGGAATGGTCTCGGTCACTCGATTGTTTGCGCCGCGTTTAACCGTATCGGCTACCGGCAATGCTCTTAGACCGCCGACGGGATCATTGCGCAATACTTCGATCATCACTTCTACATGATCAGGATCTATACATGGCCGCGCCGCATCATGAACCAATATCCAATCGTCATCCGACATCTGCGCGCTGATCGCCTCTATTCCATTGCGGACCGTCGCCGTTCGGCTAGCGCCGCCGCAACGCCATACCTTAACCCCTTGAGGCCGATCTTGCTCGGGCAATTGCTCCCAATAGGTATCGTCAGGACTCAAAATAAGATAAATATCGGCAAGCGCTTTAATGCGTAGCGCCGCCCCGATCGTATGACTAATCATCGGGCGGCCATTCAACGGCATATATTGTTTGGGAACCTCACTACCGAACCGCGCTCCTACGCCAGCGGCTGGGATGAGTAAAATATATTTGGACAAGACGGTTAATCGACCTGAATGACAATGGCCGGCATTATCCTAGAAACGGTGATTGAAAGCACCAGCGTGCGTGGCGGCCCTCCATTCCGCCTTCTATACTCGACAATCTTGCCGGATTTAGAGACACTCGATAGGAAGCTGTTTTCATAACCAACAGAACGATATGGTTTTCGCAAAATTGTTACGTCGTAATTTCTTCTGTACGTTCCCCCGGCAACGCCGGGATGCGGCATTGATTTTTCCTGCAAGCCGTTAAGGCGCACAGTACCGATGCGACGATTGCTTTCTTTCCTCATCGGCATATTGATTCTTTGTGCCTTTGCTATCGTTGGCTACACCCTTTATCAAAAGGGCAAAGCCAATAGCTATGCGCGTTCCGCGAAAGACATCCATGAAATCGTCGTTCTAACCGTCAATGGTCCGACGACCTACTTTGAAAACGCAGCCGGGCAACTGGCCGGATTCGAATACGATTTAGTCCAACTTTTCTCCGCCGATCTGGGCCTACCCGTCCGATTTGAAGTTCTCCCCAGCGAAACACAATTGATTCACTCGCTCGAAAATCGTCAGGGCCATATTGCGGCCGGCACCTTATCGCCTACGCATGAACACGAAAACCATGTGCGTTTCGGCCCATCCTACATCACGGTTAGTCAGCAAGTGGTCTATCGAAGCGATGATCCCAAACCACACAGCATTAAAGACCTTGTAGGAAAACATATCGGCGTATTGGCCGGCAGTCATCACGCCGAACGCCTGAAAGAATTAAAAAAAACGTTCGAAAATCTTCGCTGGGAAGAATTCGAGGGTGAAAGCACAGACGATCTGCTCGATCGTTTGTCGGAAGGCACACTCGATATCGTTATTGCCGACTCAAACTGGATCGCGTTATCCCGCCCTTTTTATCCCGATATCGACGTTGCCTTAGACTTGGGCAAGTCGGAGGAATTAGCATGGGCATTTCCGCTCGCAGGCGACGATTATATTTATCGTGCCGCTAAGCATTTTTTTGCTCGCATACAAAAAGACGGCACACTGAAACGTTTGAACGAACGCTATTTCGGCAACACGGTTCGTAGGCTCCGTAAAGAGGATTTGGAAACATTCTTGGAACGCGTGCAAAAAGTGCTTCCCCAATATCGAACGCTGTTTCATCAAGCGCAGGAAGTGAGCGGTGTCGATTGGCGCCTGTTAGCCGCGATCGGCTATCAAGAATCCCATTGGGACCCGCTCGCCACTTCTCCTCGAAACGTACGGGGATTCATGATGCTGACTGAAGATACGGCAGACCGGCTAGGCGTAAAAAATCGCTTGGACGCAAAAGAAAGCATCATTGCCGGCGCAAAATATCTCGCTCTCTTAAAAGACGGCGTTCCACAACGAGTGCCCGAGCCGGATAAGACATGGCTCGCTATCGCCGCGTACAACCAAGGCCTTGGCCACTTGGAAGATGCGCGCATTCTGGCACAGCGACTCAAAAGCAATCCGGATTCATGGAATGATGTCAAAACCGCATTAACGCTATTAAGCAATCCCGCTCACTACGCAACGCTGAAACATGGCTATGCCCGTGGCGGCGAAGCAGTCATCATGACTGAGACTGTGCGGGAATACTTCAATATTCTGGCGCGGCTCGAAAAACCTTATAAGCCGTTATTCGGGCTTGCCACCGAGGAAAAAGAAAAGAAAAAATAATATTGCTGGATATGTGGTAGCAACGCTCAAACAGGTGAGCATCTGATTAAGGCCAGTCACCGCCATCTCAAAATGACATCGATATTCTCTCCACATGCCATAGGCGTCTTGCGCGTATACACGATAGAAGCATAAAAAGCACTAGTACGTTTGTACTAGTGTGATAGCCGATGCCGCTTGCTAGAATTCGCAGCTCGTCGCATGCAACATAGTAAAAATTCGAAGTCCATTTCTCCATCGTTGGACAACACTAAAACTTAAGATTAATAGGCGCCAAGGCAGTAGCGCCAAGGCATTCTTTTTCTCTAGTGGTTTGTCACGTTGAATTTCTATGTATGTCATTTGCGTTGCTTGTTCTGTTCCTTCCATTCAAGGGAAGGGAATAACCGTGCAATTCAACGTGACTGACTAGAAATAGGTGATGGTGAATAGGACGCTCAATTATTAAAGTGGGGGACCATTCTCAATGAAGTCGTATCTTTCACAATTTCCACATGTGCAACTAACTCGCCGAGCATTTCTTGTCAGATCAGCTATTGCGGTTGCTTCTTTGTCTTTGCCGCTTTCTGCCATGGCAATGTCTATCTCAAGCAAGGGTGAAGACATATTCCCTGCAGCCGACTTTCGAGAATTATGCGCGGCGCTTGCTGGTGGTCGCGTACCGGCGTTGGCCGAGGCGGAAGCTTATCTGGCAGCACTCCAAAGTCTCGGTATGGAAAAAGATTTGAATGAGCTTTTAAAGCTAGTGCGGTCCACGCCTTCCGGCGCGCTCGATGCAGCCATCAAGTCCGCAGGGCTCGATACTGCAACGAATACGATCGTGGCGATGGTTTATAGCGGTATGACGGGCACAGGCAAAAACATCCGGGTAATCACATATACGGACGCCTTAGCATGGAGCGCATTGCCTTACACCAAACCTAACGGGCGATGCGGTGGAGAGTTCGGTTACTGGAGCCAGCCGCCGGCCTAAACATCCACGCTTATCGAGACACACCGCACATTCTTTTTGTACTGCTGGTTAATAGAAGAGTCTAAGAACATCAATGGAAAAAATAAATGCTGATGTCGTAATCATTGGCGCAGGACTGGCAGGTTCGCTCTGCGCCCATGCCTTAGCAGGTCAAGGTATAAAAGTGTTGCTATTGGAATCCGGCCCGTCAGTGGATCGGGCCGAAGCAGTGGAGCGTTTCAATGCCTCGCCCAGCAAACGTCCCAATTCCCCCTATCCGGTCAGCGAACATGCGCCGCAGCCCGATGGCGGTGATTGGAATGGATACTATGTTCAGACTGGACCGGATGTGTTTCACGGTACATATCTCCGTGTCGTTGGCGGCACCACGTGGCACTGGGGAGGTTTTGTTCAGCGCTTCCGGGAAAATGATTTTCGCATGCGCACCGCTTATGGGGTGGCGCTCGACTGGCCAATAAGTTATGGGGATCTGGTGCCATGGTATGAACGAGCTGAACGCGAGTTAGGCGTGTCCGGCAACTCCGTCGTCCAGTTCGGCGGCACTCGTCGCAATCCTTATCCGATGTCTGAAATTCCCGCGACCTATTCTGATCGTGTCGTCGCCAAAGCCATTTCGCCACTCGGCTTGAATCTTGGAACATTTCCGCAAGCGCGCAACTCCGAGGTCTACGATGATCGGCCGCCCTGTTGCGGCAGCGCGAGCTGCGTGCCGATATGTCCCACCGGCGCTAAATATGATGCGTCCGTTCACGCCCGTAAAGCCGTTGAACGAGGCGCGCAATTGGTGACGAATGCGGTTGCCCATCGCCTCATCGCGGATAATGACGGTAACATTCGGGCAGTGCGCTTTCTTCGGCCCGATCGCAGCGAGGGAGAAGCGACCGGAAAAATTTTTATTCTCAGCGCCCACGCCATCGAAAGCGCAAAGCTGCTATTGCTCTCAGCCGACGAAAAAAATCCCAACGGCATCGCGAACGGTAGCGATCAAGTCGGCCGGAATCTCATGACTCAGATCGACTTCGACTCGCGCTTCCTTACAGCCGAGCCCGTCTATCCTCATCGCGGCCCTGTCCTGACATCGGGCATTTTGGAAATGCGTGATGGAGCATTTCGCGGAAAACATTCCGCCATCGGCACCTCTTTCGGCAATTTCGGCTGGGCCCGTGCGCGCGGTCCGTTGCTTGCTTCTCAAGCATTGGCCGCCAAGGGGCTGCGCGGCAAAGAGCTAGAGCAGCAACTGACCGATCGCACTACACGTGAATTGCTGATTTCCAGCACGGCGGAAACCTTGCCGAACGCTGAAAATCGCATAACGCTCGATCCCGTCTTGCATGATAGTCTCGGCTTGGCACGCCCTCGCGTCAGCTACCGCATCGACGATTACGCCCGCGCTGGCCTCGCGGTTGCGCGTGAGCGCCATGAAAAAGTAATCGCGTCATTGGGCGGTACGGAGATTACCCATGACAAGGAACTTTCCACTAGCACCTTTATCATTGCTGGGACCGCCCGCATGGGAAGCGATCCTAAAACATCGGTGGTCGATTCTGAATTGCGCTCCCACCAGCATCCCAATCTTTTTGTAGTAGGATCATCGGCATTTCCGACCGTGACGGCATCGCAACCATCAATGACCATTTCGGCCTTGAGCCTACGCGCCGCCGCAAGCATCGCTAAACAACTCGGAGTCCATTCATGACCGCAAGCGTTTTCGGTTAGAATCGCACGCTTTGCCTTAGTAGCCTGCGGCAGGCTATCAATGCCGGGACGGAGTTTTCATACCGGCCGCCTCTGATCCAAATCCGAATCAACAGATGCAGCGCGATTTGAGTGTTGTACTTATTAAAACAAAGGAAAAATATGCAATACCGACAACTTGGCAACAGCGATTTGAAAGTATCGGAACTCGCCCTCGGCTCCTGGCTTACCTATGCCGGCGGCGTTGAAACAGAACAAGCGATCACCTGTGTGCGCCAAGCCCTTGACCTCGGCATCAACTTCATCGATACCGCGAACATCTATGGTAAAGGCGCCGCAGAGACAGTACTCGGCAAAGCGCTTTCCGGCGTGGCGCGCGATTCTTATGTGCTGACCACAAAAGTCTTCTATCCGATGACCGAGACTGATCGCGGCTTATCCCGTGCTCAGATATTCAAGCAGCTAGAGGCTTCACTGCAGCGCCTGGGTACCGACTACATCGATCTTTACCAATGCCATGAATTCGATCCCCAGACACCGCTCGAAGAAACGATGGAAGCGTTGACCGAACTCGTGAAGAGCGGCAAGGTTCGCTACATTGGCTTCAGCAACTGGTCGGCCGATAACATAAGAACTGCATTGGCTCTTACCGGTTTCGAGCGATTCGTTTCAAGCCAGCCGCAATACTCGATGCTCTGGCGCAAAGCGGAAAGCGAAATCATTCCGCTTTGTCGCGCCAACGGCATTTCTCAAATGGTCTGGTCGCCGCTTGCGCAAGGCGTGCTTACCGGCAAGTATCTGCCCGGCGCTGCGCCTCCCGCAGACTCCCGTCTCGCCAGCGAGGCTATGTCGACTTTTTTCCGGCCGTATTTCCGTAATGAAGATGTGCTGCAAGCGGTTCAGGACCTTAAGCCGATTGCGGCGGAAATCGGGCTTTCCCTTGCGCAGATGGCGCTTGCATGGGTTCTTCGCGAATCCAACGTCGCCACCGCCATCATCGGTGCAAGCCGGCCTGAACAAGTCGTACATAATGCGGCTGCGTCCGGCGTGAAGTTGACGGCGGAAACACTCGCCGCCATCGAACGGGTCCTCGAATCGGTCGAACAACCGGCGTAAGACCTATGTAGGTAAGCTGTTCGCCGTGAACTATTGCGGCGAGCAGCGTTCTGTTCAGGCTCTCTTTTATCAATGAGTCTATTGTTCATGAATGCAAAACAGACAATGACCTATACCGAAGCAGAGCGTTTATCGCTGCGCCAAAACTGCGAAGTGGTTTTCCACGGCTTCCGCAGCCCATCTCCCGCCGAAGAATTTCGTCTGCTGGCCGATTGGTGCGAAGCCAATGGGATCGAGCATGATATATATGGCGAAGGCGAATTGCTCGCCCGTTTCGAACGCAAGATAGCCGACTTGCTTGGCAAATCGGCAGCCGTATTTATGCCTAGCGGTGTGATGGCGCAGTTGATAGCAATTAAGCTATGGACGGAAAAAAGCGGCTTACAGCGCTTCGGCATGCATCCTACCTCCCACCTCGCTTTGCATGAGCAGGAAGCATATCAGGCGCTCTTCAACTTTCACGGCGTGCCCGTAGGCAATCGTCTACGCCCATTGCTGGCCGATGATTTAAAAAAAACGGATCAATCTCTCGCGTGCCTTTTGGTAGAGCTACCTATTCGCGAAGCCGGTGGACAGTTGCCGGCATGGGGCGAATTGCAAGCGCTGAAAGATGCTGCGCTCGAACGCAACGTGGCATTGCACATGGATGGCGCGCGTCTATGGGAAAGCCGTGCCTTCTACGGCAAGAGCTACGCCGAAATAGCGGCGGGCTTCAGTTCGGTTTACGTATCCGTTTATAAGGGCATAGGCGGTATCGCAGGCGCTGTTCTGGCCGGAGACGCCGATTTCGTTGCCAATGCGCGCTTGTGGCAGCGACGCATGGGCGGCACATTGGTACGCCAAAGCCCGATGGTCGCGTCGGCCGCCATGCGATTCGATACAAGGCTTGCATTGATGGATGCTTGCTATCAACGCACTCTCACATTGGCCGAAAAGTTGAAAGAACTGCAAGGCATGCGCATTAATCCCGCTGTACCGCAAACGAATATGCTGCACATATTTTTCGATGCGCCTGCCGATCAAGTAGCCGATACGCGTGATGCGATCGCCGCTGCGGAAAAGCGGTGGGTCGTTGGCAATGTGCGGCCCGCTGATGTACCAGGGTGGAGCGTCACCGAACTATATGTCGGGGATACATTGCTGCAGCTAGATAACGCACAGGTTCTGCCTTTTTTTGAGCGGTTGGTGAATAGCCGATAAATCAGTTGCAAAACCGATCTGGAGAACGCTTACCTGCTGGGCAACTATTAATCGGCGCGGTCATGCGCAAGCTCGTTCATTTATGCTTCGATGTCATCTGCTCTGATAAGCCTTATGATCAACAATAGACACCAAAATAGGCTTGGCAGGAAAGACGACATCTTCGCTTCGTTCAAAATGACAATGTAAATAGTATCTTTATAGAAATGTTTTCAAAGATTACTACGATCATCACTTAGTCGACGGCTCAATCCTCTCAATGCCGCCCATATACGGTCGGAGCGCAACCGGAATCGTCACACTGCCATCGGCATTCTGATAGTTTTCAAGCACAGCAACCAAGGTTCGTCCCACAGCGAGACCCGAGCCGTTCAATGTGTGCACCAATTCCGTTTTGCTCTGGGCATTACGGAAACGCGCTTGCATGCGCCGAGCTTGAAATGCTTCGCAATTAGAGCAGGAAGAAATTTCTCGATAGGTGTTTTGCGCCGGCAGCCATACTTCAATGTCGTAGGTCTTGGCTGCGCCGAATCCCATATCGCCGGTGCAAAGCGTCATCACCCGATAGGGCAATTCCAGTTTCTTTAATATGGCCTCCGCATGGCCGACCAATTCCTCGAGTGCGTCGTAAGATTTTTCCGGATGCACGATATGCACTAATTCCACTTTATCGAATTGGTGCTGGCGAATCATGCCGCGCGTGTCTCTGCCGTAAGACCCGGCTTCCGAGCGGAAGCACGGCGTATGGGCGGTGAGTTTCATGGGCAATGCGTCGAGCGGCAAAATTTCATCGCGCACCATGTTAGTCAGCGACACTTCCGATGTCGGTATCAAATACAAATTGCCGGCATCGCCATGGGGCACTTTAAATAAATCCGCTTCGAACTTCGGCAGTTGCCCTGTTCCCCGCAGCGATGCTTCATTGACTAGATACGGCGTATAGCATTCCGTATAACCGTGTTCCTGCGTATGCGTATCGATCATCAATTGCGCGATTGCCCGATGCAGACGGGCAATCTGCCCCTTCATAAAAGCGAACCGCGCACCGGAAATTTTTGTTGCAGTTTCGAATTCCAGGCCGAGGGCATTGCCGACATCCACATGATCCTTGACGGAAAAATCGAATTGCTTCGGTGATCCCCAGCGACGTATTTCCACGTTTTCGTCCGCCGAACTACCGGCCGGCACACTGCTATGAGGAAGATTGGGAATCCCCATTAAAAAGTCGTTCAGCTTGTCTTGTAACGCAGAAAGATTCGCTTCGAGCAATTTCAACTCATCTCCCAAGCCGGAGACTTCCGCCATGATGGGCGCAACGTCTTCGCCCTTGGCTTTTGCTTGGCCGATTAACTTAGATGCGCTATTACGCTTCGCTTGTAAATCTTGCGTTCGTGTTTGAATCACTTTGCGTTCCGCTTCAAATTCGCTGAACGTTGTTGTGTCTAATTGAAACCCGCGGGCGGAAAGACGATGGGCCACGTCGTATAGATCATTGCGAAGCAGTTGGATGTCGAGCATGTTTGTAATTTGAGCAGGCTGCTAACCTGCCGGCAAAGTTGAGTTAATGATAAAGGGCGATGTGCGTAGTCGCCCTATTCTTTGTTAGGACTTACGCGAAATTGTCCCAGCAAGGCGCGCCGTCGCAGACAGTACAAGTAGGCGATTTTGCGTAAGTCCTATTTATGTTTCTTATCCAGCTCGCGTAGATGCGCAAGCTTTTCAGTGATGCGTCCTTCCAGTCCTCGCTGCGTCGGCCTATACCAGTTCACGCGCGGCATACCGTCGGGAAAATAGCTCTCGCCGGCGGCGTAGGCTTCAGGTTCATCATGAGCATAACGATAAGCTTTACCGTAGCCCAGCTCCTTCATTAGCTTGGTAGGTGCGTTACGCAAATGAACCGGCACCTCCCGCGATCCATCTTTCTGCACAAAAGCGCGGGCCTCATTATACGCGACATAAAGCGCATTCGATTTCGCCGCGCAAGCGAGATACACAACTGCCTGCGCCAATGCCAACTCACCTTCCGGACTACCTAAGCGTTCGTAAGTCTCGCATGCGTCCAACGCTAAGCGCAGCGCACGGGGATCGGCAAGGCCGACATCTTCACTGGCCATACGTACGATGCGCCGACCGATATAACGAGGATCGGCTCCGCCATCCAGCATGCGCGCGAACCAGTACAATGACGCATCGGGATTAGAGCCGCGTACCGATTTATGCAACGCCGATATTTGATCGTAGAACGCGTCGCCGCCTTTATCGAAACGGCGCAAACTTTTTGCGAGCAGATTCTCCAGCCATTCGCCGTCTATCTTGCTCGCTCCGGCGTTAGTCGCGGCAACGGATACTTGTTCGACTAAATTCAACAAACGCCGCGCATCTCCATCGGCAACGCCTATCAACCGCGTCTTCGCGTCATCGGTCCATTCGATACCCGGCAACGCTTCATCGGCGGCCCGTTGCAATAGGCCGCTCAAGGCTTCATCGGTTAACGGTTTCAGTACATAAACTGCTGCGCGAGAAAGCAGTGCGCTATTCACTTCGAAAGATGGATTCTCCGTCGTCGCTCCAATGAAAGTCAGCAAGCCTTCTTCAACATATGGAAGAAACGCATCCTGCTGCGCTTTATTGAAGCGATGCACTTCGTCAACAAACAGAATCGTTGCGCGATGATATTGATCGCGATTGAGCTTGGCTCGCTCCACCGCATCGCGAAAATCCTTTACGCCGGAAAGAACGGCGGAGATCGCGATGAAATCCGCATCGAATGCTTGCGCCATCAAACGCGCTAAGGTTGTTTTGCCGACACCCGGCGGTCCCCACAGAATCATGGAATGGGGCTTGCCGGCCTCGAACGCGGTGCGCAATGGCTTGCCGGGCCCGAGCAAATGGGATTGGCCGACGACCATATCCAGCGTCTTGGGGCGAAGACGCTCAGCGAGAGGAATAGAAAGTTGCGGACGAGCGTCGGTCAAAATTGAAGGGATGTAAAGACATTAATACAGCGTAGCCTGGATTAAGCAAAATCGTAATTCAGGTCACGGATTTTCACTCAGTAATTACGTCGGCGCCCTTCGGTGGTACGAAGGTGAAATCGGCCGATGGAAACTTTTCGTTCAGTTGCGTATCAGCAAGTCGAATGACCGTGCTCTGGCCAAAATTGTCCTTCAACTGCAACACTGCCAGTGCATTGCCCGAAAAGCCCATGCGTACATATTCAAACGTGCTATCGGACGATTTCGGCGTTGCCTCAATCCAACTCAATTTATCGGCTGTTCCGCCGTCTTTGAGGTTGAAGTTCTTTTCGATATTCGCATCGCCGGCAAGTAACGCCGCTGGACTAGAACCAATAGCCTTATCCAATTTGCGCACCGTCACTTGATTCAAATCCGAGTCGTACAGCCATAACTTCTCGCCGTCGCCGACCACCAATTGCTTATAGGGCTTGGCATACTGCCAGCGGAATTTACCAGGACGGGAAAATTGCATAGTGCCCGTGGATTTTTGTATGACCTTGCCGTTGCTGTCGGTCACCGTCTGTTCGAAGTTAGCCTTAACCGTTTTCGCTGTGGTTAAAAACGTTTTCAATTGCTCTACGCTGCCGGCGAGAACCGGCATCGCACTCAATGTCATCAACAAAATTAAGAAACGCTTCAACTTACTCTCCTTGTCCCGCAGGTACTAACACTTCGCGGTTACCGTTACTCTGCATGGTCGATACCAATCCTGCGCGTTCCATTTCCTCCAACAATCGAGCCGACCGGTTATAACCGATGCGCAGATTACGCTGAACGAACGAAATCGATGCTCGACGCGATTTCATCACAATGGCAACGGCTTGGTCGTACAAGGGATCGGCCTCCGCGCTGGCGCCTTCACCGCCCTCTACAAAACCGCCGCCCGATTCTTCCTGTGTGGCCGTCAATATACCTTCGATATATTGCGGCTCGCCCAAGCTCTTCAAGTGGGTAACCACTCGATGCACTTCCTGATCGGCCACAAATGCGCCGTGCACCCGCTGAGGCAATCCGCTGCCGGGCGGCAGATACAACATATCGCCCTGTCCTAACAACGCTTCTGCGCCCATTTGATCAAGAATAGTACGAGAATCGATTTTGGACGCGACTTGGAATGCAACCCGTGTCGGGATGTTGGCTTTAATCAGACCTGTAATCACGTCGACCGATGGCCGTTGAGTAGCAAGCATCAAATGAATGCCGGCGGCGCGCGCTTTTTGCGCAATCCGAGCGATAAGCTCCTCGACTTTTTTACCAACCACCATCATCAGGTCGGCCAACTCGTCGATGACGACGACAATGAGCGGAAGTTCTTCCAACGGCTCGGGGTTGTCCGGCGTGAGCGTAAAAGGATTGGTCAACGGCTTCTTCTGTTCTTGCGCCTCCAGAACCTTAGCGTTATAGCCCGCCAAATTACGGACGCCTAGCGCCGACATTAATTTATACCGCCGCTCCATTTCGGCCACGCTCCAATTCAACGCGGCTGCAGCTTGTTTCATATCGGTAACTACGGGTGCGAGAAGATGCGGAATACCGTCGTATACGGAGAGTTCCAGCATTTTCGGATCGATCAAAATCAAGCGCACTTGCGAGGGCGAGGCCTTATATAGCAAGGACAAAATCATGGCGTTGATCGCAACCGATTTACCCGACCCCGTCGTACCGGCGACTAACACATGCGGCATTTTCGCCAAATCTCCAACGGCCGGCTTACCGGAAATGTCCTTGCCCAATGCCAAAGTCAACGGCGAGCCCATGTCGTTATAAACTTTCGAGCTCAGGATTTCGCTTAAACGCACGGTTTGCCGATGGGGATTAGGAATTTCCAATCCCATGCAACTCTTACCGGGAATCGTTTCGACAACCCGAATCGATATCACCGATAGCGCTCGAGCCAAATCTTTTACGAGGTTAACGATTTGGCTACCCTTTACGCCCGTGGCCGGCTCGATTTCATAGCGGGTGATGACCGGGCCTGGATATGCCGCCAATACTTTCACTTCAACATTAAAATCGGCGAGCTTGCGTTCAATCAGACGCGACGTAAATTCCAGCGTTTCTGCACTAACGGTCTCGACCGGTGCGTCGGGTGCATCGAGCAGAGATAACGGCGGCAAACCGGAATCGGCCAGATCGGCGAAAAGCGGCGCCTGTTTTTCTTCGAGGGCACGTTTGGAGACAGGGATCTCAGTAACCTGTGGTTCTATGCGAACCGGTGTGCGCTCTTCCAATTTGCGCCGCACCTTGGCCACTTTTTCTTCTCGCTCGACGGTTGCTACTTCGCCTTTACGGCGATCGCGCCAACTCTGCACACGGCCGATCGCCGTAATGCAACCAACTTCGATCCAGTAGCCGAACCGCTCAGTGAACTTTAACCATGAAAGTCCGGTAAAGAGCGATAGGCCGACCGCAAGCATTGCCAAAAACAGTAAGGTGGCGCCAGTAAAACCGAATGCTTTCCCTAAGAAATGCGCTAGCACGCCGCCCAGGACACCGCCGGGTGCATCAGGTAGCAACGCTTTCAAACTATAAAGACGCAGCGCTTCCAGTCCGCTGCTAGCTAACAGCAGCGTGATAAATCCTGCCAAGGAAATATATAGCGGTCTCTTATCCGTCAGAGGACTGGTTTCGATTCGGTGATAACTCAGAAAAATAACGAATACGCTCATGCCTACCCACCACCAAGCGGATAAGCCAAAAAGGTAAAGCAGCAAATCACCCAGCCATGCCCCCAAATCGCCGCCTTTATTACGGACTACGTCATGGGCGCCGCTATAGGAAAAACCGGGATCACCTCGATCGTAGGTAAATAAAATAAGCGCAAGATACGCACCGATGACGAGAGCGATAATCCAAGACGCCTCCTTAAGCAACCGGGAAAACTTAGGCGACAACGGGTCCTTGGATTTAGTGGCCGTAGATTTATTTACAGTGACTGACGATTGAAATCCGAACATGCTTAGAGCCTGTTATGAACTATATTGCGAATGCGCAGCCCTGCTGAATGACCATCTGCAAGGCGCGGCGAGCGCGGTTTGGTTATTCCAAATAAGCGAGCCGCAATGCCGCAGACGGTCATTCAGCAGGGCTGCCCTTCGGGTTGAGGGTAAAAAAGTGCGATTGCGTCGTTGTTCGTCGCTTATTTGGAATAACCAAACCGCGCTCCTCGCGCCTAGCACTCGCACTTTTTTACCCTCAACACATTCGCGATATAGTTCATAACAGGCTCTAGGCATTTGCAGAAAGAAAGGCTGGCGAATTATACCGTCAATGGGAAGCGACGTAGTCGGATAAGTACGGAGAATTCGAAGACAAGAGCCCGGATGACGCGATTAGCGATCAATCCGGGCCGTTATGTAGATCACCGGCTCAAAACACCTAGCCGAAAACAATATCAAAGCGAGGTGGGCAACTGCTCGTTGATGACGATGTGCTTGGACTCGACTTTGATGTAACCGCCGTGGGCCAAGTCTTTTAGGATACGGTTCACCATTTCCCGTGAGGCGCCGACCATATTAGCGATGTCTTGTTGGGACAAATTTTGGCTCACCACCAATTTGCCCTCTTCTTTCTTCGCTAACTCAAGCAATGTGCGGGCAACCCGTCCATATACATCGAGCAACGCCAAACTCTCGATCTTTTTGTCCGCTTCGCGCAGGCGTTTAGCCATGGTCGATAGAATCGTCCTTGCGATTTCCGGATTATTGGTCAGACAACGCATGAAATCGCCATGAGAAATCACATTGAAACTCGATGATTCCATGGTGATTACCGTCGCAGACCGAGGTTGATTGTCAATAAGAGACATCTCGCCGAAAAATTCTCCGGGTCCGAGGATAGCAAGAATAATTTCTTTACCATCCTGATCGGAAATCAGCACCTTCACCTTCCCGGCGACGATGGCGTAAAGCGAATCGCTTTTCTCGCCCTCGCTGATAATGACTTTATTACGTGGAAATTGTTTAAGGCTGGCCTCGGCGGAAATCTGTGCCAGCTCGGAATCGCTTAAATTGGCAAAAAGCGGGATGTTTCTTAGCAACATGGGCAGTTAACCTCCGGCCAGTAACGCACCAATTAGTAGTAAGATTTTTCACTACTCTAAGGGTTTAAGCGCTTTATAGCAATAAAACATAAATAAGCGCGATTTACTTCATAACTTGCTTTAGAGAAAATCGGTCCGGCGAGCCAAGACTTTAGCTTTTTTTGCGCATTATTTCGCTTCTCGTAAATCTTTATCCTGTCGACCTCGACAAAAGTCGAACGTAGCTGGTAGATTCCTTCAACTTTCTTTTTGTCCCCGCACACACCATGACAACAAAACACTCTCGCCTTCTTATTCTGGGCTCAGGCCCGGCAGGCTACTCCGCCGCAGTCTACGCGGCTCGGGCCAACCTCAAACCCACGCTCATCACCGGCTTAGCCCAAGGCGGCCAACTGATGACCACTACCGAAGTGGACAACTGGCCGGCGGATCATGCAGGCGTCCAAGGGCCGGAACTCATGGAACGCTTTCAAAAACATGCGGAGCGATTCAATACCGAAATCATTTTCGACCATATTCATACGGCCAAATTGACCGAAAAGCCCATTACCTTGGTCGGCGATAGCGGCACCTACACCTGCGATGCGCTAATCATCGCTACCGGCGCCTCAGCGAAATACCTTGGCTTGCCTTCGGAACAGGAGTTCATGGGTAAAGGTGTCTCCGGTTGCGCGACCTGCGACGGCTTCTTCTATAAAGGGCAAGACGTTATCGTAGTAGGCGGCGGGAACACCGCGGTTGAAGAAGCGCTCTATCTTTCGAATATTGCCAAGCACGTAACGGTCGTCCATCGACGGGATAAATTCCGCGCAGAAGCTATTTTGATTGATCGTCTGATGGCTAAAACACGGGACGGCGGCAATGTAACGGTTGCATGGAATCACACCCTGGAACAGGTTTTAGGTGACAAAACCGGCGTCAATGGCGCCCTGATAAAAAATGTTCAAGACGGCAGCATGCGTGAGCTTAAAGTTCAAGGTGTCTTTATCGCCATCGGCCATTCGCCCAATACCAGCCTCTTCGAGGGGCAATTGCAGATGGAAAACGGATATATCGTGACACAGAGCGGCAACCGCGGTAACGCAACCGCCACCACCATCCCCGGCGTGTTCGCCGCCGGCGATGTTCAGGACCATATCTACCGCCAAGCAGTGACCAGCGCGGCGACCGGTTGTATGGCCGCACTGGACGCCGATGCTTACCTTGAAGGTTTGCCGCATCTTTTTTAAACGCTAAAGTAGATTTAGGAGGGCGGCATGAAGTTGCCGCGTTCCCGCACAAAAATAGAACAACCCGACACACCGCCGGATTCGGATGACGATCTGGCGGCTTTTCGTGCAGCCGTCGCGGACGTGATTCCCACTCGGTCCGAACCGCGCATGCCTCGCCATGCACCCAAACCGCCATCGGTTCCCATTCAAACGCTATTGGATGAAAAACAGGCGTTAACCGATTCGCTGTCGGATCACGATCCCTGGGCCGACGGCTTCGAAACCGGAGAAGAACTCTGCTTCTTGCGCCCTGGACTGCCGCAAAATACCCTACGGAAATTACGGCGAGGACACTGGGTAATTCAGCGGGAACTGGATCTGCATGGCTTAACCCGAACCGAAGCGCGCGTGCTACTCGCAGAGTTCTTAAACAACGCGGTTAGAACCGGCCATCGCTGTGTGCGGATTATTCATGGCAAGGGACTTGGTTCGAAAAATCGCGAACCCGTGCTTAAAAACCAAGTACGCATTTGGCTCATGCAACGGGATGAAGTGCTGGCCTTCTGCCAAGCTCGACCGATGGATGGCGGCAGCGGCGCTGTGATTGTGCTGCTTAAACCTAGATTCCGCAGTTGACCGCTTATTGCCCATAAAAAGGTCTTCATTATTCGAACGTTATCGCCTTTTGTTGGCTCACCGAAAAGGTGACCACGCTACACGTCCGATTGCACGTTTTTTAAGCTGCCTGGCATTGTTGCTCCGACTTGCATGGAATGGCCATGCCGCGTCGTCGCGTCTAGCCAGGCACCTTAAGAAACGCACACTCAGACGCGTTCAACTGCTGAATCTAGGTTAAAAGCGCATAAAGTCCGTCTTCCGCTTCGCTTTGCCGTTATCACCCGCTATACTGCGCAATTTTCACGCCGCGCCCCACAATCAATCGATGTCATCGCAGTCTGATATATCCAAGCGGGGCCTATTACTCCTTCTTCTTTTCGGAATCGTCATCTGGTTCGGTACACTGGACTATCGAAATCTGATAAAGCCGGACGAAGGACGTTACGCCGAAATCTCTCGCGAAATGGTCTTTACCGGCGATTGGATTACCCCTCGGCTCAACGGCATTAAATACTTCGAAAAGCCGCCGCTCCAATATTGGACCACCGCGATTGCGTTCAAAGCATTCGGTCTTAATGAATGGACCGCTCGCTTGTGGACCGCGCTCACCGGCTTCTTAACGGTGTTGCTCGTAGGGTGGGCCGGCAGCCGTCTATTTGGCCGAGAGGCCGGACTTTATGCCGGTCTTGTACTCATCAGCAATCTCTATTTCGTTTTCGGCGGGCATGTCAATACGCTGGACATGGGACTTGGTTTCTTCACGACAGCGGCGCTATTCGGGTTTTGTTTTGCGCAGCGCGATAATGCCAGCGATCAAGAACGTAAATGGGGAATGCTTGCAACCTGGGCCGCAATGGCATTCGCGGTGCTCAGCAAAGGGTTGGTCGGTGTGGTGTTACCTGGGGCCACCCTTGTTCTCTATGCGATCGCGGTGCGCGATTGGACCATTTGGCGACGGCTTTATTTGCTGCCGGGTTTAACGATTTTTCTGGCGATTACGCTGCCTTGGTTCATCGCCGTATCCATTAAAAATCCCGAGTTTCCCTGGTTCTTCTTCATTCACGAACATCTGTTGCGCTATGCCACGCCAACGGCACGCCGTGAAGGGCCCATCTATTATTTTGCCGTTATCCTACTTATCGGCATGCTGCCGTGGATCATGGTTATGCTGGATGCATTATGGAGAACCGTTCGCGCCTTGCCGGTAACGCTGAAAACCGATAAGCCCACTTTAATTCTCATCATCTGGACACTATTCGTATTCGTGTTTTTCAGTATATCCAGCTCGAAATTACCGGCCTATATTCTGCCCATCTTCCCCTCCCTATCTCTGCTCATGGGGAAGCGCCTAGCCGAAATGGATGTCAAAGAACTACCGGCAAAAATAATAACCGCCGCTCCGTTTCCGCTCATTGGTTTCTGCGCCATCTTCTATTGGGCCGGGCACGCGAGCTATTCGGCGGAACAGTTGCTATACGGTCATTACAGCTACTGGCTTTATACGGCAATGGCCATCATGCTAGCGGGAATTATTTACGGCTGGCTGCAATCTAAACGCGGGCGCAAATTAAACGCGCTAATCGGTGTTGCCGTGACGGGGCTACTGTTCAGCCAACTTGCCGGCAGCGGGCATCAAACATTGGCAACGATATACTCCGCTCGCGATCTATCGAAAAAAATCGCCCCCTACATAAAGGACAACATTCCTTTCTACAGCGTGCAAACATACGATCAAACGTTGCCATTTTACTTACGTCGCACCATTATCTTGGTCAACTTTCAGGACGAATTTTCCTATGGTTTGCAACAAGAACCATCGCTCGCCATCAACGACATGGGCAACTTCCGCCAGCGTTGGCTGGCCGATCCAGAAGCTTTGGCGTTGATGCAGAGAGACACATTCGAACGTTTGCGCGCGGAGCGATTCCCCATGGAAGTTATCGTTGATGACGGCAAACGCATCATCATTAAAAAGCCGAAAGCAATTAAATGAGTGTTATTAGTTTTTTATTAGTGCTGTTGGGAGTTTTGCTCAACGCGACCGCGCAATTATTACTTAAGGCAGGCACCAACGCTGTCGGCCAATTCGCCTTCAGCCGTGAAAACATTCTGCCGATAGGCTGGCGGATCGCCACAGAACCCCATATTGTCGGCGGCCTCAGTTGCTATGTTATCAGCGTGGTTGTATGGATCATGGCCTTATCGCGAACAGAAGTAAGCATTGCATATCCAATGTTATCCATCGGATATGTAGTGAACGCGATAGCGGCGTGGTATTTCTTCGGCGAGGCGGTAACGATGATGCGTTTAACCGGAATCGGGATCATCATTCTGGGCGTCTGTATCGTCGCCAAAGGATAAAAGTAAACATCCGTGCAGTCCGTAGTGCAATCATTGCTAAGTGAGAAAAGATGTCTGTGAAATCTCCAAAAAAATCGATGAACTTTTTACCGTTCGCTGCGCCGACCATCAATCCCGAGATGATCGCGGAAGTGGCGGAGACGCTCGCTTCCGGTTGGATCGCCAGCGGCCCACAAGTATTGGCCTTTGAAAAAGCGCTCTCCGATTACCACGGCGGCCGCCCCGTGCGCGTACTAACATCCGCGACCGCGGCCATGGAAGTCGCCTTGCAGCTCATCGAAGTCGGACCGGGCGATGAAGTCATTACCTCAGCCCAAAGTTTCTTTGCGACGCCCAATATGATTATGAAGGTCGGTGCGAAACCGGTCTTTGTAGATGTGGATTTGATTACCCGCAATCAAGATTTGCAAGCAACCGAAGCGGCCATTACGCCGCGCACGAAAGCCATCATGCCAACCCATTTCGCCGGTTTGCCGATGGACATGGATGCGCTTTATACCTTGGCTAGCAAACACAATTTGCGTGTTATCGAAGACGCGGCACTTGCCATAGGATCATCCTGGGAAGGAAAAAAAGTCGGCAGTTTCGGAGATATCGCATCGTTCAGCTTTCATCCGAATAAGAACATGACCACCATCGAAGGCGGCGCACTGGTCTTACCAACTGAAGCAGATGCTAAGCTCGTAGAAAAACTGCGCTTCCACGGAATTATTCGGCTACCTGACGGCACTCGCGACGTGGATTTCCCCGGCGGTAAATTCAATATGTCCGATGTTAGCGCGAGACTAGGGCTGACCCAGCTTGGCCGACTCGATAGCTTTAACGCGAAACGCCTCGAATTGGCGACCCATTATTTCAAATGCTTCCAGACTGAACCGGCTTGCGTACTGCCGGCGCGAGGCGATAACGGGCATAGCTGGAACATGTTCGCGATCCTCTTGCCTTTGGATCAATTAACCATTACCCGAAAACAATTCATTGATGCGATGCATGGGCGCGGAATCGGTATCGGCATATCCTATGAAGCACTCCATCTGGCGACCCTTTATCGCCAGCTAGGCTATCAAGAGGGCGATTTCCCCAATGCAGAGCGAATCGGACGCGAGACCGTTACATTACCCCTGTTTCCAACAATGACCTTGACTGATGTAGAGAGGGTGTGCGAAAACGTCGCGCAAGTATTGGCGGAAAGTCGGAGATAAGTTTATGACACCAGAAGTTTCCATCATTATTCCCGTATACAACGAGCAAGAAGTATTGCCGGCGCTGTTTACGCGTCTGTATCCGGCTCTTGATGCGCTAGGCCGCAGCTATGAAATCATTTTCATCAACGACGGTAGCCGCGACCGATCGGCAGCGATGCTGCGCGAGCAATTTCAGAAGCGCCCCGATGTTACCCGAGTCATTCTGTTCAACGGCAACTTCGGGCAGCACATGGCCATCATGGCCGGATTCGAAGCATCCCGCGGCGATAAGATCGTGACGTTAGATGCCGATTTGCAAAACCCGCCGGAAGAAATCAAACACTTAATCGCAAAAATGGACGAAGGCTACGACTACGTCGGCAGCATTCGCCTAGACCGCCAAGACACCGGCTTTCGCCGTCATGCCTCTAGATTGATGAACCATATCAGAGAGAAGATTACTCACATTAGTATGACGGACCAAGGATGTATGTTGCGCGCCTATAGCCGCCCTATTGTGGAGGCGGTCAATCAAGCGAAAGAAGTCAACACATTCATTCCCGCGTTGGCTTATACCTTCGCCGCCAATCCCACAGAGATCGAAGTAAAACATGAAGAACGAGCCGCCGGCGAATCCAAGTATTCGCTCTATAAGCTGCTCCGCCTGAATTTCGATTTGATGACTAGCTTCTCCATCGTGCCTCTGCAATTGTTCTCCGTGCTCGGCTTAGTGCTATCGCTGTTTTCATCGGCGCTTGTCGTGCTTCTAGTAGCCCGGAGAATATTTATCGGGCCGGAGGCGCAAGGCCTGTTTACACTCTTTGCTATCACATTCTTTTTTATCGGCATCCTACTTTTCAGCATCGGCCTGCTGGGCGAATATATCGGCCGCATCTACGAACAAGTGCGCCATCGGCCGCGTTATATCGTACAAGCCATACTAGAATCGAACGAGCAAAATGATACTGAAACATCGAATGTCGCTTCGCTTGCGCCTCGTCCAAAATGACCACTAGCGCCGTTGTTTTTGCCTACCATAATGTAGGCGTGCGTTGCCTTTCCGCTTTGTTGGATCGAGGCATTAAGGTTTCTCTCGTCGTCACACACGAGGATAATCCGAGCGAAAATATTTGGTTCGATAGCGTTGCGGGCTTGGCGCGGCTGCATGGAATTCCCGTCGCCACACCGGCAGATCCCAATGTGCCGGACGTCATTGCCAGCATCGCCGAATTGCAACCGGATTTTTTATTTTCTTTTTACTATCGTTTCATGTTGACGCCGGCATTACTAAACATCCCACGCCGCGGCGCATTCAATATGCATGGCTCTTTATTGCCGAAATATCGAGGCCGAGTGCCGGTCAATTGGGCGTTGATTAAAGGCGAAAAGGAAACCGGTGCGACGTTGCACCAAATGGTCGAAAAACCCGATGCGGGCAGCATCATCGATCAACAAGCTGTGCCGATACTAGAAAACGATACCGCGCTCGACGTGTTCAATAAAGTAACCGTCGCTGCCGAAATGGTTCTCCATCGAGCCCTACCATCGCTCATAGAAAATAATGTAAAACCGATACCGCAAGACCAATCAAAAGCATCCTATTTTAGCGGCCGCAAACCGGAAGACGGCATCATCGATTGGAGCCGTAGCGCCTTTGAGATTCATAATTTGGTTCGTGCAGTCGCCCCGCCTTATCCGGGCGCTTGGACACAGATTGCGGGAAAACAAGCGCAAATCGTTCGTACATTACTCGAAAAAAACCGGCAGCCACCACGCGGCACACCATGCCTCTATGTCGAAGAAAATAATCTTTTCGCGGCTTGTGCCGATGGCGGCGTACTACGCATCGTTACATTGGAATTAGATGGCGCCATCGTACCCCCCCATGATTTCCATCAACGATTTGGTCTATCGGTCCAGTTAGTCTAAACTTCGCGCCTTTGGCGGTTTTATTATTAGACTTCTTTCGAAACCGTCGCGAACGGGCCTAATTTGAGACGAGGAGCGGAGGTGTATGAGTGATACATTGAGCACCGCAGGCTCAAATTCGGCCCGCGCAGTAGGTTACGAAAGAAGTCTATTCGTCGAATTATCATTCCAGGCATATACATGAAAAAAGTCCTTATTCTCGGCGTTAATGGCTTTATCGGCCATCACTTGTCCAAACGCATCATTCAAACCACCGATTGGCAAGTGTTCGGTATGGACATGCAATCCGATCGCGTCGCCGACTTGCTCGATAACCCTCGCTTCCATTTCTTCGAAGGCGATATCACCATCAACAAAGAATGGATCGAATATCACGTCAAGAAATGCGACGTAGTCTTGCCCTTAGTAGCCATTGCAACGCCGGCCCTTTACGTTAAAGATCCCCTGCGTGTCTTTGAACTGGACTTCGAGGCTAACCTGCCGATCGTCCGCAGTTGCGTGAAGTGGAAAAAACGCATCGTGTTTCCATCGACGTCAGAAGTGTACGGCATGTGTCAAGACGAAGAATTCGATCCTTATAAGTCGGAACTTGTGTATGGTCCGATCGATAAACAGCGCTGGATCTATGCCTGCTCGAAACAATTGCTGGATCGCGTTATTTGGGCCTATGGATCGCAAGGCGATCTGGACTTCACTTTGTTCCGCCCATTCAACTGGATCGGTGCAGGGCTAGATAATCTATATACCGCGAAAGAAGGCAGCTCACGTGTGGTCACTCAGTTCTTCGGCCATATCGTGCGCGGCGAACCCATTCAACTAGTGGATGGCGGCACTCAACGTCGGACCTTTACGTACATCGACGACGGTATCGATGCGCTCATGAAAATCATCGAAAACAAAGATAATTTTGCGTCCGGCAAAATTTATAACGTGGGTAATAAGAAAAACAACTACTCCGTGCGTGAGCTCGCTGAAATGATGATCAATCTCGCACTGACCTACCCTGAATATCGCGAATCGGCGCGGATGGTAAAAATATTAGAGACTGCCGCCGATAACTACTACGGCGAAGGTTATCAAGACGTTCAAAAGCGTAAACCCAATATCGATAACACATGTAACGATTTGGGTTGGGAGCCGCAAACGACCTTGGATAACGCGCTCAAAGAAATTTACAACGCTTACCGCGAACAAGTAGCAGCGGCGAAGGAATTAGTGGACTAACGCGGCCTCTTTGATATGAACAACATACTCATCGGCATCATTATGGGCAGCAGCAGCGACTGGGAAACCATGCAGCATGCGGCCTCCATCCTTAAGCGGTTCAACGTGCCGTTCGAGCATCGCGTGGTCTCTGCTCATCGCACGCCGGATGTTATGTTCGAATACGCAGAAACAGCCAAGCAACGAGGTTTAGCCTGCATCATCGCCGGTGCCGGCGGCGCGGCACATTTGCCGGGCATGATAGCCGCCAAAACCACCGTTCCTGTACTAGGTGTACCGGTGCCCTCTAAGTATTTGCGCGGTGAAGATTCTCTACACTCTATCGTACAAATGCCCAAAGGCATTCCGGTCGCCACCTTTGCGATCGGCGAAGCAGGCGCAGCCAATGCGGCATTGTTCGCGGTCAGCATGCTGGCTAATGCAGACCCTGCATTAGCCCAAAAGCTGGAGGACTATCGAAAGGAACTGCAAGCGCAGGTCGCGGCAATGACGCTGCCCGATGTTCTATGATTGAAAAACCGATTCTCCCCCCTGCCACGCTGGGAATGTTAGGTGGCGGACAACTAGGCCGGATGTTTGCCGTTGCCGCCCGCACCATGGGCTATCGTGTTCTCGTTCTTGAACCAGATGTGCATAGCCCTGCAGGCGACATCGCGGATGAGCACATTACCGCTGCTTACGAAGACGGAGCAGCACTCGGCAAGTTAGCCCATTCCTGCAAAGCCATTACCACCGAATTCGAAAATGCGCCCGCCGATAGCCTGCGTACGCTAAGCGGCCAATGCATTGTTCGTCCGTCGGGAGCAAACGTTGCAATCGCTCAGGATCGAATACAAGAAAAAACGTTTTTGCGCGATAACGGCTTCCCGGTCGGTCCTTTCGCGATAATAGATAACAATCATCCGTTACCCACAGCAGCACAGGGGATTCGTTTCCCGGCGCTCATGAAAACAGCCCGTTTCGGCTATGACGGCAAGGGTCAAGCAAAAGTTGCCGCCCTCACCGATGCTCAATCAATTCATGCGCAATGGAAACAAGCAGACTGCGTGCTAGAGGAATTTTTGCCACTAAAGAGCGAAGTATCCGTTGTTCTCGCGCGAGGCGCGGATGGCCAAACAGCTGCATTCCCAATCGCTGAAAACCAACATCGCAACGGCATTCTCGACATCAGCATCGTACCGGCACGAGTCGCGCCCGGTATTGCCGAGCAAGCCAAAACATTGGCGATACGGCTCGCCGAAAGGCTGAATTACATTGGGGTTCTAGCAGTCGAGTTTTTTGTGTTGCGGGATGACACGCTGCTCATCAACGAAATCGCGCCTCGTCCCCATAATAGTGGTCATTTCACTATCGACGCCTGTCGTACTTCCCAGTTCGAGCAGCAAGTTCGCGCACTATGCGGCTTACCGCTAGGTGACGCATCGCTACATTCGCCGGTAGTTATGGTGAATTTACTGGGAGACGTTTGGGCTAATGGCGAGCCCGAGTGGGATTTCGTATTACGCCATGCGGGCGCCAAACTGCATCTCTACGGCAAACGCGAAGCAAGACCCGGGCGCAAGATGGGACACTTTACGGTAATGGGCACCACTATCGAAACCGCATTGGCGGTCGCATTGCAGATCAAAAAAGATCTAGGAATTCCATAAAACATAAATAGATCTCTTTCGAAACCATATAAAACGGCCCAGGGTTGAGAGCAAAACGTGGGTTTCTATCCTTCGAAGGAGATCTAATGACAACAACATCTATTCAACGCCGTTGTCATTAGAAAACCACCTCGCAATTAATTAAAGACTGCCGGAATACCGTTATTGATTATGCTGAAGCAGCCGCTTCACTTCTCTAACCATATTAACTAACCGCGGTCCCATCTCAGCTTCCAGCGCGCCTCGCTTAATGGAAAATGCCGGCCCCCCGCAGTTAAAAGCAATAATGTGGCCGTCGGGCGTACTCATTGGCACACCGACCGCACTTACATCCTTTTGCCATTCGCCCAGCGAAGAGCAAAAACCATGCTCCTCATATTCTTTGAATGCACGATCCAGCCCTGCTTTGAGCTTGGGCCAAGTATCTTCATTGCGCTTCTTAATGTTTTCTAGCAAATAGTCTCTCTCCCACTCAGGCAACGCTGCCAAAAACGCGCGCCCCATTGCAGTTGTCGCCATTGGAATCGCAGATCCGATATCCATGCGCAGCGTTACCGTGGAACTGGAGCGGCAATTTTCGATGTAAACCATGTTGAGCCGATCACGCGATCCCATGGACACGGAGGCTTGCACATGATCAGCAAGCTCCTGCATTAAAGGACGAGCGATCCTGCGAATGTCATGGTTAGCAAGCAACGTGTAACCGAGAGACAACACACCGGTGCCTAAGGAATATTTGCTCAACTCCGGCGAATGACGGAGGTACCCTAGTCGAGTCAACGTATAGGTAAGACGAGACACCGTCGGTTTCGGTAGCCCGGTCCGACGCGCGATTTCCTGGTTTCCGAGCATATTTTCGCCCGGACGAAAGCTGCGCAATACATCCAGCCCCCGCGCTAGCGCCGTTATAAATTGGCGATCCTTTTCCTGCAATGGCCCTATCTCCAGCACTTCCGTTTCACCGACCTCTTTGAATCTTACTTTACCCATGCCCGGCTCCCTGCGGTATCGTTATAAGTGCTAAGAGCGCATAACAAATGGCTCCGACAATGTCTCAACTCCTTGCCGAAGTCTTTTTTGTTTCCTTTTGTTACACGCGCCAAGTATGCAGCGCAGCTTTTGACGTTCGCAGCGCGATATTGTGCTAAGTTTGCACAGGCTCTAAAAGAGTGTCAAATTTCCGAAATATTTTTTCGCATCGCAGAATAAAATACATCTTCTCTTTAATGGGAGTTTATAAAACTATGCGCAAGAGACCACGGGTTAATCCCTTCCCACTATTCTTCAGCGTGCACCCATAGGATATTTTGATTCGATTACGCGAGAAAAAAGCGATGAATACTTCCACAGCAAACACCGTCCCCCCTACTCCCACATTTCAATGGGACGATCCTCTGCTTCTAGACGAGCAACTCAGCAGCGAGGAAAGACAAATTCGAGACGCTGCACATCATTACTGCCAAAATAGTTTGATGCCGCGCATATTAGAAGCCAATCGGCATGAAACCTTTGATCGAGAAATCATGCGTGAAATGGGTAAGCTTGGTTTTTTAGGCTGCACAATTGAAGGCTATGGTTGTGCCGGCGTAAACCATGTCGCATACGGTTTGATAGCACGCGAGATAGAGAGAGTGGACTCAGGTTACCGCTCCGCAATGAGTGTGCAATCCAGTTTAGTGATGCATCCGATTTATACCTATGGGTCGGAGGCTCAGCGGCAAAAATACTTGCCTAACCTCGCTACCGGGGAATCCATCGGATGTTTTGGACTAACCGAACCCGATCACGGTTCCGATCCCGGCAGCATGTCCACACGAGCGAGAACAGTCGAAGGCGGCTTCGAAATTCACGGGACAAAAATGTGGATCACGAATTCCCCTATTGCCGACGTATTCGTAATCTGGGCAAAAGACGACAACAAGGAAATCCGTGGATTCATTTTGGAAAAAGGCATGGAAGGACTCTCCGCACCGAAAATCGAAGGCAAGTTTTCGCTGCGAGCGTCAGCCACTGGAGAAATCGTGATGGACGCTGTCTTCGTGCCGGCAGAAAACATGTTACCCAATGCAAAGGGACTTTCCGGTCCCTTCGGCTGTTTAAACAAGGCACGCTACGGCATAGCCTGGGGCAGTATGGGAGCAGCAGAGTTCTGCTGGCATGCTGCGCGCCGGTATGCCCTCGAGCGCAAACAATTCGACCGCCCGTTGGCCGCCAATCAACTCATACAATTAAAACTTGCCAATATGCAGACGGAAATTACACTTGGACTACAAGCTGCGTTACGAGTAGGCAGGTTGCTCGATGAAAGCAAAGCCACACCGGAAATGATTTCCATGATTAAGCGCAACAGCTGCGGGAAAGCATTGGATATTGCTCGTCTCAGTCGAGACATTCACGGGGGCAACGGTATTTCGGACGAGTACCACGTAATCCGTCATGTTATGAATCTCGAAGCGGTAAATACATATGAAGGCACTCATGATGTGCATGCGCTTATTCTCGGACGAGCCCAAACAGGAATACAAGCATTTACAGCATAAGCGTCTTATCAGGAGAACCTAGTAATGGCCATTTGGTTCGGCGACACACAAAATCATTTACCATCGATGCCGAAAAATACGATGGTCGAGCATCTCGGCATCGAATTCGTAGAGATCGGCGAAGACTACATAAAAGCGCGCATGCCGGTGGATCATCGCACTCGACAACCAATGGGGTTATTACATGGAGGCGCCTCCGTCGCACTTGCTGAAACGTTAGGCAGCGTAGGCGCGTATCTTTGTGTAGATCCAACAAAGCAACAATGTGTAGGATTGGAAATCAACGCCAATCACATACGAGGCGTCAGTTCGGGATGGGTATACGGCACCGCACGCCCCTTGCATCTAGGGCGAACGACCCATGTATGGGAAATTAAAATAAGTGATGAAACAAATAAACTAGTATGCGTTTCCCGCATCACCATAGCAATTCTCGATCAAAAGTAACTGGCGGTTTTAAGCTGCTAATCCGCTTGCTTCGACGATTCTTTCTACCCTCATTAATGACATTCCGACAATAAACATATCTGGTCGATCGCGCTGAACACGACTAAAATTCTCAACTTACGTTTTTTTAATATCTCAATGCCCGCCTGCTTTGGGAGGTGCAATGCCAGGCCTAGCTATACAAAATGATTGCTATCGATCATATTCAAGCTGCCGCATTCGAGATAACCATTAACAAAGACTGCATCTTCTATCTATAAATTAATGAAATTATAGAATTTTTTGTAGAAATAGCAGTTATAGGGTAGACTTCAAATCAGTTCGCTAGTCAAATGTGCCATGGGGGATAAAAAAATGAAAGCAAATCCAAATCCTCTTAGGTTGGTCCATCAGGCCGCCGAGGTACAGTCACAACGCAATACCGTTCTTATCATCGATGACCAATCCACAGGCAGGATGATTCTTTCTGAAATTGTCCGCAGCATCGATAAAAAACTAGATGTCGTTAGCTTCGGCGATCCGCTGGAAGCACTCGAATACGCTCAATCACAACCAGTCGATTTGGTGTTAACCGATTACAAAATGCCTAATCTCGATGGCATTGAAACCATCCGTCGTCTACGCCGAATCTTCCGTGATGAAGATATTCCGATTGTCTGCGTAACCATTGTCAACGATCGTGAAATCCGTTATGCCGCATTAGAGGCCGGAGCGACGGACTTCTTAACTCGCCCTATCGATAGATTTGAATGCCGCGCACGCTGCAAAAATTTAATTACGCTGCGCCGCCATCAAATTTTGATCAAAAATCGCACTCGCCTGCTTCAGGAAAAAGTGGACGAAGCAATGCGAGAATTACGGCTGCGAGAAACCGATACGCTTTTTCGCTTGGCCAGCGCCGCAGAACAACGACTGCAGGCTGATGGCTCGAATCTACTGAGAATGGCGAAATATGCCGCGCTACTCGCTCGAGCAAGAGGTCTCCTGCATGATGAGCAGGAAGCAATAGAATTGGCCGCTCCCTTGCATGACATAGGCAATATCGGGGTTCCGGACAGTATTCTCCAGTCCAACACGAAATTAGCACCGGAAGAAATCCAAGTCGTGCAAACGCATACGATCGTCGGCTATGAACTTTTAAAAGACAATCCGTCAAAGTATTTACGAGCGGCAGCCATCATTGCCCATAGTCATCATGAACGATTCGATGGGCACGGCTATCCTCAACGCTTAGTGGGAGAAAACATTCCATTGGAAGCGCGTATTGTCGCGGTAGTCGATGTATACGACGCCCTGACTTCAATAAGACCTTATAGAACTGCATGGCAGGCCGAACAAGCTTTTGCTTATTTGGAGCAAGAAAAAGGTCGGCATTTCGATCCAGACCTGGTAGATCTGTTTTTGAGTAAGAAAGATGAAATTTTATCTATTGGCAAACAATACACCGACTTAACGATCATCCAACCAACTCAAGCGTAAACTACGAAACATAATCATTTCTCAGGGGCGTTTTTTCTCCTAGTATCATACTGGTCTAACGCCCTTCCGTAGTTTTCATATCCCGCTTTAATACCCAGAAGTCCTCATCAAAAACTCGTCTCGTTCAGCATCCGTTCAGTTATCCCTATGTAAGATTCGAGCCATCAGGGTTGAACCTGATTGTTCAATCAACGTTTGAAGGAGATACAACATGCTGATCAAACCTGTGCTTTCCCGTTTAATGATCGGTGCCGCTTTAGTCGTAGGTGGTGTTGCGCTTCCCGCCATGGCTCACGCTCATGATCGCCATGACGACAATCGTGAGTATTGGCATCACCACGATCATCATCGCCCTTCCTGGAACCACGGTTATGTCCGCTACGAGCGCGACTGCCCGCCCCCGGTGCGTGTCTATGAAAGACGCTATATCCAACCGAACGCATACTATGTTCCCAGCCACCAATATCCGCAACCGAGAGAAGGCTTGACCATTGTTTATCGTGATCGTTGGTAAATATAAATCACTTAAAAATAGGAGCTGAATATGAACAAACGTCACCTAATGCTTACATTGCTTCTCTCTACTTCCTCGGTCGCATTTGCACATCAATACGATGATTACGCTCAAGTGTTAAGCACGGTTCCTCAATACGAACGGGTAAATACGCCTCGCGAACAGTGCTATTCAGAATACGAACCAATGGCGCGCGGTCATCAAGAACGTGATTTCGGTGGTTCCATCATTGGCGGAGTAACTGGTGGCCTAATCGGCGCACAAATCGGCAAAGGCAACGGTAACAGGGCCGCCACCGCTGTAGGAGCGATTACCGGCGCGATTGTCGGTGACCGCATACAAAATCAAAATCGTGACAGTGATGACGGCATGCGCGAAGTACGTCGTTGCCGCGTCACAGAGCACTGGGAAAATCGACTGACCGGGTACCAAGTTACCTATGAATACGCAGGACGTCGTTACACTGCTATGTTGCCGGAAGATCCGGGTCCTAGATTACCCATGCATGTAAGTCTCGAACCCTTCGTTGATAGAAATCCACATCCACCGCGCAGGTGGTAAAACGCGGCTGACGGTTGCAGCTTTAGCATTGATCAGTGATGATTCTCCCCTGACTTGATCTTAGGTGATGACGGCAATGAAATATGGGTCAATCGGTTTATTAATGGCAGTAGCGCTTACTGGCTTTATTAATGGCGCTGCAGCTCGACCAAACCTGTCGCCGGTTAACTGGGACGATATCATCGTCGCGCAAAACGATGCGCGTGCCGGTAGGCGCATCGGCATGGGGGAGGCAACCGAAATCGTGCGACGGCAAACCGGTGGACGTGTCTTGAACGCTCAAGATGTACGCCAAGGCGGGCGTGATGGTTACCGAGTGAAGGTGCTTATAGGCTCCAGTGAGGTACGTATATTTTTCGTCGACGCCCGCAGCGGCGCTGTGCAGCAAGACTGACAAACATGCGTGTGTTACTCATCGAAGACGAACCTACATTGCGCCACCAGGTCAGCATTCGTTTGCAACAAGAAGGATACGTGGTTGATACCTGCGGAGATGGAAAGGAGGGACTTTATCTTGCCGCCGAATATCCACTCGATGCTGCAATTGTCGATCTTGGCTTGCCAGGCTTATCGGGTATCGACGTCATTAAACATTTAAGGCAGCAAGGTAGCATGTTGCCGATTCTCATACTTACCGCACGCGGCCGTTGGCAAGACAAAGTAGAAGGACTAGAAGCAGGCGGCGATGACTATTTAGTAAAACCGTTCCAAATGGAAGAATTGTTAGCGCGCCTGAAGGCTCTATTACGGCGCGCCGCTGGTAGTGCTCAGAGCATCATTCAATTGGGGCCAATAGCGCTGGACTTTGCAGCACAAAAAGCATCGATTGATGGCCATGCGCTCGATTTAACGACGTTCGAATATCGTCTGCTTGAATATTTAGTAAAACATCGAGATCGAGTAGTTGCAAAAGACGAACTAGCCGATTATCTCTACCCGCATGATGAAGATCGCGATAGCAATGTCATTGAAGTGTTGATTGGTAGGCTACGGCGAAAACTTGATCTTAATGGCACATTGGCACCTATCGAAACATTGCGCGGTCGCGGGTACCGCTTCGTTCTAGGTGCGCTCTAACGGGTGAGACAATATACCTCTCCAAACCTAATAAGATTACATGCCGTCCATTAATACTCGCATTGTTGCAAGCGCCAGCATCGTACTTGCCATCTTTATCGCGGCTACTGGACTAGCGTTGGATCGTGCGTTTCGGGATAGCGCACGATCCGCGAGACAAGAGCGTCTGCTAGGACAAGTCTATCTACTGATTGCGGCAACCGAAGTTGATGAGGAAGGTAGAGTCACCATTCCCCAAACGCTATCCGAGGCAAGATTCAGTCTGCCTGCCTCTGGTCTGTACGGTGAGATTACTAATTCAACCGGCGGCATCGTATGGCGCTCCGAATCGGCGTTGGATACCTCAATTCCTTCCGCGAACTTAACCGCAGGAATACAGCAATTCGGTCAGCTTGTGAATAACAATGGGGAGACATTTTTCGTTTACGGTTTAGGCGTCAATTGGGCCGCGGGTACTCACCACTTCCCCTTGACCTTCACCGTCGCGGAAGACCTAGCGCCATTCAATGCACAACTAAATTTATATCGACAAAGCCTTTGGGGTTGGCTGGGCGGAATGGCGCTCCTATTGCTGCTTGCACAAGCAGCGGTGTTGCGATGGAGCTTGCGTCCATTACGACGTGTAGCGCGGGATCTATCGGCAATCGAATCGGGCCGTCAGCAACAATTAGAGGGAGTATATCCGCTCGAAATCAAAAAGCTGACCGATAATCTAAACGCCCTCATTAAACGGGAACGCGCTCAACAAACGCGCTATCGCGATGCCCTGGCTGATCTTGCTCATAGCCTCAAAACACCGCTTGCCGTTATACGAGCTACATTGACGGATCAAGCAAAGCAACACTCTCTCCCCGATACAGTTGAGGAACAAGTAGCACGGATGGATCATATTGTTGCCTATCAATTGCAACGAGCGGCCACAGCCGGCCGCGCCACAGGATTATCGGCCCGGATATCGATACAACCCATCGTGGAAAAAATCGTTGCGTCGTTGAATAAGGTATATCGCGATAAACAAATTAGAACACACGTAGTAGTAAATCCCGGCGCTCATTTTCGAGGTGATGAAGGTGACTTAACTGAAGTCCTTGGGAATCTTGCTGATAACGCATATAAATGGTGTAAGGGCACAGTGCAAGTCGAGGTGCGTACACTAGATAACCAGCTAACCATTACGGTAGAAGACGATGGCCCGGGAATCGCCGCAGCCGAGGCGGCGCATGTATTGGAACGGGGTGTTCGCGCCGATGAGGTAGTACACGGACATGGAATCGGACTTGCCGTTGTACGTGATATCGTCCAATCATATGATGGAAGAATCATTATTGCTCGCAGTCCCCTAGGCGGTGCTGCGATATCCCTGCATCTGCCCAATTAGAGCGCATTTCCTATCAACGAAAAACCGATTCAAGCTAGCAATTGGTTTTCCTCTAAACGGTGACCTATCTCATAAGTTTTCGCTGCGACGAACTGTTATAACGCTCTAATGCTGCTCCGGGCATCCGGGTAACGCACAACGATAATGGCAAACCCGTCGAAAGGCGGGGACGTAAAGCTTCCGGTCTAAGGGCATCAGCCTATGATAGCGGGGCCGCCGAAAATGCATGCTAGCGCTGGCTCTTTCTCGCGTATGGCTTGCCCATTCGCGCCGTCCCTTTTCTTTCCGTACCGGTTTGCGCCTTTCGTGATTACAGCGCCGAAATTCGGCGGTTATCGCGAATCAATACGGGGACAGAAATGAAATCGGAAAAATTACTTATCGAAATTCGAGAAACAAACTTAGCTTATCTCACGCTTGCGAAAAAAATGATTACCGAGGACAAGGCAGAAGCCATTTGTCGCCTCGGTATCGGTGAAGAAATCGCAGACATGATTTCATCCCTGTCCCCAACTCAAATTTTAAAGATGGCATCGTCCAATCTTTTATTCTGTCGATTTAGCTTCGATGATCGGATAATTTGGGAATTAGTCGCAAGTCATAGCAAAGACCTCAATCTCAACAATCTCCACTCCCCAGCGATGGCCCGTAATCAAACCGCTGAGATTCTCTAAACCCATTAATGGCAATTTATTAGCAAAGTACGTAATGGATTGCAAAACAATGGGACCGATTACGTAACTACCGATTAATCGAAACCTTTATAACAACAAGTTCGGCATCCCCCTCCTTTCTTTTCGAACCGATATGCAGAATAAAAAAATTAGAAAAAAAACTCTAAATATTTCTGTCCCATTGCCGATAACTATTCCAAGAGCTGCGGCAACGGACATTCCGACAAGCGCACCGCAATTCAAAATTAAGAATAGCGATCTCTTAAGACGCTATTTCCTTGCATTGTTGCAATCTCTTCGACCCTGCTTTTTTGCATGGTTGCAAATATTTCCTTTCCCGAATCAAAACAAAAAAACAAATACTTTCATTTATATTCAAATAAATATTGAACTTTTTTCATCCTTTTTCAATTCTGGCATCGAGCTTGCAATCAAGGAAGGTACTGCAACGATAAATGTCCTAGCCGCGACCAACCGCAGTCACCGCTGATAAACGAGGGATACAACATGAAACTGGAAAAACTGCTCGATGAAATCCGGGAAACCAACTTAACGTACCTGATGTTGGCAAAAGAAATGATCCTCGAAGACAAAGCTGAAGCCATTTACCGGCTTGGAATCAGCGAAGAAATCGCAGATATTATGGCGTCACTCTCGGGGGCTCAAATCTTGAAGATTGCCGCGTCCAATCTTCTGTTATGCAAATTCCGCTTTGATGATCAAATCATCTGGGATTTGGTCACCAGCCACAGCAAAGAGAACAGCCTGAATAGCCTTCACGCTGCAATTCTGATGGGTAGCCGCGCAACGGAGACACTATAATGCGCGGCCGCAGCATCATCGGCGAAGCACGGCAGATAGAACTGTCCACACAGTTGATCCGCCTCGGCGCTCGCTTGCAAGTTCTAGAATCGGAAACCAATCTTAGCCGCGAGCGTCTATTGCGGCTTTATAAAGAAGTACAAGGCAAATCTCCTCCCAAAGGGATGCTGCCTTTCTCGACCGATTGGTTTCTTACCTGGCAACCGAATATCCATGCCTCTCTTTTCATTGGTATTCATCGCTACCTAAGCAAAGAGTGTGGGCTAGACCGAATCGAAATTCTAGTACGGGCCTATCATCTTTATTTAGAACACGTGCGCGCATTCGATCTGGAACAAGTCTTAAGCCTTACCCGCGCTTGGATCCTGGTCCGATACTTTGATGGCGGAATGCTACACACAACCGATTGCAAAAAATGCAGCGGTCACTTCGTAACTCACAGCCAAGATTTGAACAGCGATTTCTTATGTGGATTGTGCAATGTTCCGTCCCGCGCCGGCAAAACTAAAGCGAAGAAATCTCTGGACGCAGTTGAATCCGATTTGCGGGCTGCATAGATTGAAAATTGTGAGGTTTTTCCTTATTAGGTAAGGTTTCGCGTTACGTTCTCTCCCTTTATCGCCGATTTTTATCGGCGATTTTTTATGGTGGGCATATATTAAAGATTATGTCGTTCAGCTCTATAGATTGCCCTTAATATCAAACTGATAAAAACGCTATCCAACTCGGTGGAGAAAATATTTACCGCTGGGCCGGCGACCTGCTTTTGGCCGTAATTAGAAAAAACTTTCTTATCGAAACTTAAAATTAACGCTTTAGTTAAGTCATTTATTACCCGATAATGCTTTGTATCCTAATCGTTTAGGAATGATCGTGTTCTGGAAAAACTCCGACGATACTAAAGAAGTCACCGCTGCATTAGAAAGGATTAACGAAGGCAGCGCGACACTGGATCAGAAAATATCGCCTGCCACATTTTTTGGGCAAGCAATTGCTAGGCTTTTGGGCCGAGTTCGGGAAATCGTCATACTTGCGCGCGGTATGACGATACGTACCGCAATTCACGTAGCACGTTTAAAAAAAGAAGTAGATCAAACGGCGCATCAAGCCGAAAGCCAGCAAGAACATGCCGATGCATTAGCAAATGCCGCCGGCTCTGTGACCCATCTATCATCGAAGGTCGCGGCCGGGGCGTCCGAAATCTCAGCGACGTCTGCCTCTAATCTTTCATTCGCTGAAGGCACAATGCAAAATCTGGAAGAAATACGCAAACGCATGCAAGTGGTGGAAACGCTTGTGCAAGGATTCGCAGGAACGGTATCCCAACTTTCGCAGCGAGCATTAGACATCGGCTCCATAGGTCAAGTCATTCGCGGAATATCAGATCAAACCAATCTTTTAGCGCTCAACGCTGCAATCGAAGCGGCCCGTGCTGGTGAAGCCGGTAGAGGATTTGCTGTCGTTGCCGATGAGGTTCGCAAGCTTGCCGAACGAGTTAATTCGGCAACAAATGAAATTGGACAAAAAAGTGACGAGATGGTCAATCTTGTCGAATCAACCATGCAAGGCACCGAAGGCATTCGGTGCAGCATCAGTGAGTCGGCCGAAGAAATCGGAAATGCTTCAGATCAGTTCGGTACCTTTGTTAAAGACTTTCGTCGACTAAATGCAACACTGGACTCGATGACGGTATCGATTAAAGAGCTCGATCAAATCAGTAACGAAATGGGACAACGAATCAGCGGTATCGCCGTGATGGCACGACAGGGTCGAGCCGCGATGACCGATGCAGCTCATAGAGTAAACGATCTGCGAGAAAATATGGAAGAGATCCAGCGCGCGCTGGCAGAATTCCGAACCGGTGGCACAACATTCGATACATTGATTGATCGAACCACTGACTTCCGCGATGCTGTTTCGAATTATCTAACTGACAGGCTTAATCGCGGTATAAGCATCTTCGATCAGCAATATCGAAAAATTCCCAATTCATCGCCACCGCGTTATCAAACGACTTACGATAACGAAGTAGAAAACGACTTGCGCCGGATTTACGATGATGTTCTTACTAGTCTTCCCGGCTGCGTCTACTCTCTAGCTGTAGACAATCAGGGTTATGCTCCATCGCATAACGAAAAATTTTCACAGAAACCCACTGGTGACCACGCAACGGATCTTGTCCATTGCCGTGCTAAGCGAATTTTCGATGATGTGGTGGGCAAAAAACTAGCACAGAACCAAAAACCATTTCTATTTCAAAGTTACTTGCGAGACACAGGTGAAGTCATCAATGATCTTTCGATGCCGGTTTTCATCAACGGACGTCATTGGGGGGCTGTTCGAGTAGGCTTCGAGTCGTCTCGGCTAATACAGGAATAAACAACTCCAAAAACGACAACACCAAAAACATCAGCCCGAATAACGTCCAATCAGCAAGTCATTCGGGCTATAAAATATATAGATGGTTACCTGCCTATTACTCCGCTTTATACTGGTTAATTGAACGCAAATATTTAACCACATCGCTGATTTGCTCGTCAGTCAATTCCATGCCCCATGGTGGCATAAACTTCGAACGCCCCATTGCTTCGCCGCCGCGGCGAATAATCAGTTCTTTATACGTATCATTCTTATCGCTCATCACTAAATTAGCCGGTCTCGGGTTATAAAGCCGCGCCGCCCTACCTTTACCATCGGCCGCAACGCCGTGACACAAAGCGCAATAATTAGCAAAAACGATACTGCCCCGATAAATGGCCGCCTCAGGAGTATCTTTGTGAGGCCAGCCATCCGTCATATCAGCAGCCTGAGAAGGAGGAGTCTCCGCAGATGCCGGTGCAGGGGTAGCGGCAACAACCGCGGATACGGCAAGTGCCGTTAATGCAAGACAGCAAATGCGGGTTTTCAAATTCATTATTGCACCTCCACGGTCATTTTCATTTCCGGATGGATCGCACACTCAACATCGACAATACCGGGCTTATCAAACGTCACTTTCTTGGACTGCCCTTGCGGGTAGGAACCGAGATCAAAGGTCTTAGTATTCGAAAGCGAAAAAATATTGTGAAAGAACGGGTCTTCGTTTTTGAAATTAACCGAGTCACCGACCTTCACCTTAACGGTTTTCTGACTAAACTGCTTACCCTTTTGCGCAACCTCGATTTCTGCAGCGTAAACCTGAAAACAAGATAGCAACGTTCCGATAATCAATAGATGCCTAGCGAGAAAATTATATTTCATTTAACAATCCCTTTCTCAATGCGTAATGCTGCGTGATTTGCGCATTACGATTCACATAAACCTTTTCAAGCCCCAAAAAAATCGATGAACAAATGAATCCGCTCATCATGGCCTCAATTAGGAGGCAGCACAGGGAATGTTACCGGCTCGGCCGGGGATGTTAGCGCATGCAAGAAAGCAACGATCGCCTCTTTTTCATCTCGCGACAAATTGAGTGGTTTCATATTTGGCGATAGGTTGGTAGTAACAACACCGCCTTTACTGTAGTGCTCGACAACTTCCATCAATGTTTTAGCGGAACCATCGTGGAAATAAGGAGCAGTTTGATCGACATCGCGCAACGTCGGGGTTTTAAATGCACCTTTCATTAATGGAACCGGCTTTTGGGCGAAGCGACCGACATCAGGCTTTTCGCTACCCCACGATGCCAAACCTAAATTGTGAAAACCGTTGTCGGTGAAGTTCGGTGCCTGATGGCAAGCTGAACAATTTCCTTTATCCGAATTAGTAAACAATCGAAAGCCTTTAACTTGCTGCGGTGTCATCGCTTGCTTGTCTCCACGAAGCCATCGATCGAATGGGGAATTATTACTTACGATAGATCGCTCATATACGGCGATTGCTTTCGACAACGTTGCAGAGTCGATTTTTTCTCCCGGATAGGCCTTCTCGAATTTTTGACGATACATTTCATCTTCATTCAACCATTTGAATAGTTTAGGCACATCCATATTCATAATGGTCTTTGTTTCCATCGGCCCCATCACCTGGTCTTCGAGCGTCTTTTTTCTTCCGTCCCACATCTGAACGCTGTTGTAACCGGTATTGATGATCGTCGGTGTATTGCGAAGTAGAACTTGGCTATGAAAACCTTTTGCTTTCGGCAATCCATCACTCCAGCCGAATGATGGAATATGGCAAGACGCACAAGACATGTTGCCGTCACCGGATAAACGAGGATCGAAGAAAAGCATTTTTCCCAATTCAAGACGTGCGGCAGTCGGTGCGTTACTTTCGGGATATGGTGATTGCGCCGGCAAGAGCCACGCACGATCGTTGTCGGTCGGTCCGGATTCGGACGCTGTATTGACTGATACGCAAGACGAAGCGACGACAGCAACAATCAAGGACGGAAACAGTCGCACGAGCGTTCTCCTTATTGAGATGTGTTGATGAGCGGCCTCAATTGAACCGGCCTATTATCTAGCAGCACATCATTAAACTACTGTTTTAACCGATTCTAAACAATAAACACAAAGCTTTTTAGACTTATATTTGTTAAGTGCGACAACAGCTGCAATATTGTTTAAGCATTTATATATGACTAGCTGATACGGTGCCGGTATTGTGCTTGGCTTCCTTACGGCTCGCTGCCAACATTCAAAGCCCCAGCTAGGCTAGTCATTAGTGCTCTTATAAATTTGTTACCGATCTAAACAGATATCTATTTAATAGGTAAGCAGACTTTATCGCAACGATAAATTTATATCGCCGCGTCGCAACGGTGTACCTCAGCGACAAACTCACTATATAAATAGCGAATCTTCGTTACGTCTCATGCCATTTGTAATGAACTTTATAACTGACTAATTAAATAGAAAAAAAGATGGTTGTTGAGAAGCAGTTCACGTTTAAACCATTTTACAGACCGGTTTTTGCCGTCTTTTTTTAGCTAAGAGAAAGTGCTTCGAACTGTTACTGTGCCCCTTAACGCAATTATTAGTCTTTCTCTTAATGAAGGGCTAAATTTTATCCAGCCCATGCCGATAACCTTACTAACACCGGTTGCAATCCCTAGCGGACGCCGGGGTAAACCGGCTAAAACCGGATGTTCACAGATCGGTAAAGGAGCTAAAAATGCCACAAGTCGTCAATACTAATATTGCCTCGCTGAATGCGCAGCGCAATTTGAATTCTTCTCAATCTGCCCTCCAAGTTTCTCTGCAACGTTTATCCTCCGGTCTTCGCATCAACAGCGCGAAGGACGATGCTGCAGGCTTAGCGATTACCCAACGGTTCACGGCTCAAATCAACGGCTTGAACCAAGCAGCTCGTAACGCAAACGACGGTATCTCGCTAGCACAAACCGCAGAAGGCGATTTAGGACAAATTACTAACAACCTACAACGTCTTCGCGAACTAGCCGTACAGTCCGCTAACGCGTCCAACAGCTCGTCAGACCGGGCAGCGTTGAACTCGGAAGCCTCGCAGCTAATCTCTGAAATTGACCGCGTAGCACAAACCTCCGCGTTCAACGGTGTTAAGTTGCTGGACGGAACGTTTACGTCACAAGCCTTCCAAGTAGGCGCAAACGGCACAGCCAACGACCAAATCACGGTCTCGGCGATTTCCAGCGCGCGTACCACATCCTTGGGCGGTGTTACGCAAGCGTCGGTTACATCATCGGCTCCGAACACCACTGCTTTAGGTGCCACTGACGTGATCATCAACGGCGTAGCTATCGGTGCATCTTCGGCAAGTTCCGATACAGTATCGAGCTCAGGAAATTCTGCCAGCGCGATCGCCAAAGCAGCGGCCATCAATGCAGCAGCCGGTACCACCGGCGTAACGGCAAGCGTCAATGCTAACATTGCAGCCGGCACCACCTACGCTGCAGCAGCCAACACGGGCTCTGTCGATATCAACGGCGTGACCATCAACATTACGACAACCGCCGCAGCTGCAACCACGCGTTCCAACGTTGTTACCGCGATCAATGCCAAGAGCTCGCAAACTGGTGTTACCGCGCTCGACAACGGTACCACTGTGGAATTAAGTGCGGCAGACGGACGCAATATCGTCGTAGCCAACTACACCACGATCACTGCAGCTGGTTCTTCACTGGCAGCCGCAGGCACCTACGCCGGTACCTACACACTGAAGTCCGCCAACCAGATCACCATCGCCGCTGGCGCCGGTACGATCGCTAACTCGGGCGTGATTGCAGGCACGTACGCAACCGCTAGCTCGGGCAGCGCGATTAGCACAGTGGACATTTCGACAGCATCCGGCGCAACCAACGCCCTTGCTTCGATCGATGCGGCACTGACCACAGTGAACAGCACCCGGGCTTCTCTCGGTGCGTTCCAAAACCGGTTCTCGTCGGTGATCAACTCGCTACAAACCACATCTGAAAACTTAAGCGCATCGCGCAGCCGGATTCAAGATGCGGACTTCGCAGCAGAAACCGCAAGCTTGACCCGCGGTCAGATTCTGCAACAAGCAGGTACGGCGATCTTGGCTCAAGCCAACGGGTTGTCGAACAACGTGCTAGCACTGTTGAAAGGCTAAGCGTGAGAAAGCAATAACAACGTAAGGTAGAAAGAAGGCCGGATTCTCGCAAGAGGTCCGGCCTCCGGCCTACCGATAAATAGTGGGGATGATTTAATCATTACCATCATGAGCTCAGATTTAAGAAGTATTGCAGCCCCCGGCTATCCATCAGTGGATACCAATACTGCATCGGCTGGAAAAAAGGTCGAAACAACGACTGTTGTCGCCGCCTCGGCACCAGAGGTAAGTCAACCTCTTTCGCCGCAGGCTGTGCGCGTTTTGCAGGTAGATAACCAAAGCCTGCAATTCAGCATGGATGAAACAAGCGGAAAAGTAGTCGTCAAAGTTCTCGATGGAAGCACCGGTAATGTAATCCGGCAGATTCCATCGGAGCAGGCATTGGAAATCGCTCAGGCGTTGGATCAGTTACGCGGCTTTTTTGTGAACGCGAAAGCCTAGTAGTTTAGGTATTTGCGCGGGAAGGATATCGTATGACTACGACAACAGGTACGCTCTCGTCCGCTGGCTTAGGCTCTGGATTGGACATCAATGGTCTCGTCACTAAATTGATGGCGGTAGAAAGCCAGCCGCTAACTCAGCTACAACAAAAAGAAGCCTCGTATCAAGCCAAACTTACCGCATACGGCTCGCTATCAGGGGCGCTATCGGCTTATCAAAACAGCCTGGGAAATTTAAAGAATGCTGCCACCTTCAGTGCGCTGAAAGCGAATATCATCGACAGCACCGTCGCTACGGTGAGCGCATCCACCACTGCGGTAGCCGGTAGCCATTTACTAAAAGTCACCCAGCTTGCGCAAGCGCAGAGTGTCAATTCAGGCACATTTACCAATACCACCGATGTTGTCGGCACCGGTACGATCAGCATTCAATTCGGCACTTACGACTCCGGCGGCAATACCTTTACCGCAAACCCAGACAAAAGCACACAAACGATTACGATTGCTTCGGGAAACCAAACGCTCGCCGGTGTGCGCGATGCAATCAATGCTGCAAACGCCGGTGTTACTGCGACGATAGCCAACGACGGCACCGGCAATCGCCTATTGATTACATCGAAGGATTCCGGACTAGCAAACAGTCTTAAGATCACGGTAGCCGATGACGATGGAAACAATACTAATACCAGCGGTTTATCTAAACTTGCTTTCGATCCGACAGCCTTGGTCGGTGCTGGAAAAAATCTAACGCAATCGCAAGCGCCATTAAATGCCACATTTAGCGTTGACGGCTTATCCATCACCAGCGCAAGCAATACAGTCACTACTGCCATTCAGGGAGTGACACTGAATCTACTGAAAACGACAGATGCAGCCGGTACCAATATCAACGTTACACAAGACACGAGTTCGCTGTTATCCGCACTAAATTCCTTCGTTCAGGGTTACAACAATTTCCGTTCCACAATTTCTACTCTGACGGCCTACGATCCACAGACAAAACAAGGCGGAATTCTGCTTGGCGACTCCACCGCGCTCAACATCGATACTCGGTTGAGATCTCTGCTCTCCTCCGCGGTGCAAGGCGCAGATTCCAGCTATACGACGCTATCCACCGTCGGTATCAGCTTTCAAAAAAATGGAACATTAAGCTTCGATACGACGAAAGCCTCCGCAGCAATTGCCGCTAACTCGTCGGCTGTGTCAAAACTCTTCGCCGCGGTCGGAACCAGCAGCGATAGCCTTGTCTCTTATATTGGAAGCTCAAAAAATACAGTGGCGGGTAGCTACGCCGTTAACGTAAGTCAATTGGCAACTCAAGGCAAATTGGTAGGTGCTCAAGCGGCTGGATTGACGGTTACCGATAGTGTCGATAACACAGTTCAATTCACTATCGACGGAATAAGCGCAAACGTCATATTGACCTCCAAAACCTACGCCAGCGCCTCGGAGCTCGCTTCTGAACTGCAGACGAAAATCAACAGCAATACCACATTAGCCAATAGCGGAATTCAGGTCGCGGTAACGGAGTCAGCCGGCGTCTTCACCGTGACTGCACAAGATTATGGAACGAATTCCAAGGTCCTCGTTACCGCAGGTGCCGGCGCCACCAATCTTTTCGGCAACGCCCCCACGTCGACCGATGGCGTTAACGTCGCAGGCACCATTAATGGCGTTGCCGCGACCGGCAGTGCGCAAACGCTGACCAGCACTGAAGGATTGCGGATAAACATCCTCGGCGGTGCAACCGGCAACCGTGGGACGGTTACCTATAGCTCGGGTTATGCCAATCAAGTTGATCAACTTATCACGCAATACGTGAGCAGCGACGGCATCATCGCCGCGCGGACCAGTGGAATAAACACGAGTATCAAGGGACTGGAAAGCCAAGCAGAACAGCTAAGTAAACGGTTAGATACGATCGAGGCGCGCTACCGCGCTCAATTCACCGCACTTGATCAGGCAATTGCCAGCATGAACAGCACAAGCACATTTCTCACCCAACAAATAAATAATTTCCCAAGCAATAAAAAGTCATAGAGGCCAGCATCTTAAATAATCTTGGAAAAAAGGGCGCTCAATAGTTATGAACTCGTCTTATAAACAGGCAATGGCTTATGCCAACATCGGGCTAGAAACCGGTGTCGCCGCTGCAAATCCACATCGGCTTATTCTCATGTTGTTCGATGGCGCTTTAGTGGCCTTGGCTACTGCGCAAAAAAATCTAGAAGAAAAAAATATCGCAGCGAAAGGACAAGCGATTTCCAAAGCGCTGCAAATCATCGACGAAGGATTAAAGGCAAGTCTCGATGAAAAAAGCGGTGGCGATATCGCGGTACATTTAAAGGAACTTTACGAATATATGTGTCGACGATTATTACTAGCCAGTATGCGCAACGAAATTGCGCCGGTCATAGAAGTGCGCAATCTGCTTAGTCAATTGAAGGAAGCCTGGGAAGCCATTGGGAATACAGCCAACACCCCAGCTCCGGATAATCGTGACGTATAAAAGAGGTTAACATGGAACGAGAAAACTACATCATCTCCTGCTACGAATCGATGTCTACGGCGAGCGGTGAAATGCTTGCCGCGGCACGCCGTAACGACTGGGATAGCATGATTGCCGCGGAACGGGTTTGTGCACAAATCGTCGAAAAGCTCAAAGCGATGGACAACGTGGTACCGAATAACCCGCAGTTACGTCAACGCAAAGCCGAGATCATCCGCAAGGTGCTTGCTGAAGACGCGGAAATTCGTAATCTCACACAGCCGTGGCTGCAACAATTGGAGGGCTTTCTCAAAAATGCCGGCACAACCAGGAAGGTAAGCCACGCCTACAGCGCGTCTTCCAACGGCGGCGAGTGAAAGCGCGTTAAGCAATGCGGATCTCATCATGCAAACTGCTAGCTCGTTAGAATATGCAACGGCGGCCTCGGATGACCGGTCAATTCCCACTGTGGGATCGGTACGGCCGCCGACACCGGTGACACCACGACCAACAAACGATCCGACTCGGCCTCGCAAGCACCCTCGGCCGCCACCTAAAGGCAACGGCCAACAACCGCCTCCGCCTCATCAGATAGACGAATACGCATAACGTATTCTCGCCATCATGCCGGTCAACCTCATCCCAGGTAAAATTTCCGCCCCCTTGACCGGTGCGGTAGAAGCGGTCCGCGTATCGGCGTTCAAAAACACGATAAGCAGCGAGAAAGCATTATTCACTGGGCAAATTCTCAATGCCGTCATAGCCGAGCGCTTAGGTCCCGATCATTTAGTAGCGATAATCAGCGGGCAAGCTTATAACCTGCGGCTTCCTGTATCCGCAGTCAGCGGAGAAGCCTTTCAATTGGAAGTAGTCGCCACTGAACCAAAACTATTATTCCGCTTGCTGAACCCGAATGTGCAAGCCGATATACAACATGTGACTGTGAGCGACACGGCCCGCTGGATACGATCCACAGGTGAAACATTACCGAATACCGCAGGGCTGGTTGCGAAAACTCGAATAGAACCACCTAGCATCCCATTGGATCAACCCGGTGCAACTGCCGAGCTCGCCGATAATTTACGTTCCGCGGTAAGCCAAAGCGGTCTGTTTTACGAATCGCACCAAGCACAATGGATTGAAGGGAAGTATCCGATCGATACGTTACGCCAAGAGCCGCAAGCGAATACTGAAAAACTACTGTCAACATTACCGCATAACTTATCGACTGGTGCCGCCGCATCGCAAACTCAGGAGAACATCACCAATAGCAACACACTCCCCTCATCGTTGCCACCTCAACAAGCACAACCGAATTTGGTCGAACAACAGCTCGCCACATTAGCAGGTAGTCCGATCGAACTGTATGGTCAAGCGTGGCCTGGCCAAACGTTCCGCCTGAGCGTCCAACGAGACAACGAACCGAAGCCTTTTGTCGATACGGCATTAAGCGAATGGCAAAGTCATCTCACGTTAGATCTACCCAATCTCGGCACGGTCGATGCAACGCTGCATCTTTCGCAAGCCGGCGTACGTATTACATTACACGCCACCGATCAAGCCTCACTCGAAGCGCTACGAGCATCATCCAGTGACTTAGTCGATACATTAGCCAGTATGCAAATCAAAGTGCTGAACTTAGGATTGGCGCTTACGAATCATGACGGATAAACCAATCATAGCCGCCGCCCTCGCCTATCAAGAAGGCGCCGCCGCACCAACCATCACCGCCAAAGGACGCGGCAAAGTAGCTGAAGAAATTATCCGCCGCGCAAAAGAGGCAGGCGTGTTCGTCCATGAATCGGCTGAATTAGTATCGCTGTTGATGCAACTGGATCTGGACCGGGAAATTCCGCCTCATTTGTACCGAGTAGTTGCCGAATTGCTCGCGTGGGTCTATCGAATCGAGAAACGTTTGCCGCCGACGCCCAATCAGCCAGGCATCTCGAAAAATGAACCCGAATAGTTATGCTTAGTTAACGGCTTCACGTTATTCAGTCGCGATAATATCGATAATATTTATAAATTCGGGCCGCCCATGAATACTAACTCGACAAAAAGTAGCGTTTCGCTGGAACTGGAAGAGGATGATCGGTACTGGGTTTACTCACGAGCTGAAATCCTCGCAATTTTGCGTGCCGTACAAGAACAGCGCACGCTAGTCACCATTACCTTTCATCAAGGCAAGGACTTTGTCATTACGACATTGTTGTACATCGATCCGGAGTCCCAAGCACTGGTGTTCGATTACGGTCCCGACGAATCACTCAATCAAGCACTAGCCAACGCCGATCGGATGACGATTATTACCGAACACAATAACGTCAAAGTGTTGTTTCGTTCTCAACGAGCCGAAGAAGTGCTTTTCGATGAAAAGCCCGCCTTCCGTGTTGCTCTTCCGGAGGGATTGATGCGCTTGCAACGGCGTGAGTTTTTCCGCGTAGCACCATCGATGGGCGATCCGCTTCGGTCCCAATTACCAGTGAACGTCGATCGCTCAAAAACTAAGATAGAGGTAAACGTGCTCGATATCAGTTGCGGCGGCGTGGCTCTAATCGCCGACAGCGAGTTGCCGGGTGTTCAAGTTGGACAAGTCGTCAAGGGAGTACAAATCGAATTGCCGGAGATTGGAATAATTACTGCCGATGTGGAAATACGTAATATCTCTCAATACAGCGACCGTAACGACTCGATGATGAAGCGCATAGGTTGTCAGTTCGTCAATCTACCGGGAACGATTGCCAGAATGGTGCAGAAGTACATCATCAATCGGGAAGTCGCGCGCAAAAAATTAGACTAGCAAGAAAAATATTTTAAACGAATTTATCTCGCCCAATATTTACGTCGTCTTTTATCAGCAACTAAATTAAGAAAGACTTACTACACCTGCATATTCATGATGTCGTGATAAGCGCTCAAAAGTTTATTGCGCACTTGTATGGCGGCTTGGAACGAGACATTGGATTTTTGCATTGCCAGCATAGCGTCTTCCAGCGATACACCGTTTTTGCCTAGCTGGTACTGAGTCGCCAGCGACTCCGCATGATTTTGTGATTGGCTAACTTGATCCAGCGAACGCTTCAGCACTTCTAGAAATCCGCCGGAGGTGTTCGAGTTCGAGGTTGCCGTCGGGGAACTAATGACGCCGGATGCGGCAAGTGCGCCCTGTAGCGCGTCGATTTTAGGAATTTCCATGAAACACCTTGTCGGGATTACGGTAATTAACGGCTACGATAACACCCGGCTTTCTCCTAATACGGAAAGAATAAGCACACAAAATCAGCTTAATTCCGACTATCGATACGCCCTTTGGATGCCGATACAAGCAGGGTTATCCGACAACTCGAAATGCCGTAAAAAAGCCATCCTATTCCAAAGATTATTGCAGCCGGGCGCTCCGCATAATCGTCCCATGTCTCATAACGCGCTTAGCTAACAGCCATGAACCAGCTCCAACGCCTCCTGCAATTACCGCCCCGGCAGCTCATCGGAATGATGATAGCCATTGCAGCGGTAGTTGCGCTCATTAGTGGCGCTTGGATGTGGAGCCAAGCGCCTGATTTTCGCGTTTTATATAGCAATCTATCGGACCGAGACGGCGGCGCAATCGTTCAATCGCTAAACCAGATGAACGTGCCGTATAAATTCAGCGAAGGCGGCGGTTCTATTCTTGTGCCATCTAACCTGCTTTACGACACTCGCTTGAAATTGGCGTCACAAGGTTTACCTAAAGGCAGCGTGGGCGGCTTCGATATCATGGAGCAGCAAAAGCTCGGCACCACTCAATTTCAAGAGCAAATCAATTATCAGCGGGCGCTAGAAGGCGAACTCGCCAAGTCCATACAATCCATTGCGTCTGTACAAGCCGCCCGCGTGCATCTCGCCGTTCCCAAGCAAAGCGTATTTTTGCGGGAACAACAAAAACCCAGCGCCTCGGTACTCATCAATCTATATCCAGGCAAAACGCTCGATCGTGCGCAAGTCAGTGGCATTTTGCACTTGGTATCGAGCAGCGTTCCGGAACTGCCGGCGAAGAACGTCAGCATCGTCGACCAAAACGGTAATCTCTTAACCACGCAGGGCAATGCAGCCGGTCTCGATCCGCAAAAGTTGGCTTATACGCAAGAAGTCGAACAAAGCTACATCCGCCGCATCAACGATATTCTCGAACCCATCACCGGACCGAATAACCTGCGCGCGCAAGTCACTGCCGATATCGATTTCAATCAAAACGAACAAACGGCTGAAACCTATAAGCCAAACGGCACACCGACAGCGGCAGCTATGCGTAGTCAACAATCGACCGAGTCCAACAATAGCGTTGGCACCGCCCAACCTGGCGGCGTACCTGGTGCACAGTCCAACCAACCGCAAACGCCTGCTGCCGCGCCGAACAGCGCAGCCGGTTCGACGCACAATGCATCGATGCAAAAAGAAAGCACGGTCAATTACGAACTCGATAAAACCGTTCGCCTTACTCGGCAATCGGTAGGCGAACTCAAGCGTCTGTCAGCCGCTGTTGTGGTAAACAACCGCAAGGTCGTCGATGCGAAAGGAAAAGCCACCTATGTTGCGTTAGAAAAAGCGCAGCTCGATCAAATCACCGCATTAGTCAAAGAAGCCATGGGCTTCAACGAGACCCGCGGCGATACTATCAACGTCGTTAATGTCGCATTCACCGAACCTACCGTAGAGGCTATTCCACAAGTGCCGATGTGGAAAGACCCAGGCAACATCGCGTTTGCTAAAGAGGCGGGAAAGAACCTGCTCATCGGCTTATTCGGACTGTATCTGGTGTTCGGCGTATTGCGGCCGTTCCTCAAGAATCTCTTAAGCCAAGCACCTCCGCCGCCGGCAGCCTTGCCCAATAAAGAAGATGTCGTGGTATCCCTAGGGCAGTCGAATAGCACCTACGCAAACAACCTGCAAATGGCGCAGCAGATTGCTAAGCAAGATCCTAAGATCGTCGCCAACGTCGTAAAGAGCTGGGTAAGCAATAATGAATGAAGAAGGTATTCAAGCTAGCGCTATTTTAATGCTGTCGATCGGCGAAGAAGCCGCATCGGAAGTATTCAAATATCTTGCGCCGAGCGAAGTGCAACGGCTCGGTCAGGCCATGGCTAAACTGAGCGGCGTAACCCGTGACAAGATCGATGAGGTACTAGAAAAATTCCGCAGTCATGCCGAGCAGCATAGTTCGCTCGGTATGGACTCCGATGAATATATCCGCACAACGCTGATTAAAGCATTGGGCGAAGACAAGGCGAATCTGCTCTTAGATCGCATTTTGCAAGGCGGCGATGCAAGCGGCATCGAAGGTTTGAAATGGATGGATTCAGCCAGCGTTGCAGAGCTGATTAAGAACGAACATCCGCAGATTATTGCAACGATTCTTGTTCATCTTGAGCGCGATCAAGCTTCCGAAATTTTAAATAATTTTGTCGAGCGTCTACGCAACGACGTGATACTGCGCATCGCCACATTGGAAGGGGTGCAGCCGAACGCGTTACGTGAATTAAACGACGTGCTCACCAAGTTACTTTCCGGCGGTGATAGGCATAAGAAAGCAGCATTGGGCGGCGTTCGCACGGCAGCGGAAATTCTCAACTTTATCGGTACGTCGCAGGAAACAGCGATTATCGAAAGCGTGCGTGAACATGATGCAGACCTTGCGCAAAAAATTCTCGATGAAATGTTTGTCTTCGACGACATTCTCGATATCGATGACCGCAGCGTTCAATTGATATTGCGCGAAATTCAGACCGAACAACTTATCATTGCGCTCAAAGGTGCAAACGAAGGGATGCGCGAAAAGGTTTTCAAAAATATGTCGCAGCGCGCAGCCGAAACATTAAAAGAAGATTTAGAAGCCAAAGGTCCTGTTCGTCTTTCGGAAGTGGAAGCGCAACAGAAAGAAATTCTCAAGATCGTTCGCCGTATGGCGGACGAAGGCCAGATCCAGCTTGGCGCGAAAGGCGAAGATGCATTTGTCTAAACCTGATCTCCTGCCGATTCTGCCAATCGGACATATCAATCGTCCCATGCCCTGCATGAGACACTGATGTGATTACAACAAAGAAAGAATAAAATGTGCGCTGGCCGAGTGATCCCGAAAGAAGAATTAACCAAAATCGAGCGATGGGAAATCGGCCCTTTTGGCAATTCGCGTAATAAAAAAGACGAACCAGCGGAACCGCCTGTTAAGTTGCCGACCGCGGCAGAAGTAGAAGCCTTGCAACGCCAAGCGCATGAAGAAGGTTATCAGGCCGGATTAGCAGAAGCACGGGCGGAAGCAGAACGCTTGCGCGGTTTATCTCAATCTTTTTCCACATCGATTTCTGAAGTCGAGAAAGCAGTAGCCGAGCAACTTCTCAATCTTTCCATCGATATCGCCCAACAAGTAATACGCGAAGCGCTGGCCGTCAAACCCGAGCTGGTACTTCCCGTCGTGCGAGAGGCGCTTAACGCTTTGTCCGAATCCAGACAAAACAATGTAATCAGACTCAATCCCAAAGACGTCGAATTAGTCAGTCGGCATTTGGGCGACGAGCTTTCACTCGGTGGCTGGAAAATTTTCGCTGATGAATCCATCGGAGTCGGCGGTTGTCGTTTGGAATCAGCGAATGGTGAAGTCAATGCGACGCTTGCCAGCCGTTGGCAACGTGTCATTTCAACATTAGGACGCGAAGATGGCTGGATCAAATAATTCAAGCGCATCGCAATTGTGGGGCCAATATCTGGAAAATTGCCGGGAATTTGTAACGGCTACTCACCCTCTTCAAACACAGGGCCGGCTTACGCGTGTTGCGGGGCTTGTAATGGAAGCGATCGGATTGCGTTTGCCGGTGGGTAGCAGTTGCATTATTTCTCAACCGGGCCTCGCACCGGCCGAAGCGGAGGTCGTTGGTTGTTCCGGCGATCGGATTTTTCTGATGCCGGCAAGCGATGTTTATGGGCTTACCCCCGGCGCGCGCGTAACAGCCTTGGAAGCGGCGCAAAATCCGCCCGGTTACGACAAGCCATCACATCCATGGCGACGAGTCGAAGACCGCGCTAAGCATCTGCCCGTCGGTGAAGGATTACTTGGTCGCGTTCTCGACGGCGCCGGCCGCCCGCTCGATAAGTTGGGCTCATTACGTTTTCAAGCACAGGCACCGCTCACCAGCCGCCCTATTAATCCTATCGATCGTGAACCAATCAGCAAACCGATGGATGTCGGCGTGCGTGCTATCAATGCATTGCTTACCGTTGGCCGCGGTCAGCGAATGGGACTTTTTGCGGGTAGCGGCGTGGGCAAAAGCGTGCTGCTCGGCATGATGGCCCGCTACACCAGCGCCGATGTTATCGTCGTGGGGTTGATCGGTGAACGTGGGCGCGAAGTAAAAGAATTTATCGAGAATATTCTTGGCGTCGAAGGTTTAGCGCGGGCTGTAGTCGTTGCCGCGCCGGCTGATACTCCACCATTATTGCGATTGCAAGGCGCATCATATGCAACAACGATCGCGGAGTATTTTCGTGCGCAAGGTAAGCACGTTCTTCTCATTATGGATTCTCTGACTCGATACGCCATGGCTCAACGAGAAATCGCATTGGCAATCAACGAACCGCCGGCCACGAAAGGTTATCCGCCTTCAGTGTTCGCCAAATTACCGCAATTGGTCGAGCGTGCCGGTAACGGTGCTAGCGGCGGCGGATCCATCACGGCGTTTTATACCGTATTAACCGAAGGCGACGATCAACAAGATCCGATCGCCGATGCGGCCCGCGCTATTCTCGACGGGCACATCGTGCTATCTCGTTCATTAGCCGATGAAGGTCACTATCCCGCTATCGACGTTGAACAATCGATCAGCCGAGCGCTGCATTCATTGGTCGAACCAAAAGACTTCGAATCCATAAAACGCTTCAAACAGTTCTACTCGCGCTATCAACGGAATCGAGATTTAATCAATGTCGGCGCTTATGTTGCCGGTAGCGATCCATTACTTGACCAAGCAGTGATGCAGCACACACAAATGGAAGCATTCTTGCAGCAAAATATGGAAGAAAAAGTCTCGCTAGAACGTAGCGTACGAGAGCTGCATCATCTATTTCCGCCTGCAAGCGGATTTCTATAACGCGATAACAGGGGAAAGCCGTACATGCCGACTCAACAGCAAATCAGATTCCTGGTGGAAAGAGCTCAAAAAGAATCCGATGCCAAAGTGCAGCAACTCGCTCAAGCACGCAATTCACTTGCCAGTGCGGAAGCGAAACTGGGATTACTGTCTCGTTATCGCGAAGACTATCAAACACAGCTTGGCGTCACGGTGAGTCAAGGAACGAATGGCGATCAGCTACGCAACTTTCAGCGATTCATCGGCAATATCGCGCAAGCGATCGATCAGCAAACTCGCGAAGTGGAACGCCGTCGGGTAGTAGTACAGCGCACCGAATCGGCATGGCGGGAAACTCAGCGTCGATTGCAGTCTTATCGAACACTGGCTGAACGCGCAGCATCTCAAACCCGACTCAAAGAAGAACGCAAGCAGCAAAAGGAAAATGACGAATTCGCCACCAAGAACTTCCTTCAATTGGTGGGAAAAGCATAGAGCGCCATAACAAAATGGAGCGAAGCGATTCCGACAAGACCTGCCGCCAGAATCATTTTGTTATGTGCTTTTAATAGATAGTTTGCTTTGTATAGAGGTCCATCATGCCTGATTTAACTGTATCGGTTTCTCCTCCGCCTGCGGTGCACGCATCCGGCCAAACAAACAACGCAGCAGGCGATGCCGGCAATGCCGACAATCCGAGCGGATTTCATGCGCTGCTATCGGAACAAATGGCGGCTGGAAAAGCGCGAACAACGCCGACAACACCAACAGCAACGACATCGCATCCTGTCAACGATACGGAAAAAAAAGCCGATGCGGCCACAGAAGATGACAAGCATAGCGATGACAGTGCTATTCAAGTGGTTGCCACTCACGCCGTCGAGGCCCTACTTCCGATTTTGCCGCAGACTCCTGTGAATGGCATCAACATCGCCCCCTCTAGCGTCGCGGTAGGCGGCGGTGATCAAGCGATTAAATCTGCTACAGCACCGATCACAGCGACCAATGACACTGACGTCTCAGCCAAATCACAGCTGCAAGCGCAAGTTCAGTTTCATGTTCAACTTCAAGCTGCGGCACCTCAATTGCAACCACAAACACAGCAAACCGATGCAGTCACAGCAATGGTTTCGGCACTCGAAACGACACAAAAATCAGCGAGCGCTCGCAACATCGCGACCAACATCGATAACACGATGCCGCTTTCAATCGCTCCCGCAAACATAGCCGCGCCGGCGAATACTTCAGCACCGACAGCCGCTCCGATTGCTCTCCAAGCCAACGTCGGCACGCCCGCATGGAACGGCGAACTGGCGAATACCATGAGCTACGTGGTGGGAGAGAAAATGCAATCGGCTCAATTGCATCTGAATCCTTCACATCTAGGGCCGGTAGATGTACATATTCAAATCGGCAACGATCAGCAAACCAATATCTCGTTTGTGGTAGCCAATGCCGACACGCGTATGGCCATTGAAAATGCAATGCCGCAACTACGCCAAACACTTGCCGACAGCGGCATCAGCATGAGTAATTTCTCGGTAAGCGCCGATGCCTCAGCCGGCACATTCCAACAACACAGCGGGCAACAACGAGGTTCCGGTAATGGCCCAGCCTCTAACTCCGGTAGCGAGCCGGCGATAGCATCTATGAGAACCGTTTCTATAAACGGCTTAGTGGACGTATTTGTGTGACTCGAATCACCATTCCGGTAAAGCGCATTTCATAAATAGCCCATCACAACCATAACAAGCAAGATAAACGGGTTTTTACCAGCTTTATTACACCTTCGGTTAATTGGTTCGGTAAGCATAATCTTTACTGGGAATAACAATTTTACCGACCGCACTACCAATACCGTACAGGACCGAAATTAATATGGCTGCAAAACCGTCTTTAAAGTCAGTGGAACCAGCGGCAGCGGCAGCAGAAGCTCCCGCTGCCGCACCGAAAAAGAAAAGCAAAAAACTTCTTATCGTTGGTTTGATATTGCTATTGCTGCTAGCTGGCGGCGGGGGCGCGGCTTGGTACTTCTTGATGGGGCCAGGGGCAGAACACCCTGAGGCTACTCCAGGAGAAGAGGGAAGCGAAGAAGCAGCGAAGGCGAAGGAAAAAGAAGATAAAGAGAAAGACAAAAAAGTTGTCTTCGTTCCCCTAGAACCGTTTACCGTTAACCTGCAAGGTGAAGGTGACCATTATCTGCAAATAACCATTGTTCTCGAAGTCGCGGAAGAGTCCGTGACAGACGCAATTAAATTAAAAATGCCACTGATTCGCAATCGGCTTCTATTGCTCTTATCCTCAAAGTCGCCACCGGATTTAAATACATTGGAGGGTAAGCAAAAGCTTGCTAATGAAATTTTGGCTGAAGTGCGTCAGCCGCTCCCAGGAAAAACAGACGACCGTGGTGTAAAAAGCGTCCTGTTCAATTCGCTGATTATCCAATAACCATATATGGGCAACGAGATCCTCTCACAGGAAGAAGTCGACGCGTTACTCAAAGGAGTGACCGGCGAAGCCGATACCGTTGAAGAGGATCACAGCCCTGAGGGCATTCGCCCGTACAATCTGGCTACCCAAGAGCGTATCGTTCGCGGGCGCATGCCGACGTTGGAAATCATTAATGACCGCTTCGCTCGCTTGCTGCGCATCGGATTGTTTAATTTCATGCGGCGCAGTCCGGAAATATCCGTAGGACCGGTAAGAGTACTCAAGTACAGCGAATTCGTCCGCAATCTCGTTGTGCCAACTAATCTGAATATCGTGCAAATTAAACCGTTGCGCGGTAATGCGCTTTTCATCTTCGATCCTAGCCTTATATTTCTTATCATCGATAATTTATTTGGCGGTGACGGACGTTTCCATACTCGCGTCGAAGGACGAGATTTCACGCCCACGGAGCAGCGGATTATTCATCGCATGCTTGAAGTCGTATTCCAAGATTATGAAAAGTCGTGGCAAACGGTGAATCCGGTGAAGTTCGAATATGTGCGTTCCGAAATGCACACGCAATTTGCCAATATCGCAAACCCCAGTGAAGTAGTAATCGCTTATTCGTTCAATATCGAACTTGGCAGCGGCGGCGGTAATTTCCACGTATGTATCCCTTACTCCATGATCGAACCGCTTCGCGATGTTCTGTACAGCAGCGTACAAGGCGATCAAATGGAGCCGGATACACGTTGGCTGCGCATGCTGTCGCATCAAGTGCAGGCAGCAGAAGTAGAGTTAGTGGCCAATCTCGCGGAAGTGCCTGTCACTTGCGAGCAAATTCTCAATATGAAAGCAGGCGATGTGCTGATGCTTGATCTCCATCCGCACGTCAATGCCCAAGTCGACGGCGTGCCTGTATTCGAGTGTTCTTACGGCGTATCCAACGGTCAGTACGCCATCAAAGTGGAAAAACTTATTACTCCGGCGGCACAGGAGAAAATGGCAGGAGAAGACAATGTCAGATAATCAAGAATCCGTAGAAGACGAATGGGCTAGCGCCTTGTCGGAGCAAGCAAGCTCCGTTCAGCCCGCTAGTGAAAAGTTGTTCCAAAATCTATCGGAAGGTCGCGCCACGCCGACGACCCATCACGATATCGATATGGTGCTCGATATCCCCGTATTGCTGACGGTAGAACTCGGACGCACCAAAATCGCCATCAAGAACATACTGCAATTGGCCCAAGGTTCGGTCGTAGAATTGGATGGCCTCGCCGGCGAACCCATGGATGTGCTCGTTAACGGCTGCCTCATCGCGCAAGGCGAAGTGGTTGTGGTGAACGATAAATTCGGTATTCGCCTGACTGACATCATTACGCCATCCGAGCGAATTCGAAAGCTCAACCGATGAATGTGCTCAGCGCAATCGATCGAGCTTTTTGCTCCGTATCGAAATCGGTATTTGTCGGCATTACGCTCGCCGTTAGCCCATTGCCGACGATGGCAAACGAACCTGTGTCGATGCCGACAGCATCGTTAAGCTTGCTGCAAGTCATGTTCGGGCTGGTTATTGTCATTGGCTTAATACTTTGCTCGGGTTGGTTAGTACGCAAGCTCAATCCGAGTGTCACACGCGGGTCGCTTCTTCGTGTCGTCACAGCAGCATCGGTAGGTCAACGCGAACGCGTTGTCGTAGTCGAAATCAATAATAACTGGCTAGTGCTGGGCGTGGCGCCCGGTCAGGTAAATTTACTGCAAACCATGCCGAAAGCTGCCGAACTACCAGAAGAAACTTTGCGCGCCGCACCGAAATTCGTCGATAAGCTGAAAGAGGCAACGAAGCGCTATGGCCGCCGGTAAATCCATTCTCGCTACGCTTTTACGATACTTGCCGCTCATCGCACCGGGCTTGCTTATATCGTTGCCGGCGTTTGCAGAACCAATCAATTTAACCGCCATTACCGCGACGCCAACACCCGGCGGCGGACAATCCTATTCGCTATCAATCCAGATTTTTATTTTGCTGACAGCACTGGCTTTCTTACCGGGCTTATTGCTGATCATGACGGGGTTTACCCGCATCATCATTGTGCTTTCATTGTTAAGGCAAGCCTTAGGAACACAAACCTCTCCGCCCAACCAAGTTCTCGTTGCATTGGCGCTGTTTCTCACTATGTTCTTAATGGCGCCGGTTTTCGAAAAAATCTATGACGATGCCTACCTGCCCTTCTCTCAGCAAAAGATCAATCAAGATGAAGCCCTGAAGCGAGCGGCTGCGCCACTCAAAGCGTTTATGTTGAAGCAAACTCGCGAACCCGATCTTGCACTGTTCATGAAACTCGGCAATCAGCCGCCGGTAAATTCAACGGAAGAAATTCCACTTAAGGTATTAGTACCTGCATTCGTTACGAGCGAATTGAAAACCGCATTCCAAATCGGATTCATCGTCTTCATACCATTCATCATTATCGACATGGTGGTATCCAGCGTACTCATGTCACTGGGGATGATGATGCTATCTCCCGTATTGATTTCGCTGCCGTTCAAGCTAATGCTCTTCGTACTGGTTGATGGCTGGACTTTGCTTATCAGCTCACTCATACAGAGTTTCGCATTATGATGACTACACAAAGCGTTATCACCATCGGTCGGCAAGCGCTGGAGTTAACGCTTTTAGTTTCAGCGCCAATGTTACTTACCGCCCTAGCCGTGGGCTTGTTGATCAGTATCTTTCAAGCGGCGACTCAGATCAACGAAGCCACCTTATCGTTCATCCCTAAACTGGTTGCGCTGTTTGTCGTCATCGTCATCGCTGGTCCATGGATGCTGCAATTAATGGTGGATTACATACAGCGGCTATTCAGCAGCATTCCCACTTTAATCGGCTGATCCATGAGCGGTGAAAGCGCCTTCTTCATATGCTGCAATTCACCGACCATCAATTACTAGGCTGGATCGCTGCTTGGTTCTGGCCTTTTTGCCGCATTGGCGGGTTATTTAGCACGGCTCCTATTTTCCAGAACGGCGTCATTCCGGCTCCCGTAAAAATAGCGCTTGCTGCCTTGACCGCCGCACTTATCGCCGGACAAGTAGAGTCTCCAGCTACTGTCGCTATATTTTCCATAGACGGTATGTTGATGCTTGCCAAGCAACTCATCATCGGCGCAACGCTGGGATTAACCATGCGCTTAACGTTCGTTGCGATCGAATTAACGGGAAATCTGCTTGGATTACAAATGGGCTTAGGCTTCGCCATGTTTTTCGATCCGGAGCACAGCTCACAAACACCCGTACTAGGCAGCTTATTAAGTTACCTTGCGATGCTGATATTTATGGTGCTAAACGGTCATCTAATAATGATCGCCGCCGTGGTAGAAAGCTTTCAAACACTGCCGTTGACTTCAGGTGCTGCGCTTTCCTTAGATTGGAGCGCGTTGACATTACAAGGTAGCACCATATTCAGCATCGGTTTCCATTTGGCCTTACCGGTATTAGCCACTTTGCTGATTACTAATCTGGCGCTCGGTGTTCTGACTAGGGCTGCGCCGCAGCTTAATTTATTTTCTGTCGGATTTCCTATTACGCTGATGATTGGGCTTATCGCGTTTGGAATAGCTATGCCTTACATGGGGAATTTGATGGAGCGTTACATGATGGAGGTACTTCAGCAATTAGGGAGATAGGGAACTCATATGGGTCGAATACCGACATGGTTTATTTTCGGTGAGCCAATCACAAAGTGATGTGGTTTACAGGCAACGTTCGTGCTCATAGGAATAATTTGGTAATCCACTCGCGTTAAATTTGCGATATAGGTGATAGGGTTTTTTGAAATTTCTTAATGGAAATTAAAAATGAAAATAAAATTTTTTAATAAAAACAAATTACTTGCTGTCATCTTCATGTTGATCATTACGGGTGTTTACCCGACGACTGCACAGGCCCAAACCGCAGGTACTCCACAGGTGGCCTGGACAGCGGCCATGCTGCAAGGGGTGGCTCTAACAGGAAGCAATTTCACCTGCCGCATGATCACACGCCCCACTATTCCTGGAGATACCATTCGGATTCATCTCTCCAATTTCTTCGGAGACAACCCGGTAACATTCAATGCGGCAACCGTTGCGCTACGTACATCGGGAGCGGCAGTGTCAAACATCGCGACGGTGAGATTTGGCGGGCAAACGTCAGTTACCATTCCTGCCCATGGTCAAGTGGTAAGCGACCCTATTACCTATACCGTCAACGGTCAGCAGGATCTGGCTGTGAACCTCTACTACGCGGGCGCTAATCCGACCGTGACGAGTAAACCCTCGAGCCGGACGACTTCCTATTGCAGTAGTCTTACCGGCTCAGCGGGCAATCTTACTAGCAGTACTACCGGCACTGCATTCACCAATTCGGGAACCTATGTGTATTGGGTCAGTGCCGTCGATGTGTATCAGAGTATGCCACGCGGCGCGATTGTGAGTATAGGGAGTTCTACTACTGAAGGCTTGAAAGCGACTATCGATCAAAATAAGCGTTGGCAGGATGTGGTGTCCACGTATTTACTCGGCTCATCAAACCCGAAATCGATTGTGGTCGAAGGCATTTCCGGTGATACGGTCTGTTCCGGGAACGCGCTGAATGGCGGCGTCGCTCGCATAAATCGCGAAGCCCTGGCTCAGGCCAATGTTTCTGAGGTATTTCTTTCTCACTTCGGAGGTAATGACCTTAATAACGGCGCCACCGGAGATGCCGTCATTGCCTGCTATCAAAACATCATCAACCAAGTTCGATCGGCGGGACTGAAAATCGTTGGCGGAACGTTGTTTCCCCGGAGTTTTGCCGCCGGGTCAACACAAGAAACCTATCGGCAGCAGGTCAACACCTGGATAAAGACGCCTGGCAACTTTGATGCCTTTATCGATATCGATGCGGCAGTACGAGATCCTAGCAATCCGAACAATATTCTTCCGGCCTACAACTCAGGTGATAATGTGCATCTCAACGATGCGGGCCACAATGCGGAGGGACAGGCAGTTATCAGCGCGATTGGGGTCTTCAATAGGAATGGCGGTGATAGCGCTAGAGGCGTAGGTCCTGGCACTTATGACGACATGGATTATTGGCCATTCGTGTACGCAGGTAGCTGGAACCATGACGTGAACTGCGTACCGAACTGCTACAAGAACACCAAAAGTTGGAATGCCACCCGCACCGGCAACGACAGTGTCACGGTGACGTTCAACGGCACGCAGATCCAGCTCTACGGGATAAAAGACGACCACTTTGGCATCGGGGCGGTGTCAATCGATGGGGGAACCGAAACCAACATCGACTTCTACGCATCCGTGCGGGTGGCTAACCAACTCATGTGGACTAGTCCGGTATTGCCGAATGGCACACACACCTTCAAGCTGCGCTCGACGGGGACCAAGAACGTAAGTAGTACGGATGTTTGGGTCGAGCCGGATGCGGTCGTTGTTGGCGGCCCAGGCATCTTTGATGACATGAACTATTCGATGTTTTCATACTCGGGCAGTTGGAACCATGATGCGAGCTGCGTACCGAATTGCTACAACGGCACCAAAAGTTGGAATG
>Ga0157374_10000172_pt1 | contig 59888 bp, 57 predicted proteins | sample M25metaG_FD_115308 | JGI IMG/M metagenome (GOLD analysis project Ga0157374, IMG submission 115308) | Miscanthus rhizosphere microbial communities from Kellogg Biological Station, Michigan, USA - M2-5 metaG | ecosystem: Host-associated > Plants > Roots > Rhizosphere > Soil | place: USA: Michigan...
ATCGACCTGCCGGCGGGCGGGCGCCACAACGACAAAGAGGCCGCGCAATGAGCGGGGCACAGCCAGGGCGTGCGCTGCTGGGGTGCATCGCCGACGATTTCACCGGTGCGACCGATCTCGCGAACATGCTCGTACGCGGCGGCATGCGCACGGTGCAAACGATCGGTGTACCCGAGGCCCAGGAAGTCGCCGCGGCCGCACGCGGTGCCGACGCACTCGTGGTTGCACTGAAGTCGCGCACGATCGAGGCGGCCGATGCGATCTCTCAGTCGCTCGCCGCACTCGAATGGCTGCGCGCGCAAGGTTGCCGTCAGTTCTTCTTCAAATACTGTTCGACTTTCGATTCGACCGATGCAGGCAACATCGGCCCGGTGGCCGAGGCGCTCCTCGATGCTCTCGCCGATCTGCCCGGCAGCGGTTTGACCATTGCCTGTCCTGCTTTTCCGGAAAACGGACGCACCGTTTATCGAGGACATTTGTTCGTCGCCGATGCGCTCTTGAACGAGTCGGGTATGGAGAACCATCCGCTCACCCCGATGCGCGATCCCAATCTCGTGCGCGTGCTCGAACGGCAAACCCAGGGCACAGTCGGGCTCGTGCGCTATGACGCGGTGGCGCGCGGTAGCGATGCCGTGCGCGTTGCTTTGGCCGCCGAACAGGCCAAAGGCGTGCGCATTGCGATTGCCGATGCGATATCCGACAGCGATCTGCACACGCTGGGCGCGGCATGCGCCGATATGGCGCTCCTGACGGGCGGCTCGGGTCTCGCGCTCGGGCTGCCGGAGAACTTTCGTCGCGCGGGGTTGCTGTCAGCGGCGTGCGATGCGGGGGCACTGCCGCGCGTCGATGGCGGTGCGGCCGTGCTGGCCGGCAGTGCATCGAGAGCGACGCTTGGGCAAGTGGCGGCATGGCGGGCGTCGCGCCCGTCGTTTCGCCTCGATCCGCTCGCGCTGGCCCACGGCGAGCCGCTCGTCGAACAGGCGGTGGCTTTCGCACGAGAGCACTTCGAAGCATCGACACCCGAGCCGGTGCTCGTCTATGCCACCGCCACACCTGACGAGGTGCGGGCCGCCCAGCACGAACTCGGCGTCGAGCGCGCCGGAGCACTCGTCGAAGCCGCGCTTGCATCGATTGCCCGCGCGCTTCATGCGCTGGGCGTACGCAGGTTCGTCGTCGCAGGCGGCGAAACATCCGGCGCCGTCGTGCAAGCGCTCGGTGTGCGCGCGCTGCGCATCGGCACGCAAATCGATCCGGGCGTGCCCGCAACGGTGAGCATCGGACCGACCCCGCTCGCGCTGGCGCTCAAGTCGGGCAACTTCGGCAGCGTCGACTTTTTCGAGAAGGCGCTGCGTCAACTCGGCGGAGCAGCGTCATGACGGTCTTGCTCAATTTGCGACAGGCTGAATCCGCGGCGCGCGAAGAGATTTGCACGACCGGTGCGAGCCTGTACGCGCGAGGCTATACGGTCGGCACGGCGGGAAACATCAGTGCGCGCCTGGACGACGGCTGGCTCATCACGCCGACCGACGCATGCCTCGGACGGCTCGATCCGGCGCGCATTGCCAAGGTCGATCTGGACGGGCACCCCGTTTCGGGAGACAAGCCGTCGAAAACGCTTGCGCTGCACCGCGCGATCTACGAGGCGAGCCCCGCATCGCGCGGCATCGTCCATACGCACTCGACGCAGCTCGTGGCACTCACGCTCGCGCGGCCCGAGGCGGGCGGTGTATGGCGCGACGACGACGTACTGCCGCCGATCACGCCGTACTACGTGATGAAGGTGGGCCATGCGCCGCTGATCCGTTACCGCCGCCCTGGCGACAGCGAAGTTGCACGAGAAGTCGCCGCGCTGGCGGCAACGGTGCGAGCCGTTCTGCTCGAACGGTTGGGGCCCGTGGTCTGGGAGCGTTCCGTCTCGCACGCTTCGTACGCGCTCGAGGAATTCGAAGAGACCGCGCGGCTGTGGCTCATGACGACGCCGCGCCCGGAACCGCTCGACGAAACGGCGCTCGACGAATTGCGGCAGACGTTCGGCGCCCGCTGGTAGCGCGTCCGAGCGAGCGTAGCAGAGCAGCATCACAAATCCAACGAAGCCGGCGGCCGCATCCGCGCGACCCGCGAAGGCGAATATAGGAGACATTCGATGGGAATCACCCAAGCCCCCCATGCGGCGCTATCCGGCGCCAGCCCGGCCGTCCCACCCGACGGACTCGCCGCTCCGCTGCCGCCTGCCAGCGCTGAACTCGAGGGCGCATACCGCCGCGTGTTCTGGCGCATCGTTCCGTTTCTCATGCTTTGCTACGTTGTCGCCTATCTCGATCGCGTCAATGTCGGTTTCGCCAAGTTGCAGATGTCTCAGGATCTTGGTTTCAGCGAGACCGTGTTCGGCCTCGGCGCCGGGATCTTTTTCTTCGGTTACTTTCTTTTCGAACTGCCGAGCAACTTGCTGATGCATAAGCTCGGTGCACGAATCTGGATCGCTCGAATCATGATTACATGGGGGATCCTGTCGGGTCTCTTCATATTCGTGAAGACGCCGACGCAGTTCTACGTATTGCGCTTTGCGCTGGGATTGGCCGAGGCCGGCTTTTATCCGGGCGTGATCCTTTACCTGACCTACTGGTTTCCGTCGCACCGGCGCGCCAGGATCGTTGCGGTGTTCATGTCCGCGATCCCGCTGTCGGGCATCTTCGGAAATCCGCTGTCCGGTTGGATCATGCAGACGTTTCACGGAACCCACGGCTTCGGCGGCTGGCAGTGGATGTTCATCATCGAAGCGTTGCCGGCACTCGCGATCGGTGTCGCGACGATCCTGTACCTCGACAACGGCATCGCTCATGCAAAATGGCTCTCGGCGCGAGAGAAATCGTTGCTCGAAGCCGAAATTGCCGCACAGCCGCAGCAGCATCGCGACGCGGGCGCGCATCGGCTCGGTGCCGTTTTTCGCGACGCGCGTCTGTGGTGGATGTCGTTGATCTACTTCTGCTTCGTCACGGGGCAATACGGGCTGACGTTCTGGATGCCGACGCTCGTGAAGTCGACCGGCGTGTCCGGCGCGTTCAATATCGGCCTCATCAGCGCCGTCCCCTTCCTGTTCGCGATCGTCGTGATGAATGTGTTCGGGCATAGTGCGGACAAGCGCCGCGAGCGCCGCTGGCATCTGATCGTCCCCGCATTGGCGGGCGCCATCGGTTTCGTCATCGCAGCCTCGTATGTGCAGAACACCGTCGTGGCCGTCACGTTCCTCGCACTTGCCGCGGGCGGCGTGCTGACCTGCGCACCGCTTTTCTGGTCGCTGCCCACCGCATTCCTCTCGGGCACCGCCGCCGCGGCCGGCATCGCGATCATCAATTCCGTCGGCAATCTGGCCGGATTCGCGAGTCCCTATATGATCGGCTATCTCAAAGATCTGACGCACAGCACGAGCTCGGGCATGTATGTGCTCGCAGCGACACTCGTGCTCGGCGCGCTAGCCGTCTGGCTGACGCCCGCGAGGCTCGTGAATCGCTGAGCCGGGCAGCGCGCGGCGCGCGCTCGGGCGAGCGCCGCAACGTTGCACGTGATGCGCCCTCGACACTGAAAGGAGTCCTATCATGCCGCGCTTCGCCGCGAATCTGACGATGATGTACAACGAGTATGCGTTCCCCGATCGCTTCGCCGCCGCGGCGAGGGACGGGTTCGCGGCCGTCGAGTACCTCTTTCCCTACGATTTTTCCGCGCAGGAATTGAAAGCCCGGCTCGACGCCAACGGTCTCGTGCAGGCGCTCTTCAATGCACCGCCTGGCGACTGGGCAGCGGGCGAGCGCGGTCTGGCATCGTTGCCCGGGCGAGAGGACGCCTTCGCCCGGGGCGTCGATCGTGCGCTCGAGTACGCTGCTGTGCTCGGCAACGACAAGATCCATGTGATGGCCGGGCTAGCCGGGCCCGGGGACGATCATGCGCGCCATCGCGACACCTATTTGAGCAATCTCGCGCTCGCCGCGGACAGGGCGCGCAGCGCCGGCATCACGATCGTGATCGAGCCGATCAACACACGCGATATGCCCGGCTATTTCCTTAGCCGGCAAGACGACGCCCAGGCGATCTGCCGCGAGGTCGGTGCGGCGAATCTGAAAGTGCAGTTCGATTGCTATCACTGTCAGATCGTCGAGGGCGACCTCGCAACGAAGCTCCAGCGCGATATCGCAGGCATCGGACATATCCAGATTGCGGGCGTCCCCGAGCGGCACGAGCCGGACCTCGGCGAGCTCAACTATCCGTATCTGTTCTCGCTCATCGACGCATTGGGTTACGACGGCTGGATCGGCTGCGAATATCGGCCGCGCGCGGGCACGTCCGACGGGCTCGGGTGGTTCGCGCCATACAAGCGCTAGGCGCCATCGCCCAGGGCCGCGAATCGTCGGGATGCCGGACGAACTGAAACAGGACCACGAGGAATAATCCAGATGAAGGTACTGATCACCGGAGGTGCGGGCTTTCTCGGTCAACGGCTCGCGCGCAGGCTGCTCGATGAGGGCGCGTTGCCCGGTTCCGAGGGCCGCACCCAACCCATCGACGAATTGACGTTGCTCGATGTCGTGCCCGCTCCGAGCGTGGGCGATACGCGCGTGCGCAGCGTAGTCGGCGATATTGCCGAGCGGCGCGTGCTCGAAGACGCGATCGATCCGGACACTTGCGCGATTTTTCATCTCGCGGCGATCGTGAGCGGTCAGGCGGAAGCGGACTTCGATCTCGGCATGCGGATCAACCTCGACGCGTCGCGCCAATTGCTCGAGGTATGCCGCGCACGGGGACATCGTCCGCGCGTCGTGTTCACGAGCTCGGTCGCGGTCTACGGAGGCGCGCTGCCTGAGATCGTGCGCGACGACACCGCGCTCGATCCGCGCTCTTCGTACGGAATGCAAAAGGCGGTCGCCGAGCTGCTGCTCGCCGATTACACCCGCCGCGGCTTCGTCGACGGCCGCGTCCTGCGGTTGCCGACCATCAGCGTGCGGCCGGGGCGGCCCAATGCCGCGGCGTCCTCGTTTGCGAGCGGTATCGTGCGCGAGCCGTTGGCCGGCGAGACCGCCGTGTTGCCGGTCGACCCGGCAACACGATTGTGGCTGCTTTCGCCGCGCGCCGCGATCGAGGCCCTGGTGCACGGTTATGCGCTCGATGCGTCGCTGCTTGGAGACAGGCCGATCGTCAATTTGCCGGGCTTGTCCGTCAGCGCCGGGCAGATGATCGATGCGCTGCGCGCGGTGGCAGGCGACGCCGCTGCCGCGCGAGTCGTTTATCGACGTGACGAACGTATCGAGCGCATCGTCGGCAGTTGGCCGGGACGGTGGGATACGACGCGTGCGGAATCGCTTGGGTTTATCGGCGACCGTGACTTCGTCGATGTGATCCGGGCGTACCTCGGGGATGACGCGCCACGCACCTAGCACCCGAAACGCCAGCCCGATTTGATTTAAATCAAATAAAAACGGGGTGCGTTTTAAACGGTTGGATGATAATGTCCGCAATCGTTTGCGGATTATTCTATTACCCTCGGGTTATGGAGCACTTCAGAAAGTAATTTACCCCGCCGTTATTGCCTTCAGTTACAAAGGAATGACGGCCATGGGATTGCCTGTACTCGTGGTGGACGACTCGACGCTCGCCCGCCGCTTGCTGATCAACGCGTTACCGGACGCCTGGGATATCGATGTGTCTCAGGCGTCGAACGGCTCCGACGCCATCGCGGCATACCGCGAAGGGCGCGCTTCGATCATGTTTCTGGATCTGACGATGCCGGGCATGACGGGTTTCGATGTCCTCGAAACGGTGCGTGCGGAAGGACTCGACAGCTTCGTCATCGTCGTGTCCGCCGATATCCAGCCCGAAGCGCGAGTACGCGTGAAGGCACTGGGTGCCGTCGCCTTCGTCGAAAAACCCATTTCTAGCGAAAAGCTGTTGCCCATCCTGAAAGAGTATGGACTCTATGAGTGACGCGATCTTGAGCGGCGACCGGCGCGACGCGCTTCAGGAAATCGCCAACATCGGGATGGGGCAGGCCGGGGCGAGACTGGCTGCATTGCTGGGCCGGTTCATTCATCTTTCCGTGCCGCGCATCCGCATGGTGGACACCGTTTCGCTGCCGTCCGCCGTGCGCGACATGCTCGACTTCACCGAGCCTGTCACGGCGCTGCGCCAAAGCTTTCGCTGCGACATAGCCGGCGAAGCCATATCGCTGTTCGATAGCCGAGGCGCGGCGCACATGAAGTTCGTCTTCCGTGCCGACGAGTCTGAACTCGCGTCGCCCGAGGAGGCCGACGAGCAAGATATCGAAGCGTTGTCCGACGTCGCCAATCTCATCACCGGGGCCTGCCTGACGGGCCTGTTCGAGCAGATCGGGCAGGTACCGACATTCACGCCGCCGCGCGTGATGGGTGCGCATCTCGATCTCGAAGACATCCTCAACCCGTCGAAACTGCCATGGGACAGGGCGTTGCTGCTCGAGGTGACGTTGCAGACGGAAGATGGCGTGTTCGGATCGCACCTGCTGACGCTGATGACGGCGAAGGCGGTCGAGGCGCTGGTCACCGCGCTCGACGGATTCCTCGCCAATCTCTGACGGCGTCTTCGAGGCAGAGGCAGTCAATGGAAATGCCCGATACCGCCCGGCTTGCCGAGCTTGCGCTCGAGCGGGTTCAGCTGGGGATTTTCGCCGTCGATCGCGACTATCGCATCGTAATGTGGAATCGCTTCATGTCCGAGCATAGCGGCGTTTGCGCCGAGGCCGCGCGCGGACTCAGCATCTTCGAATGCTTTCCCGATCTGCCGCATGCCTGGCTCAAGCGCAAGTTCGATACCGTGTTCCTGCTGCACAGCGGCTCGTTCTCGTCGTGGCAACACAGGCCGTGGCTGCTGCCGTTCGAACACGATTGCCCGATCACCGGATCGTTCGACCGCATGCAGCAGGATTGCGCGTTCATGCCGCTCATGGAAGACGGCCAGGTCGTGGCTGTCTGCGTGACGATTGCCGATGTTACGGAGCTTGCCGCCGCCTGGCGCGAAAAAGAGGCGGCGCTCGAAGCGCTGCGCGATTCGTCCGAGCGCGATGCGCTTACGGGCCTGTTCAATCGGCGTTACATCATACGGCGTCTCGAAGGCGAGTATCGCGCCTGGCAGGCGAGCGGCGAGGTGTTTTCCGTGCTGCTGTTCGACATCGATCACTTCAAACACGTCAACGATACGTACGGTCATCCGGCCGGCGACGCCGTATTGCGACGGATCGCCGCGACCGTCGCGGACGAGATCGGCGACACGGGCGTGCTCGCGCGCTACGGCGGCGAGGAGTTCATGGTGATCCTTCCGCATTGCGATCCGGCCGGCTCGCGAGCGGCCGGCGAGCGCATTCGTCAAGCGATTGCCGGCGATGGCATCGTGCTGCCGGATGTGCGGCTGAGTGTGACCGTCAGCGTCGGCTGCGCGACGGTGCGCGAGGGTGCGGCGAGCGTCGAGCTGCTCGTCGAAGAGGCCGATCACGCGCTCTACGCTGCCAAGCGCGGCGGGCGCAATCGCGTCGCGATGGCCGTCGCGCACGCGTGACGCAGCCGCAGCTGCTCGAATCAATGAAATGCGTTGACGCCAATCCGCTTTCGCAAGCGCGTTTGCATATGCAGGTATCGATGGCGGACATGCTCCGCGACGAAGCGATCATGACGGTTGAGTATGCCCCCCAGGTCGCGCGAGGGGGCGGCCCGTTTTAACGACGCGTGTACACTCCGCTATGACGACGATCGGCGCAAAGTACAAGCGGGCCGTAGGCGGGACGCAGGGGCGCTTGGCCCGGTGCTCGGGAGGCCTTACTCGAGCCAGTCTTGCCTCCCCAATGCATGCGTTAGCGATCCGTCGGGACGCGGAGAAAGTGACGCATGAGCCGAACCCCCACCCATTCGCCCGTTTCGAACCTGCTCGAGGAATTGAAACGAAATAATGCCGCCCTGCAGGAGCGGGCCGATCGTCTCGAACGGCAGCTGACGCGCCTCGATGGGCTCTTGCAACTGAGGGCGCGGGAGCAGACGCAATCGCTGCTCTCGACCCAGGTCGAACTCGATGCGCAATTTGGCCGGCTCGCCGAGTGCAGCCCGGACGTCATCTGCCGTTACGATCTCCAGTGCCGTCTCGTCTACGCGAACTCGGCTTTGCAGGCCACGCTTGGCCGCCCGCTGGAGATGCTGCTCGGAAAAACCCCGAGCGAGCATCATCCGGGCGAAACGCTCGCGGTGCTTCATCAACGGCTCGCCGAGGTGATTGCATCGGGCTCGCCGCAGGAACTGGGGATGTCGTTGGCGGATCCGAGCGGGACCGTCCGCCATCACCATATCCGCATCGTTCCCGAGCGCGGGCCCGCGAAAGAGGTCATTGGCGCGCTGGCGCTCGGGCGCGATATTACCGAATGGCGCAATGCCGAAGAAAGACTGCATGCGAGCGAACAGGCGTTTCGCGCCGTCGTCGAACATTCGCCCGACTATATCGCCCGCTACGATCGCGCCTTGCGCCGTACCTACGTCAGCCCGGCGTTGCTCAACTTTGCCCCGAACGTGATCGGTCGATCTCCCGCGGAACTGTCGCCCATCGTCGATACCGGCCGATATATGGCGCAGCTCAGATATGTTCTCGAAACAGGAAACGAGATCACCGACGAAATGCGGTTTCGCGACGGCTCCGGCGCGCTACGCTGGGGGCATATGCGCGTGGTGCCGGAGCTGGCGCCTGACGGGACGGTGGCAAGCGTTCTTGCCATCTGCCGCGATATCGACGAGCTCAAACGCAACGAACAACTGTTTCGCACGCTGACCGAGAATCTGCCCGATTTCATTGCGCGCTTCGATAGCGCCGGGCAAGTGATCTACGCCAATCCGGCCGTCTCCGCCGCATTCGGCGGTGCGCGGCGGGAAGCGGCCGGCGGGCGTCCGTTCGAATTCGCCGCGAACGACGACGCAGACTTGAAGCAGCGCCATATTGCCGCGGTCCGCCACGCTTTCGTCAGCAAAGAGCCCAACGAGGCCGAAGTCCAATGGGCGACGCCTCAAGGCGAGCGCATCTTCGAGGTACGCTACATTCCCGAGAAAAGCGCCGGAGGAGAGGTCATCAGTGTGCTGGGTCTGGCACGGGACATTACCCGTTTGCGCCTCATGGAGCGGGCGCTGCGAGACAGCGAACGCGCATTTCGGACACTCGCCGAAAATGCGCCCGACCCGATTGCCCGGTATGACCGGAACTGCCGGCGCACGTACGTCAACCCCGAGTTCGAGCGCGCGAGCGGCATCAGAGCCGCCGAGCTGATTGGCGGCAGCGCCGGGAGCTTGCCGCGCGCGCCGCGCGGCGCCGCGCGCGAGTTCAAGGCGAGGTTGAAGCAGATCATGATGAGCGGCCGGCCCGCGAAGTTCGAGCTTTCGGGCGATCACGATGGCCGACATGAGTGCTGGTACGTGCACGCGGTGCCCGAGTACGATACCGCGGGCGCGGTCCAGGGCGTGCTGACGATTTGGCGAGACATTACCGAGCGCAAGGACGCCGAGCATCGTGTGCATGAGTCCTATGAATTGTTGCGCGAGCTGACCTCCAAGCGCGAAACGGCGGTCGAGGAGGAGCGCAAGCGCATCGCGCGCGAGATGCATGACGAACTGGGGCAGCATTTGACGGCGCTTCGCATGGGCGCATCGACGCTTCGACTGCGCTTCGGCACCGATAACCCCGAGCTCGCCGAGCATGTTCGAAAGCTCGTGACGCTGGCGGATCAGACGATGCGCGTAGTTCGCGACGTGGTGTCGTCGTTGCGGCCGGCGGTGCTCGATGCGGGTATCGCTGCGGCGCTCGAATGGCTGGTTGCGGAGTTCGGCCACAACGAACCGCCGTCGTGCAGGCTCCAGATGCCGGAAGAGGTGCCGCCGCTGGCCGAGGATCACGCCGTTGCTTTGTTTCGCATCGCCCAGGAAGCGTTGACGAACGTTCGCCGGCACGCACGCGCGCAACATGTCGTCGTCACGCTCGAGCATGACGCAAGCTCGTGCAGGTTGCGCGTCTGCGATGACGGCCGCGGCTTCGATCCGGTGGCGATCCGCAAACGGTCTTTCGGATTGGCGGGGATGAGGGAGCGCGTGTCGATGCTGGGTGGCACGCTCGCTATCGTCAGTGCGCCGGGGGAAGGGACGGCGATCGAGGCGATGGTGCCGCTCCAACCGCACTCGAGCGGACGAGTGGTGGTACCGCATAGTGCCAATGCGGAGCGGTGAGGGGCGGTTGCCATTTCGACACCCATGTACATCCACTTCTGCCGAGGCTGAGGTCGGCTGGAAATGGGTCTAAATGGAATGGGTGCAGTATTGGTTCATGTTGACCTGGGATCGCAATTGCGCTCAACGAGCCGTTACCGCAAGCGCTCGATATCGGGAACAGTAACGAACGGGTGGCTCCCCGAGAAGCTGTTTGAACGCGGCGGAAAAAGCACTGGTACTGCTATATCCCAGATCGACCGACACATCTTTCACGCTCGCCCCCTGACTCAGTCGAGACAGGGCTTCGAGCACGCAGACGTGCTGCCTCCACGCCACAAAGCTAAGACCCGTCGCTTCGCGGAATTGCCGCGTGAACGTGCGCCGGCTGACATTCGCCAGCCTTGCCATTTCGTCGATCGATACCGTCTGTGTTGGCGCGTCGAGCATACGCCGACACGCACGCGACAACCGCGGATCCTGGGGTAACGGCACGCTGAATGGAAGACGCGGCATCTCGCTCATCTCGTCGAGTAGCACCGCTTCCAGTCGCGCGCGTTTCGCACCGGCATCTACCGGCAGTTCCAACATCGCGTCGAGCAGATGCCGCAGTAACGCAGAAACGCCGAAAACCTGGCAATGAGACGGCAAAGCCGCAAGCTGAGCCGCCCTCGGCCCAATGAATGTATTGAACATGGTCACGGGGCCGTGCATATGCATTTCGTGACCGACGCTCGCGGGCACCCAGATCGCGCGCTGCGTAGGTACGATCCAGTTTCCCTCATCGGTAAACATCGAAATGCCGCCCGTCGCTGCGTAGGCGAATTGTCCTTCCTCATGACTGTGGCGAGCGAACACCTCGCCTGCCTTAAAGGTTCGAGTCGTCACTGCGACATCAGTCGCATGGGGACCATCGTTCGAATCGAATCTCTCTATTTTCATTGGATCAATCGGTGCTTCGCGCCCGGCCGTTGGCGCGCTTCGCGATGAGATGCCGCTGGCCCGATTTTATAATAAGAAAGCCTGATTTCGCAACTGAACATGCTCGATTGCACGGTAGTATCGCTATTCCAAAAAAAATCCGAGGGTTTAATTGACAGAGCAATCCTTTGTTAAGGTGTCTCGACAGAACAACGTTTTAATGGTTGGGTTAAGCCGCCCCGAGAAGCGAAACGCGATGCCGAAGTCGATGATGTTCGAGCTTCGCGAAATATTTTCAAATATCCCCGATGATGTTGGCGCAGCTGTACTTTACAGCACCAGCGAGCATTTCTGCTCCGGGCTCGACCTCACGCAGGTGAAAGATCAATCCGTTATCGATTGCTTTCAATTCTTTCGACAGTGGCAGGAAACGTTTCGATTAATCCAATTCGGTCATATACCGGTTGTCGCCGCGCTTTCGGGTGCGGCGATCGGTGCGGGGCTGGAAATGGCCAGTGCATGTCATATTCGGGTAATGGACGAAAGCGCTTATTTCCAGCTTCCGGAGGCCGCACGAGGTCTTTATGTCGGGCTCGGCGCGTCGGTTCGATTTCCTCGGCTGGCAGGCACTGCGTTGATGATGGACATGATGCTCACGGGGCGTCCCCTGCCTGCGCACGAATGCTTCGCGCGAGGCGGAAGCGTCGATGATCGAAGGCGTACGCAGCGCAATCGAAGACGCGGTGCGCCTGCGGCTCCATGCCGATGTACCGGTTGGCGTCTCGTTGAGTGGCGGTCTCGATTCGTCGGCGATGCTGGGGCTTGCGACCGCACTGTCCGGCGAGTCGCGAAATGCGTTTCACTTGTCGTTCGAAGGCGCGCAAGGCGCTTCCCGAGGCACAGCGCGCCGCCGCAGATCATGTGTTGATGGAAATCACCGGTCTTTGCTTGCTGCAAATGCGCTTCGCGCTTCGCTAGCGAGACGCGGGCGCCTTCCTGCAACCGCAGCGGTGTGCAGGAAGGCGCAACGCTGCGCGGCGGAGCGACCCCATCGCGCCCGCCGATCGAATTTCTTGCACTGGAGCCATCATGGAAAAAAAGCACCTTGCCCTGGCGTTGCTGGTCACCTTCGTATGGGGCATCAACTTCCCTATCACCAAGCTAGGTCTGGATTCGATGGATCCGTTCGTCCTCACGGGGATCCGGTTCGTGCTCGCGGCTATACCGCTGGTCTTTTTCGTACGCCGGCCTTCCGTTAATTTCGGCTACGTCGCAGCCTACGGATTGATATTCGGCGTCGGCATGTGGGGTGCGATTAACTACGGTATTGCCGCGGGCGTTGCACCGGGAATCGCATCCCTGATCATTCAACTGAGTGCCTTTTTCACGATGTTCTGGGGTGCTCTGCTGTTTCGCGAACGCCTGCGCCCGGCGCAATGGATCGGTGCCGCTGTCGTGCTGATCGGCTTGGCTGGCATCTTCCTGGCGCAGCAAGGCGCGCATCAGGTATTCGGTATTGCGCTGATCGTACTCAGTGCGGTGGCATGGAGTATCGGCAACGTCATCATCAAGAAATCCGGCGTGAAGGAGATTTTCTCGTTCATGGTCTGGGCCAGTCTCTTTCCTCCCATCCCGATGTTGGTTGGTGCTTGGCTAATCGAGGGCGGACAACCGTTCGTGACGACCTGGCACAACGTGGGCAGCGTGGCTGTGTTTTCGCTCGTGTTCCAGGTTTATCTCGCAACGCATTTTTCGTATTGGGGCTGGAACTCGCTGATGAAGTTGTATCCCGTGTCGACGGTCGCGCCGCTCTCCCTGATGATTCCGGTGTTCGGGATCGTGACCTCGATCGCCCTCATCGGTGAACGTGTTCAGCCGGTGGAAATGGTGTCGATCGTGGTGATCATCGTGGGCCTCGCGATCGGAATTCTCCGTCGCGGGAGCGCCGGGGGCGTCGCGCGGACGGTTCCCGTCAGCGCGTCCAAGATCTGATACGGCATTTCGAACAGAGCAGTCTGCATCGTTCAAATCAATAACAAACACCGGCCGGCGCTACAGCGCACGGCCGGGATCTTTACCTTTCGCAGAGTGGCCGCATGCTTACAGAAAACGCCGTTGAATTTAGTCATGTCAAAGAAACGCTGAGAAGGCTCTCGGGACTGTGGCGCGAGCGTGCCATGGTCAATCAAGGGCTGATGGATCAGACGTCAATCGTCTTTGCGCCGGAGAAGGCGGATTTCGCGGAGGCTCTCGTGGCGTTCCGCGAGCATCCGAGATGGCAGGGTGCGCCGTCCGAACTTAGATCGGCTGTGCTGTCGTATGGATGGGCAATATACAACCTCAAGACCGTCTATATCGAATGCGACGTCGTTACGCCAGCATGCGAGGACCTGGTCAAGTGCCCCATCGGGGACGCGATGGCGAGATACGAATTGCAGCAGGCGATGAGCGAGGCGCTGCTGGACGAGGCTTTGCATACCAAGATGTCGATCGGGGCCAGCAACTACGTCTATCGACACCGCAACCTGGTTCCGCTGGATTACACCGATTTCAATCTCGTGACGTGGCGTGAACGATTGCTTTCGGAGTGCGGTTCGGAAGGCACGCGCCGGCTTACGCGCTTCGCAATCGCCGCGGCAAGCGAGACGTTGATCACAGACTATCTGAGAACGCTCTCGGACGATGCCGACATCCAACCATTGTGCCGGGAAGTCACGAGATCCCACGCGATTGACGAATGGGGGCATTCCGGCGTATTCAGCACCGCTGCCGAACATATCGTGGCGTCGCTCAGGGCAAGCGAGCGTTCCTTCTTTGCCGACATCGTGCAGCAAACCGTTGAGATGTTCGCGGACAACGAGTTGGGCGCGTGGGCCAACGCCTTCGAGCTGCTGCAGTTTCCTCACCGCGAGGAAATCATTCGCGATTCGGAGCGAGTGGGGAAGGTCAAGGTTTATCGCGATTCCGTCATGACGTTGTTGGACAAATTGGGGCTTCAATTCAATTCCGCGTACTCACCAGCGTGATTGAAAGCATCGATAAAAATAGTGCCGGTAACCTGAGAGAAGTAGATGAAAGGGCCCCTTCATTTCAAATGTGAACATGTCGTGCGGATGTCGAACTCGGTCAACTCGTACTGGCTGCGCTTGCTGAACCCTGAGCGTTACGACGAATGCGACTATGGAAAGCACCTGTTGGTGCAGTACCCGGACGCGTCGAACAAAATCCAGACGAGAAACTACTCGATAGCGGGCAAACCGGAAGACGACCTCATCGAGATCGCTGTCAAGCGCCAGCCTGGCCACGGTGTTTCCGCATCCATTCACCAGTCGCTCGCGAAGCATTCGATATTGGTTGCCGACGAGGTCTCCGGAGTGCTGACGAGCGGATCGTTATTGCGGTATCGCCAGCTCTTGATGGCCTGCGGAGGAGTCGGAATCACCCTGCCGTTGGGTTTGGTTAGAGGCTTGGCAGCGCTCTCGGATCGGGGTGCGGAGGTGCCGAACGTTCATTTGATCGTATGCGTGCCGCAGTTCGACGCGCTGATTTACTTCACCGAGCTACTCGCGCTGCAGGCGAAATATCCGTGGCTATCGGTCGCGACATTCGTTACGCGGGAGCACGTGCGCGCCGGCATTTCATATCTCAATTCGGGCCGTCCGGATCCTCGGGAGCTGGCAAATAGCATGGCGGCGCCCGATGCGGTCGTGCTGTGCGGCAGCGGGAAGTTCGTATCCGATTGGGAAGCGGAGATCAGAGCCAGCTTTCCCGATGCGACCATCCTCGACCAGCACCGATCGAGCATCGATGTGGCGTACTTGGATAACGCTCGACCTGACGCCGGCGATGTAGCGGGGAACTGCGCTACGCTGCGGCTCGCAAACAGCGGACGATTTATTAGCGCGTCTCATGATCACACGTTGCTGGAAACTCTGGAAAGCAATGGTGTGAACGTGCCGAGTCAATGCCGAATGGGGATTTGCGGGCGCTGCAGCGTCCAGTTGCTGGAGGGCGAGGTCGTGTCCACGTCGGACATCGGCTTGTCTGGCGTGGAGCGACGGCGGGGCTTCCGCTTGGCTTGTTGCAGTAAGCCAGCCGGCGAGACATTGACGCTGGCGCTTTGAGCACGCCGCTCGGCTCGTGGCGGGTTGCGGCCCAGACGGCAGCGCAAAGCTTTGCAAGAACGCGGGCAAAGCCAGCCACGAGGTCGGGGCGGACGTAACGTTTTAGGCGGACACACGGCATAGGTTAGAACTCCAGGTGTGTCGTTTTCTGGAGTTGTTCTCTGGCTGCCAAAAATGAGAAAAGCCTCGCAGATCGATGATCTACAAGGCTTTTCGAGATTTGGTGGCGAATCAGGGATTCGAACCCCGGACCTGCGGATTATGATTCCGTCGCTCTAACCGACTGAGCTAATTCGCCGAAAGAAGGACGATTATCGTTACGACGGGCGGCGCTGTCAAGTGCTGGGATTCATTCGTGTCCCATCCCTTGCAACCGTCACCCGCCGTTGGTCCCTCGCCGCTCCCCGCCTCAATCCCGCGCGTAGATATTGGAGTCCTTCGTCTCCTTGACGAACAGCATCCCGATCACAAACGTGATCAACGCTACCGCCACCGGATACCATAGCCCCGAGTAGATATTTCCCTGGGTCGCAACGATCGCGAACGCCGTCGCCGGCAGGAAGCCGCCGAACCAGCCGTTACCGATGTGATAGGGCAGCGACATCGACGTGTACCGAATCCGCGTCGGGAACATCTCCACGAGCATCGCCGCGATCGGACCGTACACCATCGTCACGTAGATCACGAGCAGCGTCAGGATCACCACCGTCATCGGCCAGTTCAACTGCGACGGATCGGCCTTCGCCGGGTACCCCGCACCCTTGAGCGTCGAGGCCAGCGTCTTCGTGAACGCCGCGCCTTTCGCTTTCGCGTCGGGCGCCTTGCCGTCATAGGACTCCAGCACCGCATCCCCCACCTTCACCTGGGCGATGGTGCCGGCGGGCGCTGCCACGTTCGAGTAGTTCAAGCCCGATTTCGCCAACGCGCTCTTCGCGATGTCGCAAGAACTCGTGAAGCTCGCGGTGCCGACGGGGTTGAACTGGAACGAGCACTCGTCCGGATTGGCGACGACGACGATGGGCGACTTTTGCGTCGCGGCTTCCAACGCCGGATTGGCAAAGTGCGTGAGTGCCTTGAACAGCGGGAAGTAGGTCAGTGCGGCAATCAGGCAGCCGGCCATGATGATCGGCTTGCGGCCGATACGATCCGAAAGCGAACCGAAGAACACGAAAAACGGCGTGCCGATCAACAAGGCCAACGCGATCAGGATATTGGCGCTCGCGCCATCGACCTTGAGCGTCTGCGTCAGGAAAAAGAGCGCATAGAACTGGCCCGTGTACCAGACCACAGCCTGGCCGGCCGTCAGGCCGATGAGCGCAAGAATCACGATCTTCAGGTTCTTCCACTGGCCGAATGCCTCGGTGAGCGGTGCCTTAGAAGTCTTGCCCTCAGCCTTGATCCGGAGGAACGCCGGCGATTCGCTCAGTTGCAGCCGGATCCAGACCGACACGGCGAGCAGGAGCAGCGATGCGATGAACGGAATACGCCAGCCCCAGCTCGCGAACGATTCTTCGCCGATGGACGTGCGAATCCCGAGAATCACGAGCAGCGAGAGGAACAGGCCGAGCGTGGCCGTCGTCTGGATCCACGACGTGTAGTAGCCGCGCCGGTTGGCCGGGGCATGTTCAGCGACATAGGTTGCCGCGCCGCCGTACTCCCCGCCGAGCGCGAGGCCCTGCAAAAGCCGCATCGCGATGAAGATCACCGGAGACGCAAACCCTATCGACGCATATCCCGGCAGGAGGCCGACCACGAACGTCGAGAGACCCATGATCACGATCGTGATCAAGAACGTGTGCTTGCGGCCGACAAGATCGCCGAGCCGACCGAACACGAGTGCGCCGAACGGCCGCACGGCAAAGCCGGCCGCGAAACCGAGCAACGTAAAGATGAAGCCGGCGGTGGGATTGACGCCCGCGAAAAAGCTCTTGCTGATATAGACGGCGAGCGAGCCCGCCAAGTAGAAGTCGTACCACTCGAAAACAGTGCCGAGCGACGACGCGAAGATCACCTTCTTCTCGTCGGCGCTCATCGGCGCGTGCGAAATGTGCCCGCCTACCGTTGCCATGTGTGTCTCCTCATATTGGACAGCAGTTCCATATGTCCAAATTTGGGACACACGGCTGCTTGCGGTCGATTATTGGGAGGCAAACTTACGTCGGACTGACGCCAGGACCGGCTGCTGGTTTACGCCTACGCCAATGGGCGTTTAAGGTATCGTCGGATATTTGTCTAGAACATCGCTCAAATTCGCCCAAAACCGCTCTGCGAATGGCGCGCTGACGGCGGGCTGCCGACATGCCTGGAATCGGGCCGGCAATATTCAGGGTAAATCCGGGGTGCCTTCGATGAGCGGCAGACTGATTCGCACGAGCGTGCCCGCGAGTCGGGGCGAGGTTTGGTAGACGTGGTCGTCGATCGTCAGCGTGCCCCCGTGCATCGTCGAGATTTCCCGCACGATGGCCAGCCCGAGCCCGCTTCCGTCGCCTTCGCGCCCGAGAATCCGATAGAACCGCTCGACGACTTTCGGCCGCTCCGCAGGGGCGATGCCGGGTCCCGTGTCCTCGACTTCGAGATGAACCAACCGCTTGTCGCGCTCGAGCACCACGCGCACGGTGATGCGCCCGCCAGTTGGGGTATAGCGGATGGCGTTATCGATCACGTTCGAAAGCATCTCGCGGAGCATGACGGCATTACCAGCGACCATGGCGGGCGGATCGCGGCCCTCCTCGGGGCCCTCGTAGCCGAGATCCATCTGTTTGGCCAGCGCGGCGCGTACCCAGTCGCGCACAGCCAATCGCGCGAGATGCGCAATCTCGATGGGCGCGAAGATTTGCCCCGACATGCGATTTTCGGCGCGCGCGAGGGCGAGCAACTGAGTCACGAGCCGCGCCGCCTGGTCGGAACTTGCCGCAATCTGTTCGAGCGATAGACGCACCTCGGGCGATACGTCCTGCCGCAATGCCAGCTCGGCTTGCGTGTGCAGCCCGGCAAGCGGCGTTTTCATCTGATGCGCCGCATCCGCAATGAAGCGCTTTTGCAGATCGATGTTTTGCGCGAGGCGCGTGAGCAGATCGTTGAACGAGGTGACGAGCGGCTCGATCTCGGGTGGCGCACGCTGCGCTTCGAGTGGCGACAAGTCGTCGGGCCGGCGCGCGCGCAAGTTGGCCTGCAGCGCCGTCAGCGGCGCAAGCCCGCGCGAAAGGCCGAACCATACCAACACGATCGCAAGCGGCAGAATCACGAACTGCGGCAGGATCACGCCCTTGATGATGTCGTTGGCAAGCGCGCTGCGCTTGTCGAACGTTTCACCGACCTGCACCAGCACGGTTTGCCCGGCCGGAGAGATCGGCAATTCCACGCTCGTATATGCGATACGGATATCGTTGCCGTGCAAGATCGCGTCACGGAATTCGACGATACCGGGCTGAGGGCGATCGTCATCGGCCGGCTGCGGCATATCGGGCACGCCGGCAACGAGCTCGCCGCGTGTGCCGAGCACCTGATAGAAAACCTTGTCGGTGTTGTCGCCATTCAGAAAGTCGCGCGCTGCGGCGGGCAGCGAGAGTTCCGCCACGCCGCCCACCGGATGGATCTGGCGCGCGAGCACATAGGCGTCGGTCTCGAGCGCACGATCGAACGGACCATTGGCGATCGTCTTCGCCACGAGGTAGGTCACCGCAATGCTCATCGGCCAGAGCAGCAACAGCGGCGCGAGCATCCAGTCGAGAATCTCCCCGAAAAGCGAGCGCGGTCGCTCCGGCCCGCCCGCATCGGCTTCGTCGGGCGGTGCGTACGGATTGGCGGCGTGCGTATGCGCGGCGCTCTCGGGTGTCTTGCTCGCTGCCGCGGATGCGTCGTGCGAGCCGGCCGAGGGTGCCGGGCGCGAGCGCGGTGGCGCGCCGTCGTCCTGTGTCGAGACGCGCGAACCCATTACATGCCTACTTGGATGCAGGTTTTGCGGCGGAATCGGTCGCACGGGGCGCGGTGGGTGCCGTGGCGGCGGCAGCAGCACCATCGGCGGTGCTCTGGGACGGCGCGTCGGCTACCGGTCCGTTCGAGCTTGCGGCGGGCTTTTCGAGGCAATAGCCGAGCCCTCGCACCGTGATGATGCGCACGCCGCTCGGCTCGATCTTTTTGCGCAGACGATGCACGTACACTTCGATTGCGTTGTTGCTGACTTCCTCGCCCCACTCGCACAGATGATCGACGAGCTGTTCCTTCGAAACGAGCCGCCCGATCCGCTGCAGCAATATTTCCAGCACGCCGAGTTCGCGCGCGGAGAGATCGACCACCTGATCGCTCACATAGGCGATGCGCCCGACCTGATCGAACGCGAGCGAGCCGTGGCGGATGACGGTCGGCCCGCCGCCCGTGCCGCGGCGCGTCAGCGCGCGGACGCGCGCTTCGAGTTCGTTCAGATGAAAAGGCTTGGCCATGTAGTCGTCGGCGCCGAGATCGAGCCCTTTCACGCGCTCGTCGACGCTATCCGCGGCCGTCAGAATCAGTACGGGCAGGCTCGAATTGCGCGCGCGCAGACGGCGCAGCACTTCCAGCCCCGACATGCGCGGCAACCCCAGATCGAGAATCAGCAGATCGAACGTCTGCATCGAAAGGGCGGCGTCGGCCTCGCTGCCGCCCTTGACGTGATCGACGGCATAGCCCGATTGGCGGAGTGATCGGACGAGGCCGTCCGCGAGTATGCTGTCGTCTTCGGCAATGAGTATTCGCATGATGCGCGGGCTGGCCGGCTCGTCGGCGTCGAGCCCGACAGGCCGCAGTCTCCAATGTATTTCGAGGTCTCGCCGCGGCCGGAGCAACCGAAAGTTGCGCCGTGCTCGCCGCCCGGCTCGTTGCCGCCATGCAAATCCGCGTTGTACCGGGCTTGCAAAGAACCCTGTTTTTTTATACAGTACTTGCGTTTCGTGTGCCGGCCATTAATGGGGATTACCCCCGGGGCTTACCCCGCGGCCCGCCCGCCACAGACGCCGCTCATCATAGCAAAGGACGATTCATGGAAGAAAGCAAGAAAGGCTCGGCTGGACTGACGGCTGAAAAGAGCAAGGCGCTGGCCGCCGCGCTCGCGCAGATCGAAAAGCAGTTCGGCAAAGGGTCGGTCATGCGGCTCGGCGATGGCGAAGTGGCCGAAGACATCCAGGTGGTCTCCACGGGCTCGCTCGGCCTCGATATCGCGCTCGGTGTCGGCGGCCTGCCGCGTGGCCGTGTGGTCGAGATCTACGGTCCCGAATCGTCGGGCAAGACGACCCTGACGCTGCAAGTCATTGCCGAGATGCAAAAGCTCGGCGGCACGGCGGCGTTCATCGATGCCGAGCACGCGCTCGATATCCAATATGCGGCGAAGCTCGGCGTGAACGTGAACGATCTGCTCGTGTCGCAGCCCGACACGGGCGAGCAGGCGCTTGAAATTGCCGACGCGCTCGTACGCTCGGGCTCGATCGACATGATCGTGATCGATTCGGTTGCGGCGCTCGTGCCAAAGGCGGAAATCGAAGGCGAGATGGGCGATTCGCTGCCGGGCCTGCAGGCGCGCCTGATGTCGCAGGCGCTGCGCAAGCTCACGGGCACGATCAAGCGTACCAATTGCCTCGTGATCTTCATCAACCAGATCCGTATGAAGATCGGCGTGATGTTCGGCAACCCCGAAACCACCACGGGCGGCAATGCGCTCAAGTTCTATGCTTCGGTGCGGCTCGACATCCGCCGTATCGGTTCGATCAAGAAGAACGACGAAGTCATTGGCAACGAGACTCGCGTGAAGGTGGTCAAGAACAAGGTCTCGCCGCCGTTCCGCGAAGCGATTTTCGACATCTTGTATGGCGAGGGTATTTCGCGCCAGGGCGAGATCATCGATCTCGGCGTACAAGCGAAGATCGTCGACAAGGCCGGCGCCTGGTACAGCTACAGCGGTGAGCGCATCGGCCAGGGCAAGGACAACGCGCGCGAATTCCTGCGCGAGAATCCCGATATCGCGCGCGAGATCGAAAACCGCATCCGTGAGTCGCTGGGCGTCAATGCCATGCCACCGGCGGCCGATGCAGGCGTCGCAGTAGCCGGCGAAGAGGAGTAAGCGCCGCGTGATGCGCAAGGTCCGCGCTGCATCGGGTACCGTCGGTACCGCCGCGCGCGGACAGCGCTCGCTTCGGGCGCGCGCCCTCGATTATCTGTCGAGGCGCGAATACAGCCGTGTCGAGTTGTCGCGCAAGTTGTCTCAGTTTGCCGAACCCGAAGAATCGGTCGAGGCGCTCGTCGATTCGCTCGAGCGCGAGGGCTGGCTGTCCGATGCGCGGTTCGTCGAAAGCGTCGTGCATCGGCGTGCTCAGCGGATGGGGACGACGCGCATCGTCAGCGAATTGCGCCAGCATGCCGTTGACGATGCGCTCGTCGATGCGGTTAGCTCGAAGCTTCGCGAAACTGAACTCGCTCGCGCCTTGGCGGTCTGGCGCAAGAAATTCGGTACGCTCCCGCAAACGCCTGCCGAGCGCGCGAAACAAGCGCGCTTTTTGGCGATGCGTGGATTTTCACAGGCTATCGCCATGCAGATTCTCAGGGGCGAAGGCGCGCCTGATGAGTCGAGCGACTGGAGCGAGGGCTAGTCACGATCGCATCGCGCAGCCATCCGTGGCGAGGTTCCTGGTCGCTCCCGGGGGACTGGACGCTCGGGCCAGCCAGCGTTCCGAGCGATGGTTCCCACTATGCTAAAATCTTCGGGTTTCCTCGCCAGCCGTCTTCCCTCCCATGCCGCTTTTACCGCCCGTGTCCCGCCCGTTGCGCTGTCATTCACGCGCGATTCGAGCGGAAGCCTTCGGGCGCGAGGATGGCCTCCGGGACATCGGGACGCGTCTGACCGACCACCCGCCTCGTGACGAGGCGAATAGGGTGCAGTGCCCCTGTCCCCTCGAAGTTTCCCCTCTCGCCTACCGCGCCCGCGTCGGGCTCAAATTCCCCGATTACTTTTGCCACCGCTCGATACGTCACTTGCCTGCACAGGCTTGGGCGTGCATGGCGCAGCGAGGCGAAGGTGGTACGCGCGCAGATACGGACGAGGCCGGCACGACCGGCGCCAGGGCAGCCAGCGATTACGAAGTTCAATCCAACTCTTAGACTGAAGGGAATCACGCATGAAGATTCACGAGTACCAGGGTAAGGAAATCCTGCGGAAATTCGGCGTCGCGGTGCCGCGCGGCAAGCCCGTGTTTTCTGTGGATGACGCGGTGAAAGCCGCCGAGGAGCTCGGTGGCCCGGTTTGGGTCGTCAAGGCGCAGATTCACGCGGGTGGCCGTGGCAAGGGCGGCGGCGTGAAGGTCGCGAAGTCGCTCGAGCAGGTCCGCGAGTACGCGAACCAGATCCTCGGCATGCAGCTTGTCACGCATCAGACCGGCGCGGAAGGCCAGAAGGTCAACCGTCTGCTGATCGAAGAGGGCGCGGACATCAAGAAGGAGCTGTATGTCGGCCTCGTGATCGACCGCGTTTCGCAAAAGATCGTCGTCATGGGTTCGAGCGAAGGCGGCATGGACATCGAGGAAGTCGCAGCTAAGACGCCCGAGGCCATCCACAAGGTTGCCGTCGATCCGGCCACGGGCCTCGCGGATGCGCAGGCCGACGAGCTCGCGAAGAAAATCGGTGTGCCGGACGCATCGGTGCCGCAAGCACGCGCGATTTTGCAAGGTCTTTACAAGGCCTTCTGGGAAACGGACGCATCGCTTGCCGAAATCAACCCGTTGATTCTGACGGGCGACGGCAAGGTGATCGCGCTCGACGCCAAGTTCAACTTCGATTCGAACGCGCTCTTCCGCCACCCCGAGATCGTCGCCTATCGCGATCTGGATGAAGAAGATCCGGCCGAAGTCGAAGCCTCGAAGTTCGATCTCGCCTACATCTCGCTCGACGGCAACATCGGCTGTCTCGTGAACGGTGCCGGCCTGGCGATGGCAACGATGGACACCATCAAACTGTTCGGCGGCGAACCGGCCAACTTCCTCGATGTCGGCGGCGGCGCCACGACCGAGAAGGTCACCGAAGCGTTCAAGCTGATGCTGAAAAACCCGGGCCTGAAGGCCATTCTCGTCAACATCTTCGGCGGCATCATGCGCTGCGATGTGATTGCCGAAGGCGTCATTGCCGCCTCGAAGGCCGTGCATCTGCAAGTGCCGCTCGTCGTGCGCATGAAGGGCACGAACGAGGACCTCGGCAAGAAGATGCTCGCCGATTCGGGACTGCCGATCATTTCGGCGGACAGCATGGAAGAGGCTGCGCAGAAGGTCGTCGCGGCTGCCGAAGGCAAGGCGTAAGCGTCGCCTCGAAGCCACCGGATACGAACAGAGGTCAATACATGTCGATTCTGATCAACAAAGACACGAAGGTCATCACGCAAGGCATCACCGGCAAGACCGGGCAGTTCCATACCCGCGCATGCCGTGAATACGCGAACGGCCGCGAGGCATTCGTCGCGGGTGTGAATCCGAAGAAGGCCGGCGAGGATTTCGAAGGCATTCCGATCTACGCGAGCGTGAAGGAAGCGAAGGCTGAAACGGGCGCGACGGTCTCGGTCATCTATGTGCCGCCGGCGGGTGCCGCGGCGGCGATCTGGGAAGCGGTGGAAGCCGATCTCGATCTCGCGATCTGCATCACGGAAGGCATTCCCGTGCGCGACATGATCGAGATCAAGGACCGCATGCGCCGCGAGAACCGCAAGACGCTGCTGCTCGGGCCGAACTGCCCGGGCACGATCACGCCCGACGAACTGAAGATCGGCATCATGCCGGGCCATATCCACCGGAAGGGGCGCATCGGCGTCGTGTCGCGTTCGGGCACGCTGACCTATGAAGCAGTGGGTCAGTTGACGGCGCTCGGCCTGGGTCAATCGTCGGCGGTCGGTATCGGCGGCGATCCGATCAACGGGTTGAAGCACATCGACGTCATGAAGATGTTCAACGACGATCCCGACACGGACGCCGTCATCATGATCGGCGAGATCGGCGGTCCGGACGAAGCGAACGCAGCGTACTGGATCAAAGACAACATGAAAAAGCCCGTCGTCGGCTTCATCGCCGGTGTAACGGCGCCTCCGGGCAAGCGCATGGGCCATGCTGGCGCGCTGATTTCGGGCGGTGCCGATACGGCCGAGGCAAAGCTCGAAATCATGGAAGCCTGTGGTATCAAGGTCACGAAGAATCCGTCGGAGATGGGGCGCTTGCTGAAGTCCATTCTCTGAGGCTGATTCGTTCGAACGCGTCGCTGTGGCGGGCATTGCCACGCCACACGATGCGTGCGACGGCACCTTATCGTCGGCATTTTTGGTATTCTTGCGAAATTCGTTCGTAAGCTTTCCGATAGCCGACAGGAAGCGAGGAAGCGCGGGTGGCTTCCTCGTTTTTTTTGCCCTACCAGCGTCAGTTCCAGGTTGTGCTTCGGCTTTACCGGTGCCGCACAAACTTACCGACATCGCCGTCCCAGGAATACCTTTTGCACCTATGCTCGATTCCATGATCGATTTTTTCTCGACGCTCCATTGGGGCGCCGTCATCCAGATTGTCATCATCGATATCCTGCTCGGCGGCGATAACGCCGTCGTGATCGCGCTCGCATGCCGCAAGTTGCCTCCGGCGCAGCGTATGCAGGGGGTGCTGTGGGGAACGGCCGGCGCGATCGTGTTGCGCGTCGCGTTGATCGCTTTTGCCGTGGTGCTGCTCGATGTACCGCTGCTCAAGTTTGCGGGCGGCTTGCTGCTGCTCTGGATCGGCGTGCGACTTCTTGCGCCGGCCCACGATGCGCATGAGAACGTCAAACCGGCCGACAAACTCGTCGCGGCCATCAAGACGATTATCATCGCCGATGCGGTCATGAGCCTCGATAACGTCATCGCCATCGCCGGCGCCGCCGAGGCCGCCGATCCCCAACATCGGATCGCCCTGGTAATTTTCGGGCTCATCGTCAGCATTCCGCTCATCGTCTGGGGCAGCACGCTCGTGCTGAAATTGCTCGACCGTTTCCCTGTCATCGTGACGATCGGCGCGGCGCTGCTCGGCTGGATCGCCGGCGGGCTCATCATCAACGATCCGGCGGGCGATCGCTGGCCGCTGCTCGATTCCCCGGCGGCCGAATATGGCGCGAAGATCGCGGGCGCGTTGATCGTCGTCATCGTCGGCTATGCGCTCAAACGGCGCACTCGGCGGCGAGAGCACGAGAGCCCGAGCCGTTAGCCGTTAGCCGTTCGGACGAGTGCCGAGCGGCAGGCGCGCTGGCTATGCTCCCAACCGTTGTCCGCTCGATTCGAGCGGTCCTTCGGTTCGAGGAGAAATGCCGATGCCCGCCATCCATTTTCGGATTCTTCCGCTGCATGCCGTGTTGTCCCGCGTCTGGCGCGTTCCCTGCTCGCGCGGCGGATTCACGCTGATCGAGCTCATGATTGCGCTTGCGATCGTGGGCGTCGTGGCGGCCTATGCCGTCCCGGCCTATCAGGACTATCTGGCACGCAGCCGCGTGGGTGAAGGGTTGTCGCTCGCTTCCGTTGCGCGACTTGCGGTTGCAGAGAATGCCGCGCTCGGTAACGCGCTCGATAGCGGCTATCTCTCGCCACCCGCGACGCGCAACGTCGAATTCATCCACATCGACGACGAGAGCGGCCAGATATCGATCCGCTACACCGCGCGCATCGCGCCGGCCGGCAAGGAGACGCTCGTCCTCGTGCCTTCGGCGCCTGACGATCCCGCGTCCCCTACAGCCCGCGTCGCGCTGTCGAAAGGCGTCATGCAGGCTGGTGCGCTGAGCTGGGAATGCTTTGCCAGCGGTAAGGACGCATCGTCGCTGCCCGCACCGGGTTCCGGGCCCATGCCGCTCGATGTGGCCACATTGCCCCCTTCCGTTGCACCACCAGAGTGCCGCGCGTAAAAAAAGAAAGAAAAGTATCTCGCCGGCGCATTGCCGGGTGATGCGGGCGCGCATCGGTCGCGCACAGCGAAAGGAATTTTTTGTATAGTGCGCCGATTGCCGATGCCCCCGTTCCTCATGACTTCTTCGTTCGCCCGTACTTTTTCGTTTGCGCTGTTGGCACTTGCGGTATTGCTTCCTTACGCGGTGACCAACCACACCTACCCGATTCCGACTTTTTATTCCGAGTTCACGGCGCTCACGCTTTACCTGCTTGTCGGTGCGGCCGTGATCTGGCTCGCGCTGTGCGCGCGGCCCCGGCCGGCGTTCGGCACCCCGACCGTCGCGCTGGTGCCGCTTGCGTTCGGAGCAGTGCTGATCGCGCAAACCTTCTTGCTGCCGCTGGCGCAACCGTCGATGAACTGGCTGGGCGCCGGCTTTCTGCTCGCGGCGTTCATGGCGACGCATACGGGATTCGCATTCGCGCGCGCCGGTCAGTCAGAGGACATATTGCGCTGGATGGCATGGGCGCTCGTGATCGGCGGACTCTTTGCGGTGTTCTGCCAGGTCGTGCAGTTGCTTCATCTCGAGACGCGGTTCGCACCGTTCGTGGTGGCCTACAACGTGACCATCGAGCGGCGGCCGTTCGGCAACATGGCGCAAGCCAATCACCTGGCGACGGTCATTGCATTCGCGCTGGCCGCGGCGATGTTTCTCGTTCAGACGCGCAGGCTCAACCCGCTGTTATGGGGCATCGTTTCGGCGATTTACGTGCTCGGCCAGGCGTTGACTGTCTCGCGCGGCCCCTGGCTGCAAACGGGTGTGATCGTGGTGGCGGGCTTTTGGATGGCGATCGCCATTGCGCGGAGCGAAGGGGGGCGGGGACATGCACGCGAGTGGCTCATGCCATTTGCGCTCATCGCGATTTTTATCGGCGTGAACATCGGGGTGCGCTGGGCCAACGCCGCGTATCACCTCGATCTGGACGTCTCCGCGGCGCATCGGTTTCAGGACAAGGGGCAATTCGTGTTGCGCCTTGCGATGTGGAAGTACGGATGGACGATGTTCCGGGGCCATCCGTGGCTCGGTGTCGGTTGGGGAGAGTTTCCGCGCTTTCAGTTCGAACTCGTCAAGCTGTTGGGCGATGTGGAGATCGCCAACAATTCACACGACATTTTTATCGATCTGCTGGCCAAAACCGGCATCGTTGGGCTCGGGGTGCTGCTGATCGGCTTGATCGCGTGGCTGTTGCGCGTATTGCTTGCGCCTCATACGGCGGCGCGCGTGTTCGGTCTTGCCTTGATCGGCGTGCTGATGATGCATGCACTGGTCGAATACCCGCAGCAATACATGTTCTTTCTGCTGCCGGCAATGTTTGTCTTCGGTGTTCTCGAAACGAAACCGCTCGGATTCGTGCCGCCGCGCGTCTCGCTCGCGGTGCATGGCCTCATCGTCGCGGCGGGGCTCGCGGCGCTGCTGCCGATCTACCGCGATTACGCACGTGCCGAGGTGCTGTATTACGGAGCCCACCCCGCGGAGCAATATAGTGCGGACCCATCGCGGCTTTTCTCGGCGTGGGGCGACTATGGCATGGCCACGTTGCTGCCGATCGACAGTCACGATCTGGCGGCCAAGCTCGCGATGCATCGCAAAGCAATCGCGCTGTTGCCGGGCGAGACGGTATTGCGGCGATACGCGGTGCTGCAGGCGCTCGACGGACGCGAGGCCGATGCCTTGGATACGGTGGAGCGGCTCAAGATATTTGCCGGCGTGCTGCGCGACTGGCCGGGGCAGCTTTCGGCGCTCTATGGCTTGTGCAACGACGTGCCGAAGCTCGCTGCGTTCAAAGCCGAACTGGTCAAGCGCTATGGCGTGCCGGCGCACTCGGATAGCGAGGATACGGAGGATGAGTGATTGCACGCAAGTTGCGGGCTGGCAGTACTCGCAGGTTGTGGGCGAACAATAGCTCGGGCATGATAGGGCGCAACTGAGGGCTTGCGATTTCCGTCGACCGGCGGTGAACAACATTGCCGGGTATGTACTTCAACGCGTTTTTCACTCGTTTGGAGAGACTATCCATGTACAGAGTCTTCTTGCCGGTCGCTCTTGGCGCTCTTCTGGCGTCGTCTATTGCCTTCGGGCAAACGCAAGCGAATGCACCGGCCGCGGCGTCGGGGAGCATGCACGCGACTTGTCGGGACGGGACGCCGTACTCGGGCGCCACGTTGAAGGGCGCTTGCCGCGGGCACGGTGGCATCGATCGTAATGCGTCGTCGAAGGGGGCGAAGGCGGCCGCACCGGCGGCAGCGACGCCGATGACTTCGTCGCCGTCTCCTGTTACAGGCGGAGGCGCAGGGAAGGTCTGGGTCAATACCCCGACGAACGTCTATCACTGCCCGGGCGACAGGTACTACGGGAAGACCAAGAACGGTACGTATATGACGGAGGCGGAAGCCAAGGCCAAGGGTGCCCGCCCCGATCACGGGAAGGCATGCAAATAGCGTTGGTCGGGTAAAGGCGCTTTATGTCGGCGAACACCGGGACGTGTTCGCCGGTTTTAGGCGCGAGCTGATGAATGGCTTACCCTGCGCCAACTAATCCCGCGACTTCCCCCATGCTTTTCCATCACCTTGACCTTGGTGATGACCATCCCCGATCCACCGCTTTGCACATGTCATAAACGGTCAATAACCCGACCTGCACGGCGGTCAACGCTTCCATCTCCACTCCGGTGCGTCCGAGCGTCTCGACCTGCGCCGTGCCGGGATCGATCCGGCAGTCCACAGCGCTGCCCGCTTATTGTGTTTCGCAGATGGGGTACTCGCTTCCAGCATTCCTGCGATCCGGTCGCTATCGGAATCGGCCCCTACGCGATGGCTCGATCTCGCTAGACCGATACGTACTGCCACCGGTCGCTCGGGTTTACCCTCTAATAAAGAAAACGCGAGATCGGTCGTAAGTGCGTGATGACCAATAGATAACTCTTCGGAACATCGAACCATGAGAACCAAGCTGATGGCGTGTACGTTGTGGCTCGCCTGCGCGCTCCTGGCTGGCTGCATGACGACCGTTCCTCGCGTTGACGCACAACACGCTGGCAGCGTCGAGACAAAGCGTGCAATCGCCAACAGCATTCAGACGCCGAGGATTGACGCGAACGGGTATCTGGTGACGCCACTTATACGCGCCACAATGCTGCATGCGTTCTACGAGAGAGCAGCGCAGCTTGGACTGAAAGTGAGTAACAACGGAGACGGGGTGCCAGTCACCATTCGCATTACAGGCGTAAGAAGTCGATCCGACACAGCTCGAATCCTTTTCAATTTTATGGATGGGGCGGACTACCTCGATGCTGTCGTTCAGGTGGGCGACAGGAGCTTCAAGGTCCAGGAGCATACCTGGCTGTATTGGGCCTTTACGGGCTTTCGCACCATTACCGACGTCGCCAGCGCGGTCGGCGAGCAGACCGCGAATGGTATAGCACTAATGGCCGAAATGCCGATTGACGATTGAGGCGTTCAACGGCGCCCCAACGTTTAGACCCACGCGAGATTGGCCACGTGCGAGAGTTCGTGGACCTTGTCCATCGTTCAGCGCCCTAATTCGGTGTATGTGTTCGCTTCCGCCGCCGTATGACATAAACCAACGCCAGAACCACTAGCACCGTCAGCGCATCGACGGCGCCCAGCACTGGTAATGGGTCCGTCCACTTATCCATGTTGGTGGTGCGGCTGTAGTATGGTGGCCCACCGCCGTATGCCTCGCTGACGTTAATCCAGTTGAACGTCACGACCGCTATCACCAAGGTAACGATGACCATCGTGATCAATACACGGGCGGATCGATTCATCGGTACTGGACGGTGAGTGGAACGTAACAGTCGGAATCGCCGACTGCCGCGTTCAGATCGGCCACAAACTTTTCCATCTGAGCATTTATTGCAACCCGGCGATAGCTGGGTGAAGCGGCGATTTAAGACTCATAAAGCACGGTCTTAACCCTGCGCCACCCAATCCCCCGACTTCCCCCCATGCTTTTCCATCACCTTGACCTCGGTGATCGTCATCCCCCGATCCACCGCCTTGCACATGTCATAAACGGTCAATAACCCGACCTGCACGGCGGTCAACGCTTCCATTTCCACCCCGGTGCGCCCGAGGGTCTCGACCTGCGCCGTGCAATGCACGCCAGGCAGCGCCTCGTCGAGCGCAAACTCGACGGCCACGCGTGTCAGCGCGAGCGGATGGCAAAGCGGAATCAGGTCCGCTGTCCGCTTCGCTCCCTGGATCGCCGCAATCCGCGCGACGCCGAGCACATCGCCTTTTTTCGCGCCGCCCTCGCGAATCAGTGCGAGCGTGGCCGGCAACATCCGGATCGAGCCGCGCGCCACGGCAATGCGTTTCGTCTCGTCCTTGCCCGCGACATCGACCATATGCGCCTGGCCGGACGCATCGAAATGAGTGAGTTCTGCCATGTGAGGTTCCTTCGAAGGGCACCTATCTTATCAGCCGCGCTTGGCTGCCTTCGATGCCGGGCTGGCTACGAATCCGAAGCGTTCCGGCACGAGGCTGCGCGCAATCGTACCGATCGACAGCGTTCGGGCTGCGCCCCACGGCAAACGGCCGCCGCTCTCGTCATCGAACGTCGCCAAATCGCTGAAGAGGTCGAGATCGTGATCGTGCAGCAGTGCGACGCGCGGGGGCTTGGTGTCATCGACGAAAAGCACCGCGCCTTCATCGTCGACGAACACTTCGCAGGGTTCCAGCGCCGTGCCCGTATGAGTGGTCAACGTGGGCGCCGGCATGCAGGAAGTTTCCCCGCCCCCCGGCGCGGGCGCGAGCCGCACGACCCAAGGCGTATAAGCGAGTTCGACATAAACCCGTTGCGGGCCGTTCTGGAAAAACCACTGCCCGCTTTCGTCGCACTCGTAGTTGCGGTTGATGAAGCCGATGAGTGCCTCGTGACGCACCGGTGTGCCCAGCTCGCCACGCGCCTGGGCGCCTTCATCGCGCATGCGCCACTGCCCGCGCCGATCCAGCAGCAGCCAGCCGGTACAGGCCGGCACGTTCGGCCACTTCGCCAGCGCGGCTTTGACGATCTCATCCATGCGTCGCAAACGGTTCGAAAAAGGAAAAGAGGCGGCGCGGCAGCCAGTCGATCTGGCCCGGGAACGGCCCGGTCATGAAACCGACGTGTCCGCCCGCTTCGGGCTGCTCGAGTACGACGGCGGGCGAGACCTGCGCGCGAGTCGGCAAGACGGTGCCCGGCAGGAACGGATCGTTGCGGGCATTCAGCACGAGCGTCGGCACGACGATTTCCCGCAGCAGGGGAAGCGTGGTCGCGCGCGTCCAGTAGTCATCGGCATTTCGGAAGCCATGCAAGGGGGCCGTCACGGCGTTGTCGTAGTCGTACATCGTCCGGCTCGCCAACATGGCGTCGCGATCGAAGAGCCCCGGGTACTGCTCGAGCTTGAGCAGGCCCTTTTTCTTGAGCGTCTTGAGAAAGCTCATCGTATAGACGAGCGCGAAGCCTTGCGATAATGCACGGCCTCCCGCATGCACGTCGAGCGGGGCGGAAATGGCGGCCGCGGCGGCGAGGAAAGACGCATCGCTGCCGCGCTCGCCAAGCCAGCGCAACAACACATTGCCCCCCAGCGAGACGCCCGCGGCCAGCAGCGGCCCCGTGTGCACCGATCGTAAGCGCCGCAAAATCCAGTCGACTTCCGCGCTATCGGCCAAATGATAGAACCGCGGCGCCAGATTGAGCGGCCCGCTGCAACTGCGAAAATGCGGCACGACGGCATGCCAGCCAAATGCCCGCGCCGTGGCCATCGATACGCGCGCATAGTGCGAATCGGAACTGCCTTCAAGACCGTGAAAGAGCACCAGAAGCGGCGCATCGGGCGGCGGCGCGGACGCACTGCCCGGATAGGCGAGCCAGTCCAGATCGATGAAGTCGCCGTCAGGCGTGTCCCATCGCTCGCGCCGGTAATCGACCGCCGGGCGGCGGCCGAAGAGAGCCGGAACAATGGTCTGGGCGTGGCTCGTCGGCAACCAGGGTGGGGGACAGTAGAGCAGCTCCAAGAGAGTATTGCCGCTCGCCCCGTTCGATGACGAAGTCGAGGTTGCCTTGTCGTGCGCCGTACTCATTTCCGTCCCCAAAATCCCCCGCTCCTCATGGGAGCGGCGAGAGCGCCACCCTTTTCTAGTGCAGCGCCCCCTGTCCCTGTCTCATCTTCGCCGCGAACTCGTTGTCCGTCTCGTCCGGCATCGGGCTCGCATGAATGTGTGCGATACGCCATTCGCCGCGCTCGTGCACCAGCACGTAAGTCGCGTAGACCATGCGCGGCGCGGCGAGCGGCTCGCGCGCCCGATGCGCCTCGGCCACCGCATAGACGACCGTGCCGAGGCTGTCGTAGACGCGCACGTCGAGCGGTTCGATCGCCGACGCCAGCATCCCGGTTCCAGCCAGCTGCGCGAGCCCGACACGAATGCTGTCGATCCCGTGCCAGTGCGCGCCGCTCGAATCGATGAAGCTCGCGAAGTCCTCGTCGATCCATAAGCTCATGACGGCATCGATATCGCTATCGGCGATCGCCTGGTAGTAGGCGTGGAGCGTGTCCGCTGCGGCTTCGAAAAGTCGGGCAAAACGTGGCATCTGATAGCTCGTCGATGTCGTTCTCGCGCGCGCGGCGCGTCGTTTGGCTGGCAGTGCGACGCGCGCCGCCCCAAAGGGCTGCGCGCTACTTCTGCACCGGTGTCAGGCTTGCTCAGCGCGGCGCTCACACAACTATGAACGCACGAAGTTTTGTCGTGCGTCAGTGCGTCACCGCTCGCCGAGCAGCATTCCGCGCAAGTCGCCGAACACTTGTTCGGGAGACAGCTCGCGCAGGCATCGCAAGTGGCCGAGCGGGCATTCGCGCGCAAAGCAAGGACTGCACTCGAGATGCAGCCATTGTACCTTCGCTAATTCCGATAACGGCGGTGTGTGGCGCGGATCACTCGATCCGAACAGCGCGACGAGCGGGCGCTTGAGCGCCGCGGCGACATGCATCAGGCCGGAATCGTTGCAGACGACGGCGCCGGCGCGCGAGATCAGCGCGCAAGCCTCGCCAAGCGACGTCTGTCCGCATAGATTGCGCACCTGCGGAGCGCGCTCGGCGATGGCGCGCGCGATCGGCGCATCCTTCATGGACCCCAGTGCGACGATCTGGGTATAAGGGAACGATTGCCCGATCATCTGCGCGAGTGCCGCGAAATGCTCGGTCGGCCAGCGCTTCGCGCCGCCATATTCGGCGCCGGGGCAAAACGCAACGAGCGGCACCCGCGTATCGAGATTGAAGCGCGACGAGACGCGCGACGCCTCGTTCAGATCCGATTCGAGCCGCGGCATCGGCAGATTCCCGGCCAGATCGGGAACGTTCGCGCCCGGCGCGTAGGCGAGCGCGGCATAGTGCGCCGCCATCGGGCCGCGTTCGTCGCGGCGCGGATTCGCGTGACGGACATTGAGCAGTCCGTAGCGATGTTCGCCCGTATAGCCGATCCGCAGCTCGATGCCGGCCAGCCAGGGAATCAGCGCCGATTTGAAGGAATTGGGCAGAACATAGGCCGCATCGTATCCGGCATCGCGCAAATCGCCGGCCAACTGCCAGCGCTTGAACAACTGGAGCTTGCCGTGTCCGAGGTCGGTCGCGTGGACATCGCGGATTTCGGGCATGCGCTCGAGAACGGGCGCGACCCAGGAAGGCGCGATCGCGTCGATGACGAGGCGCGGGTGCAGTTGCATCAGCCGCGTGAAAAGCGGCTGCGCCATCAATGCGTCACCGATCCAATTCGGTGCGATAACCAACGCGCGACGCATCAGTAGGGGGTTCCAAGAGCGTGAAAAAGCGGCGATGCCGCACGAATGAGCTGAAGGCGAGCGGCGAGGCGAGTCGCCATGCCGGCGCCAGGCGCTGGCGCGGCACCCGCGCATGCGGGCTCGATGCGAGCCCGTGCAGGATCGATCAATGCCCTTTGACGACTTCCCCGTCGCGCAGCTTGTAGCGCGTGCCGCAGTACGGGCAGCGCGCTTCGCCGTGCGACACGTCGATGAAAACGCGCGGATGCGCGCTCCAGCGCGCCATCGCCGGGTTCGGGCAGTACGCGGGCAGATCCTTGGCCGAGAGCTCGACCAGCGGCATTTCCTTGATTACGCTCATATGAGGACGATTTTCGTTATGCGATGTGTGTTTGGCGCCTGCCGCGCTCGGCGAGCCGCCGCGGCAGGGCATACATCAGATTTTCGTGAGCCACTGCGCGTATTTGGCGTTCTTGCCGGCGACGATGTCGAAGAACGCGGACTGCAGTTTCTCCGTGATGGGCCCGCGCGAGCCGGTCCCGATCGTGCGGTTGTCGAGCTCGCGGATCGGCGTGACTTCGGCCGCCGTACCCGTGAAGAACGCTTCGTCGGCGGTATAGACTTCGTCGCGCGTGATCCGTTTTTCGATGACTTCGATGCCGGCTTCGCGCGCGAGCGTGATGATCGTGTCGCGCGTGATCCCGTCCAGGCACGACGAGAGATCGGGCGTGTAGAGCTTGCCGTTGTTCACGAGGAAGAAGTTCTCACCCGAGCCTTCCGACACATAGCCGTCGACGTCGAGCAGCAGTGCCTCGTCGTAGCCGTCCGCGGTGGCTTCCTGATTCGCGAGAATCGAGTTCACATACCAACCCGAGGCCTTGGCGCGGACCATGGAAACATTCACATGGTGGCGCGTGAACGACGAGGTCTTCACTCGGATGCCCTTGGCGATGCCTTCCTCGCCCAGGTATGCGCCCCACGGCCACGCCGCGATCGCGACGTGGATGGTGTTGCCGCGCGCCGAGACGCCGAGCTTTTCCGAGCCGACCCAGACGATGGGCCGCACGTAGGCCGATTCGAGCCCGTTGGCGCGCACGACCTCGCATTGCGCGGCCGAGAGGGTCTCGCGGTCGAACGGCACATCCATCTGGAAAATTTTCGCCGAATTGAAGAGGCGCTTCGTATGCTCCTTCAGCCGGAAAATCGCGGTGCTGCCATCGGCGGTCTTGTATGCGCGCACGCCCTCGAAAACGCCCATTCCGTAGTGCAGCGTATGAGTGAGGACGTGGATCGTCGCGTCGCGCCACTCGATCAGCTTGCCGTCCATCCAGATTTTGCCGTCGCGGTCGGCCATTGACATACGAATCTCCTAGCGGCCCTGAAACGGGCTTTTTGCGATAAGGGCGCTATTTTAGCGTTTTTTTCGACGCGGCTCTAAGCCAGTTTTCCGCGGCGCCGGCCAGGAATCGCGCGGCAGCCGGCCATTGGGCACCCGGTTTGCCTCGGGGGTTCGATATTGAGAACTGTTATGGCCGAGCCGAGGGGCAGCGTATCGGTCAATTTGGCGCCGCCCCTCTATAATCGAGCGCTTGCCCCATTTCGCGGGAGCGCCGGTGCGCCGATGCACCCCACCGCGCCTCGCACACTGATTGCCGCCCGGCGTCGGGCGGCGCATTGCCGACATGTTCGCTCGCTTCTCGCCCACTGACCGCGCCGCTTTTCGAGATGGCCTGCGCGACTATTCTCCGTTTCTGATGGCGATTTGCTCCTGGGGGCTCGTGACGGGCGTCGCGATGAGCAAGTCGGTACTCACGGTTCCCCAGGCGATCGTGATGTCGGTCCTCGTATATGCCGGTTCGTCGCAGCTCGCCGTGCTGCCGCTCATCGCGGCGAAACTCCCCATCTGGACCGTGCTGCTCACGGCGACCATGGTGAACCTGCGGTTCCTGATCTTCAGCGCGGGTCTCGTTCCCCATTTCTCGTACCTGTCGTTCGGGCGGCGGCTCGCGCTCGGGTATTTCAATGGCGACGTCGTTTATCTGCTGTTTCAGAAAAAGGCGTTTGCAAACGGATATGTACCGGGCAAGGAAGCCTATTTCTGGGGCATGGCGGCCACGAGCTGGGTGTCCTGGCAGGTTTCGTCCGTTGCTGGCATCGTGCTGGCGAGCTTCGTGCCCGACGCCTGGGGGCTCGGCCTTGCGGGCACGCTCGCGCTCGTGCCGCTCATCGTATCCGCGGTCTCGAATCGCTCGATGGCGGCCGCTGTCGCGGTAGCCGCCATCGTCGCGGTTGCCACGGCCGACCTGCCGTATCGGCTCGGCTTGCCGCTCGCGGTGCTGGCCGCGCTCGGGGCGGGCAGCGTGGCGGAGTTTCTCGTCCAGCGCGCCGATGCGCGCACGGCCCGCACGACCCGCGCGGCCGCGCCACGCAAGGAGCGCGTGCGATGAGCACATTCCAGATCTGGCTCGTCGTCGCGGGCATGACGCTCGTGACGGCTGCCACGCGCGCCTTCTTTCTGCTCGGCGGCGAGCGCGGTGTGCTGCCCGAGCGCTTGCAGCGCGCGCTGCGCTACGCTCCGGCCGCCGCGCTCGTCGCCGTAGTCGTGCCCGAAGTCCTCGAAACGCCGCACGGCGTTTCTCTCGCGTTGTCGAATCAGCCGCTTTACGGCACGCTGGCGGGGCTGGCGTGGTTTCTCTGGCGTCGCAGCATGCTTGGTACCATCGTCGTCGGTATGCTCGTCTTCACGGTCCTGCGGCTCTTGGCGTAATGGTTCGGCCCGCAAATACGGCTCCAAAATTCGGCGAATTCGATTTCGGGGCGGGGCCGGGCGGGTCGATCGGCTAAAATGCACGTTTGCCGCGTCGCGCGCGCCAGGGATATCGGCGGCGCGCGCACGTTTCGCAATGCCCGCCCGCAACCCACTTCGCAAGCGAATATCCCCATGAGCCAAGTATTGCGTCTTACCGATCTGATCGCGAACGGCAAGCTGTCCGGCAAACGCGTGTTCATCCGCGCCGATCTCAACGTGCCGCAGGACGAGCACGGCAACATCACCGAAGACACCCGCGTGCGCGCGTCGGTGCCGGCCATCCGGGCCGCGCTCGAGGCCGGCGCCGCCGTGATGGTCACCTCGCACCTCGGGCGCCCCACCGAAGGCGAGCTCAAGCCGGAGGATTCGCTCGCGCCCGTCGCGAAGCGCCTCTCCGAGTTGCTGGGCCGCGAGGTGCCGCTCGTCGCCAACTGGGTCGAGAACGGCGTGAACGTCGCGCCGGGTCAGCTCGTGCTGCTCGAAAATTGCCGCGTGAACAAGGGCGAGAAGAAGAATTCGGACGAGCTCGCGCAAAAGATGGCGAAGCTTTGCGACATTTACGTCAACGACGCGTTCGGCACCGCGCATCGCGCCGAGGCGACGACGCACGGCATCGCGAAGTACGCGCCGATCGCGTGCGCGGGCCCGCTGCTTGCGGCGGAACTCGATGCGCTCGGCAAGGCGCTGGGCAACCCGAAACGGCCCCTCGTGGCGATCGTGGCGGGCTCGAAGGTGTCGACGAAGCTGACGATTCTGAAATCGCTCGCCGAAAAGGTCGATCAGTTGATCGTCGGCGGCGGCATCGCGAACACGTTCATGCTGGCGGCGGGGCTGCCGATCGGCAAGTCGCTCGCCGAACCGGATCTCGTCGAAGAAGCGAAGGCGATCATCGACGCGGCGCGTGCGCGCGGCGCATCCGTGCCGATCCCGAGCGACGTCGTCACGGCGAAGCAGTTCGCGGCGACGGCCGCGGCCACGACGAAGCCCGTCGCACAGATCGAGGCCGACGACATGATTCTCGACATCGGTCCGCAAACGGCCCGCGCGCTCGCTTCGCAGCTTGCCAACGCGGGCACGATCGTCTGGAACGGTCCGGTCGGCGTGTTCGAGTTCGACCAGTTCGGCAACGGCACGAAGACGCTCGCCGAGGCGATCGCGCATTCGTCGGCGTTTTCGATCGCGGGCGGTGGCGATACGCTGGCTGCCATCGCGAAGTACGGCATTCACGACAAGGTGAGCTACATCTCGACGGGCGGCGGCGCATTCCTCGAGTTCCTCGAGGGCAAGACGCTGCCGGCGGTCGAGGTACTCGAGTCGCGCGCTTGACAGGGCGCCTCGGGAATCGGATTTTGACAAAGCGACGCCGGTTCGAGCCGGCGCGCGACCCAGCGCCCACGCCGATACGCGTGGCGCCGACGTATAGCGCCAACTCGCAGCGATCAACCAACGACTCAACCCAGACGAGGAGTTACATGCATCGCGCCACCAAGATTGTCGCCACTATCGGCCCGGCATCGAGTTCGCCGGAAGTCCTGCTGCAGATGATGCAGGCGGGTCTCGACGTGGTGCGCCTGAACTTTTCGCACGGCACGGCGGACGACCATCGCGAGCGCGCCGAGCACGTGCGCGAAGCGGCCCGCAAGACGGGGCGGGAAGTCGCCATCATGGCCGATCTTCAGGGTCCGAAGATCCGCGTCGGCCGATTCGAAAACGGCAAGGTGCAGCTCACGGCCGGCAGCCCGTTCATCCTCGATGCGAATTGCGAACTCGGCAACGAGGAGCGCGTCGGGCTCGATTACCGCGATCTGCCGCGCGACCTGAGAGCGGGCGATGTGCTGCTGCTGAACGACGGCTTGATCGTCCTGACGGTGTCGCGTGTCGTCGGCGAAGAGATTCACACCATCGTCAAGGTGGGCGGCGAACTCTCGAACAACAAGGGTATCAATCGCCAGGGCGGCGGCCTCACCGCGCCCGCGCTGACGGCGAAAGACATGGAAGACATCCGCACGGCGATGGCCATCGGCGTCGAGTACATCGCGGTGTCGTTCCCGAAGAACGCGACGGACATGGAAATGGCCCGCCAGCTCGCGAACATCGCCGGCATGCCGTACGGCATCAAGCCGAAGATGATCGCGAAGATCGAGCGCGCGGAAGCGATTCCGGCACTCCAGGGCATTCTCGATGCGTCGGACGGCATCATGGTCGCGCGCGGCGATCTGGCGGTCGAAGTGGGCAACGCGGCGGTGCCGGCCTTGCAAAAGCGCATGATTCGCATGGCTCGGGAGTCGAACAAGCTCGTGATCACGGCCACGCAGATGATGGAGTCGATGATCTACGCGCCCGTGCCGACCCGCGCGGAAGTGTCCGACGTCGCCAATGCCGTGCTGGACGGGACCGATGCCGTCATGCTGTCGGCCGAGACGGCCGCCGGCAAGTATCCGGTGCAGACGATCGAAGCGATGGCGGCGATTTGCATCGAAGCCGAAAAATCCGAGCACGTCGAGCTCGATCGCGACTTTCTCGATCGGACGTTTACGCGCATCGACCAGTCGATCGCCATGGGCGCACTGTTCACGGCCTACCATCTCGGCGCGAAGGCGATCGTCGCGTTGACCGAATCGGGCGCGACGGCCTTGTGGCTCTCGCGCCATTGGACCCACGTCCCGATCTTCGCGTTGACGTCGCGCGTGGCGAGCGAGCGCGCGATGGCGTTGTTCCGCAACGTGACGCCGCTGGCCATCGAGCCGAACAGCGACCGCGACCAGGCGCTCAAGCAGGCCGTGGAGGTCGTGGTCTCGAAGGGCTTCGCTTCGCGCGGCGACATGGTGGTGCTGACAGTGGGCGAGCCGATGGGGCAGGCGGGCGGTACCAATACGCTCAAGATCGTGCGTGTCGGCGACCCGGCGTAGCGCCTGGCCGCATGCGCCGAATGCGCAGAATGCGGGCAGCGGCAGCGCGGATTGCGCGCCGCTGGCCGCTTTTTTCGGGGCACTGCCCGGACTCGCGCGGCCGCCAGTCGTTCGTGGTGGGCGGACACAATCCGGCCCGAAACTACGGGACCCGACCCGCTTCGCGATAAAATCGCGCACATTCGCACAATAAGTGCCGCTACGAGCACCCGGTTTTCATCTCAAGGAGTACTCAGCATGCCTCTCGTATCAATGCGTCAACTGCTGGACCATGCGGCCGAGCATGGCTACGGCCTACCCGCGTTCAACGTGAACAACCTGGAGCAGGTCCAGGCCATCATGGCGGCGGCGGACGAGGTCGGCGCGCCGGTCATCATGCAGGCCTCGGCCGGTGCACGCAAATACGCCGGCGAGCCGTTTTTGCGCCATCTGATCGAAGCCGCCATCGAATCGTACCCGCACATTCCCATCGTCATGCATCAGGACCACGGGCAATCGCCGGCCGTCTGCATGGCCGCGATCCGCAGCGGTTTCACGAGCGTCATGATGGACGGCTCGCTGCAGGCCGACGGCAAGACCGTCGCCTCGTACGAATACAACGTCGAGGTGTCGCGCAAGGTCGTCGAAATGGCGCATGCCATCGGCGTGACGGTCGAGGCGGAGCTCGGCGTGCTCGGGTCGCTCGAAACGATGAAGGGCGACAAGGAAGACGGCCACGGCGCCGAAGGCACGATGACGCGCGAGCAGTTGCTGACGGATGTCGAGCAGGCTGCCGATTTCGTGAAGCAAACGCAATGCGACGCGTTGGCCATCGCCATCGGTACCTCGCACGGCGCCTACAAGTTCACGAAGAAGCCGACCGGCGATATCCTCGCGATCGATCGCATCAAGGAGATCCACGCGCGCATTCCGAATACGCACCTCGTCATGCACGGTTCGTCGTCGGTGCCGCAGGAACTGCTCGCTCAGATTCGCGAATTCGGCGGCGACATGAAGGAAACCTACGGCGTGCCCGTCGAAGAGATTCAGGAAGGTATCAAGCACGGCGTGCGCAAGGTCAATATCGATACTGACCTGCGCCTTGCGATCACCGGTGCGATCCGACGCTATCTGTTCGAGAACCCGGGCAAGTTCGATCCGCGCGACTACCTGAAACCCGCCCGAGAGGCCGCGAAGAAGATCTGCGTGGATCGCTATCGCGCATTCGGCTGCGAGGGGCAGGCAGCGAAGATCAAGCCGCTGCCGCTCGAGAAGATCGCCGAGCGGTACAAGTCCGGCGAGCTGGCGCAAGTCGTGCGCTGAGCCGGACGGTAGTATCGACGCCTCGCCGTTCCCGCTGCATCGATGGGAACGGCGTTTGCATTTTGTTCGAGTCGCGCTTTTTCATGCTGTTCGGCGGGACGCTGTATTGATCTGTATTCCTATTGACGACTGACGGTCTACGACGATGTCTACCCTCTACGAATCCTCGCTTCGCTCGCTGCCCCTTCTGGGCCGTGGGAAAGTTCGCGACAACTATGCGGTCGGCGCCGATCGCCTGCTCATCGTCACGACCGATCGCCTGTCGGCGTTCGATGTCGTGTTGGGCGAGCCGATTCCCGACAAGGGCCGCGTGCTGAACCAGATGGCCAACTTCTGGTTCGAGCGTCTCGCGCATATCGTGCCGAATCATCTGACCGGTGTCGCACCCGAAAGCGTGGTCGCGCCCGAGGAGGTGGAGCAGGTGAAGGGGCGTGCGATCGTGGTGAAGCGTCTCGAGCCGATTCTCGTCGAGGCGGTCGTGCGCGGCTATCTGGCCGGCAGCGGCTGGAAGGATTATCAGGCGACGGGCTCGGTGTGCGGCGTCGCGCTCCCGACGGGCCTGTCCAATGCGCAGAAGCTGCCCGAGCCGATCTTCACGCCGGCGGCCAAAGCCGAGCTCGGGCATCATGACGAAAACATCACGTTCGACGAGATGGAGCGGCGCATCGGCACCGAACTCTCGGCGACGATCCGCGATATTTCGATCAAGCTCTACCAGGAAGCATCGGAGTACGCGGCGACGCGCGGCATCATCATCGCCGATACCAAGTTCGAATTCGGGCTCGACAACCACGGCAAGCTTTACCTGATGGACGAGGCGCTCACGGCCGATTCGTCGCGCTTCTGGCCCGCCAATCAGTACCAGGTTGGCAGCAATCCGCCGTCGTTCGACAAGCAGTTCGTGCGCGACTGGCTCGAGACGCAACCCTGGAACAAGACGGCGCCGGCACCGAAACTGCCGACCGATGTGGTCGCGAAGACGAGCGAGAAGTACCGTGAAGCGCTCGAGCGTCTGACAGGGCAAAAGCTCGCGTGAGCGCCGTGCCGAAGTTGAACGACATGTGATTGATTGGATGCAAGCGAAGGAACCGCGCACGATGAGCGAAGCAGTCAAGACCGATCCCACCCATACGCATGCGGCGCCGCTCGTCGGCGTCGTGATGGGCTCGAGCTCCGATTGGGAGGTGATGAAACACGCCGTCTCGATTTTGCAAGAGTTCGGCGTACCGTACGAGGCGCGCGTCGTCTCGGCGCACCGCATGCCCGACGAAATGTTCGCCTACGCGGAAGCGGCCCGCGCGCGCGGCTTGCGCGCGATCATCGCCGGCGCGGGGGGCGCGGCGCATCTGCCGGGCATGCTCGCCGCGAAGACGACGGTGCCCGTGCTCGGGGTGCCCGTGGCGAGCCGGTATCTGAAGGGGGTCGATTCGCTGCATTCGATCGTGCAGATGCCCAAGGGCGTACCGGTGGCGACGTTCGCGATCGGTGAAGCCGGCGCGGCCAATGCGGCGCTGTTTGCCGTTGCGGTATTGGCCGGCACCTCGGACGACTACGCGAAGCGTTTAGCGGCATTTCGCGAGCGCCAGAACGAAGCAGCCCGCGCGATGGTGCTGCCCCCGCTTTGAGATCGATCGATATAGCCAGATGCCGATGCCCGCGCGCCGCGCGTGAGATCACACCACTGAAATGAGTCCTGACATGACCCCTGTTTCTCCGATTCTGCCCGGCGCGTGGCTCGGCATGGTCGGTGGCGGCCAGCTCGGCCGCATGTTCTGCTTCGCCGCGCAGGCGATGGGCTACCGTGTCGCCGTGCTCGACCCGGACGAATCCAGTCCGGCCGGCCGCGTGGCCGATCGGCATCTGCGCGCCGCCTACACCGACGAGGCGGCGCTGACTGAGCTTGCGCGCCTGTGCGCGGCGGTCTCGACCGAATTCGAGAATGTGCCGGCCGCCAGCCTCGATTTTCTCGGGCGCAGCACGTTCGTGAGCCCTGCCGGACGCTGCGTCGCCATCGCGCAGGACCGCATCGCCGAAAAGCGCTTCATCGAAAGCTGCGGCGTGCCGGTGGCGCCCCATGTCGTCATCGAATCGCAGGACGCGCTCGCGGCACTCTCCGACGCGGAACTCGAGGCCGTACTCCCGGGCATTCTCAAGACGGCACGCCTGGGCTACGACGGCAAAGGGCAAGTCCGCGTGACGAGCGCCGAGGCGGTGCGCGATGCGTACAGCGAGTTCTCGGGCGTGCCCTGCGTGCTCGAAAAGCTGCTGCCGCTCAAGTTCGAGGTGTCGGCGCTCGTCGCGCGCGGCGCCGGTGGGGCGACGGCCCTTTATCCGCTCGCGCAGAACATCCACCGTCATGGCGTGCTCGCGCTGACGATGGTGCCCGCACCCGACGCCCCGGCCGCGCTCGTCGAGCGCGCTCAGCAGGCAGCCCGGCGGATCGCCGAGGCGCTCGGCTATGTCGGTGTGTTGTGCGTCGAGTTCTTCGTGCTCGAAGACGGTTCGCTCGTTGCCAACGAAATGGCACCGCGGCCGCATAACTCCGGGCACTACACGGTCGACGCCTGCGCGGCGAGCCAGTTCGAGCAGCAGGTGCGCGCGATGACGGGCATGCCGCTCGGCGACCCGCGTCAGCATTCGCCGGCGGTCATGCTCAACATACTCGGCGACGTCTGGTTTGCGGGCAGCGGCCCCACCGGTACCGCCGGCGCCGGCACGACTACGCCGGTGACGCCGCCCTGGCACGACGTGGCCGCCATGCCGACGGCGCGGCTGCATCTTTACGGCAAGGAGGAAGCCCGGCCGGGCCGCAAGATGGGACACATCAATTTCACGGCGGCGACGCTCGACGAAGCGCGCACCGCGGCGCGCGATTGCGCGCGTCTCATGCATATCCCGCTCGGCTGAGGGCCGGCCGTCGTCGAATCGAACCCGCCCCAGACAAGCTGCAAGCCATACCAGGAAGTCGCCTCGCGATGTCACCCCGCCCGCCACAGTCTCCCGTGCCCGCCGTTGCGGCCGAGCGAATCGAAGAGGCCGCCACGCTGCTCGCCGCGGGGCAGCTTGTCGCCTTTCCGACGGAGACCGTTTACGGGCTCGGCGGCGATGCGCAGGACCCGGCGGCGGTGGCCCGAATCTATGCGGCGAAGGGGCGGCCGTCCAATCACCCCGTCATCGTTCATCTAGGTCCCAACGGCGATCCGCAATACTGGGTCGACGCACTGCCGGACGACGCCAAACGGCTCATCGACGCGTTCTGGCCGGGGCCGCTCACGCTGATCTTGAAGCGCGCGGCGCACATATCCGCGGCCGTGAGCGGCGGTCAGGACACAGTCGGCCTGCGGGCGCCTTCGCATCCGGTGGCGCAGGCGCTGCTCGACGCGTTCGACGCGCGCCGGGCGGGCCACGGCGGTGTCGCGGCTCCGTCGGCGAACCGGTTCGGTCACGTAAGCCCGACGACGGCGCAGCACGTGCGCGAAGAATTCGGCGATAGCGTCTACGTCCTCGACGGCGGCGCGTGCGACGTCGGCATCGAGTCGACGATCCTCGATTTGTCGCGTGGGTTTCCCGCGCTGCTGCGGCCTGGGCGCGTGACGCCTGTCGACATTGCCGATGTACTCGGCGTGGCCCCGCGTCTGCCTGACGGCAGCGATGCAACGGCCCCGCGCGCCTCGGGTACGCTCAAAGCGCACTACGCGCCGCGTACGCCGCTCACGCTGGCTGCTTTCGAGGCATTGGTGCCGCTGCTCGAAGGCGCGCGCAACGAGAGCGCGCATATTGCGCTCGTGGCGCGCACCTCGAGTGCCGGTGCATGGGCCGATGCGGCCGGCGTGCATTTCGTCGCCGCGCCGGAAGATCCACACGTCTATGCGCGCGAGCTTTACGGCTTGCTGCGGGCGCTGGACCGTGCGGACGTCGCGCGGATTTTGGTGGAAAAGCTGCCGGAGACGGCCGAATGGATTGCCGTCAACGATCGGCTGGGCCGGGCCGCCGCCGCGTTCGAAGCGGGCGCAAGTCCTCCATGAGCGTGTCCAGAAAGCTGCGCATGTATTCAGTCCTCGCACGCGCGAGGACTTTGCCGCGATGCGTGAGCATCTCCGATTCGAGCCGGAAGAGCTTTTCGTGGAAGTGGTGAACCACCGACGTGGCCTTGCCGGGAACGAACGTTCCGCCCAGTGACGATGGGTCTGCCTCGACCCACATCGGCTCGCCCAGATAGCCGCCGAACATGAACGCGCGGGCGATGCCGACGGCCCCGAGCGCATCGAGCATGTCCGCATCGCGGACGATCCGCGCTTCGAGCGAAGGCGCCATCGATTCGATATCGTGGCCTGCGCAACGGTAGTACTCCGTGAAATTGACGGCTGCGCAGATGCGATCGATAGCGCTCGCCGGAACGAGCGTCGAGCCCGCCATCCAACGCCGCAATTCCGGTTCGGCTTCTTCGGGCGCGACATGGCGACTGTGTTGCTTCTCGAGCACGCGATGAAAGTCATGCAGTAGTGCCGCGATGGCGACGACGAAGCGATCGGCATCCGGTTCGGTATCGCAGATCTGAGCGGCGTTGCGCACGACGCGATCCAGATGGGCGATATCGTGCGCCACGATGCTTTGGTCGAACGTCGTTGTCAGTTCGCCCCGAAGTGCCTCGATGACCGGTTGAATCGAAGCGGACGACGAAAATGTGTGGGTTGGACTCATTGCTCGTTCAGGCGGGGAGGGTGGAAATGAGACAGCCAGAGATCGGCGATGAACCGCTTGGATTCGTCGCTGAGGTGGCGAATGCGGCCGCGATGCGCGGTGTCGAGCTGAGAAAGCGCGAAGATCAATTCAGCCTGGACCAGCTTGATAAATGGGCCGAGGACGCCGCCATGCATGAAGTTGATGGCGTTGCCGTCGTTGCACAGATAGGTCGCCCCCTTGCGCGATGCGAGTGCGCAAACGCGCGGATGAAGCGGCGACGGCTTGCGGCGCGCAAGAATATCGTCGTAGCCGTCGATCTCGTCGTCGCCTGATGTGGCCGTGAAAATGAAAGCGCCTTCCTTCATGGCGTCGATATCGGCTGCGCGAACCGATTTGTTTCCCGTCGCCCCGAAAATCACGTCGGCCTGACTCAGCACGGCTGCCCGGCTGCGCAAGCTGTATCCGTGCGCACACGCGAGTGCCTGCCTGACCGGGTTGGAGTCGTGCACGTCCACCCTGACGCCTTTCGCGCGCAGGTTCGCCGCGATGCTGCTTCCGATTTTTCCGTAACCCAGCACGGCGGCCTGCTTGCCCGTCAACAAGATGCCGCACTCGCGCAGCAGCGCATCGGCGGAAAAAACGACGGCCTGACCGACGAGGAAATCTTCGGGCTCCTTGAGCTTGCTGCGGGCGACGGAGAGAATCGGAAAAGGAAGCTCGCGGCGCTCGTCGTTGCTTGCCAGGAACGACTCGTATTTTTTATGGCCGTTTTCCGTATCCTCTACGATTCCGGCCAGGTTGAATTCGTTGGGCTTCGCCATGTCGTCGAGGACGTGGGAAAAATAGCCGCCCGTATCGATGATGGCGAACCTTTTATCGCAGACGCGTTTTTTCAGGTCGCTCAGAAAGGCGGCCGGTTGCGAAGCGATCGTACGCCTGCTGTAGTTCAAGACCGGCACATCGCGCTGTATCTTCGAAAGCACGCTTCGATTCAACGAGCTCGGTTTGGGGATGACAGCCGAAACGGGGACCTTGTCATTGAGCGCCAGCACGAATTCATCCGCATCGGGAACGAGGTGAGTGACGATGACGATCGACTCGACATCGGCCGGCACGTGCTGCAACATCATCGAGAAGAACTGCCTGCTCATCGCGCTTCGGCCTCCGCCTGGGCGAGACCCATACGGCCGAGCTTGGCGAACAGCAAGCGCAGATTGGGCTCGTCGATCGCGGCAATGCTCCGATACTCGCATTCCATCTCGGGCGCCCTCGTGCGTGCGCCGATGTCTATCAGATATCGAAAATCGATGTGCAGATGGGAGGGTTCGCGTTTCGCACTGTTCGATGGAATTTCGTGCACGTCGACATCGACCGGAAAAGGATGCAAGCGATGCCAAGTATGCACGGAGCACGAAAATCCGGTTTCCTCCGTGAACTCGCGCAACGCAGCTCGAACAGGATGTTCGCCTTCCTCGACGTGGCCGCCGGGAGGCAGCCATTTGCCGAGCGTCTCGTGCCGGACGACCAGAACCGACTCTTCCCGGAGCGCGATCGCGCTCGCCGTGATATGCGCAGGCCACGTTTTTCGGCTGGTCAAGGGCAGACCTTGCGTGAGCGCGGCGACGACGGGATCGAGAATCGAAATCTCGGCGGGCATCGCCCGAATGTAGAGGATCAGCTGGCTGAGCGGATCGGATGCACAGCGCAACAGCGGCGATGCATCGGCCCTGTCGGACGCGACAGGGAAGTGAGGCAGGTCAAGCATTGTTTCTCCAACAATCGCTTGCCTCTTCGAGGTATCACGCTGGGTGGAAACAGCGCCGCAATGAGCGGGCCGTTCCTTGCGTCGGTTCGTCCGACTGCACTAGGTATAAGGCGGGGAATGTAAATAGTTCTGATAAGACTGTCAACGATCGTCCGTCGTCGCGTTCGAAACGGCCTGCTTCGAACGCGACGACGGTTGCGTCAGGCGGATCGGATCACCTGCGTATCACTTGCCGATGCCGGCTGCGGCGATCTGTTTTTCGACTTGCTGAGCGAACAGCAGATGCAACCGCGTGGTCGGATGGAGGGTGTCGGCGAACATGTAGGTCTGGTCCGCGTTGGCCGTCGTATAGACCTGCGGCGAACAAAACAGCGAGGAGGCCAGCGAAGCACCGAACTGAGCCGGCGTCTCGCCCGGCTGGAGTACGCTGGGGTTGGCCGTCGCGTAGTTCGTCGCATTCGTCTGCATCGCCGTCAAGTTGCAGGCCGTGCCGTTGTTCGAAACCGAGAACCCGTTCGCCGACGCACTCGCCACGACGCTGTCGATGAACGAGAACGAATCCACGAAGATGACCTTGCTCATCAGCCCCGTGGCGGTCAGGGCCGTGCTGAAGGCGGTATTGAAGCCGCTGCTGAGCGCGGTGAGCAGCGCACCGCCGTCCGACGAGGCGACGCCGAGCGGCGCCTTGCCGATGTCGGGCACGTTCACCACGACGACCTTCGTTGCACCGTTTTGCAGGATCGTGCCGACTACGCCTGCGAGCGTCGTGGCGGCCGATACCACGTTGGCCTGTTGCTGCGCGATCACGGTCGGGTTGGTCGGAGCGGCAGCGATTGCCTGAGCCGCGATGATGATGTCGTTGGGGCCGCCCTGTACGAGCACGAGTTGCCCGCTATTGAAACTACCTTTCAGGCTCAGGTAGTTCTGCACCTGCGTCGCGACCGGCACCGTCGTTGCCGTCGGATAGCCGATGCCCGGCTGCAGCGAAACGCGCGCGCCGCCTTGCGCGTAGCCGAAGCCGCCCGTGGACGTGGTGGGCAGACCGAAGCCGCCCGTTACCGCGGTCGTCAACGTATCGCCGTAGTAGTTGGCGACGTTCTGTGTCCAGACCTGCCCCGGATTCGTCGTGAAGCGGCCACCGCCGAAGTTCGCATTCGCGAACGGGGCGTAGGTACCGACGTCCGACAGGCTGTCGCCGAACGACACGACCTTCAACGACACGCCGCCGGCGGGAGTGGAACTCGCTGGCGAGCTCGAGCCACCTCCGCCGCCGCACGCGACGAGCAATGCGAATGCGATACCGGCAAGCGCGGTTTGCGCCACGCGCAACAGCCGCTTCGGCTGCGTTTTATGACTGAGTTCCATCGATTTCATCTCCTCGTATGTGTGGTTTGGCTTGAGTCTGCGCGAGGCTGCTAGCGTGTCGAGTGCACCGCAGCGCTCCACTCGGGCGGTGCCACGAGCACGCGCAGCTTGTTTCGAACGCCGTCGGCGCGGGCGACATCGGCGAACATCGATGCCCATTCGTGAAACGTCGCCTTCAGCGGGTTATGCGTCGTGGGTCCGTCCACGATTCCATATTCGGGCGGGTCCGCCGGATCTTCCGTCACATAGCTGCCGAAAATGCGGTCCCAGATAACGAGCACGCCCGCGAAATTGCGATCGATGTAGCGTGGATTGCGCGCATGGTGACAGCGGTGTGTCGACGGCGTGTTGAGCACGTATCCGAGCCAGCCGAGCCGGCCGAACGCCTGCGTGTGCACGAAGAATTGAAAGGCGAGATTGACGAGGACGATGGCCACGATCTGCGCGGGCGGAAATCCGATCAGCGCGAGCGGTAGCCAGAACACCCACATGCCCGCAACGGGATACATGAGACTCTGACGAAACGCTGTCGACAAGTTGAGCCGCTCCGACGAGTGATGCACCACATGCGCGGCCCAAAGCCAGCGTACGCGGTGGCTCATGCGATGAAAGACGTAATAGAGCAGGTCTTGTGCCACGAACAGCACCGCGAACGCGAATGCGCCGGGTTCCCAGGTCAGCAGCCGGTAGTGCGTATAGACGTAGCCGTAGATCGGCACGACGGCGAACCAGGCGAGCTTGTCGGCGCCTTGATGCATGAGCGCAAGTGCCGCGTTGCAAAGCGTATCGCGCCAGTTGTAGATTCGCGCATCGGCCCGCGTACGCGCCATATGCCACGCTTCCCAGCCGATACATGCGAGAAAGACGGGCGCCATGGCAATGAGGAGCAATTCGGCGTCGAATTGCATGACGTCTTCCTCCTGTTCTTTTGCTTGGTTTTGCCGCAGCGCTGTCAGCGCCGCTGTCCCCTTTTCGGTCGATCGGAACGGCGGGAAGAATCCTCGCGTGCCATCTCGATCGCTGCCCGACAGCCTACACGTTCGGCCCTTGCGGCGGCGCACTTTATCTTAGAAGAAGTATTCGAGCGAACGGGGACGGGCAGCGGGTGTGTCGAAGGAGCGTGCGGCAAACGCGTCGGCCGATGTGCGGGGCGCGTCGAGGCCGCGGCGGCGCTCACTTCAATCCGCGATAAACCCATTCGAGCAGTGCGTCGTGGGCTTCGCGGGCCGCGGCAGCATGCTCGTCGTTGATCAGACTGACTACGACATAGCTTTCGCCGTTGGCCGCGGCGACATAGCCCGCGATTGCCCGCACGTCGCGCAGCGTCCCGGTCTTGATATGCGCATTGCCTAAGACGGGTTCGTTGCGTAGCCGGTTGCGCATGGTGCCGTCGACGCCCGCAATCGGCAACGAGGCCACGAATACCTGGGCGACCGGGCTGGCGTTCGCCGCTTGCAACAGCTCGGCGAGTCCCAGCGCGCTGACCTCTTCGTCCCGCGAGAGCCCCGAGCCGTTGGCGAGCGTCAATGCGGGCATCGAGAGTCCGTGCGAATGCAAAAAGCGCTCGATGGCCGCCGCCGACTTTTGCGGGGTGGCGGGCGGCTCGCTGGCAACGGCGCCGATCGTGAGAAACAGATTGCGCGCCATCACGTTGTTGCTGAACTTGTTGATGTCGCGCACGATGTCCGCGAGCGGCGGCCCGTGGTGGGTCCCCACGAGCCGTGCGCCGAAGGGGACGGCGCCCTCATGCGTGGTGCCCTTGAACGTCCCGCCCGCCTGGCGCCATAGCGCGAGAAAGCCGCCCGCGAAAAACGCCGTGTGGTCGAGCACCGCGAGGTTGATCGTACGCGGGCCGCAACGCGCAGGATAGTTGCCCGCGAACATCGCTTCGACGGTGCCGTCGCCTTGCGGCGTCACGTTCGGCGTAACCGCATCGGCCGCGCCCACGCACGGGCCCGGGCTTGCGCGCAGCGCATTGTCGACCTTGAGCTGAGCGAGCGGCGGCAGCACGTCGATCGCGACAGCCCCGTCGCCGGCCGGCGTCAGCGTGAACGACAGCGACTTGAATGCATAGAGCAGCGGATCCGGCCCGACGTTGTACGGGGCGTTCGCATCTTCGTCGAACGGCGGCAGATCGCGCGTGGACGGATCGAAAAAGCGCTTGTCGAGCACGAGCGCGCCGTCGATGCCCGTGATGCCGTTCTTGCGGATCTTGTCGACGAGATCGACGAGCTCTTCCGGCACGAGCTTCGGATCGCCCGTGCCTTGAACGTAGAGGTCGCCGTGCAGCACGCCGCTCGCATCCACCGTGCCGTCCGCGTAGGCGCGTGTGCGCCACCGGTAGTCGGGCCCGAGCATCGCGAGGCCGGCGTAGGTGGTCACGAGTTTCATCGTGGACGCCGGCAGCATCGGTTTGGTGGCATTGAGCGCGACGACGGGCGTCGGGTTGCCGATGCGCTCGATCACCACGCTGACCGAATTCAGCGGCACATGAGCGCGGGCCAGCGCGCGCGTGACCGCGGCGGGCAACTCGGTGCTCACGTTGATGTGCGGCCGGTGCTTGAGTGTGCGCGCTTCGGCATCGGCACCGGCGGCAAAGGCGAGGCTCATCGCCACGCCGAGCGCGGCCGCGCTTCGTGCGAACGCCCGCGCGCGGCGCGGCGGCCGGACGAGCGCGGGCGGCGCTTTCGGACGGATGGGCAATACCGAAGGCGGGGCGAGACGGCAAACCCGATTGAGCAGTGCGGCGAGCGGGGCGATCGTCATGAAAGGCACGAAGGGCATGGCGAACGGTCGGACAAAGCCGACATTGTAGAGCGGCGCGCCCCCGGGCGGGCGGCACGACGATACGCCGAGCCGGCTACAATGCACGTCATGAGCGACACTGGCGCGGTCGGCCGCGCGGATGCAATGCGGATTTTGCTGGTCGAAGACGACAAGATGATTGCCGAAGGCGTGCGTAAGGCGCTGCGCGGCGACGGCTTCGCGGTGGACTGGGTGCAAGACGGCGAAAGCGCGCTGACCGCCGCGGCCGGGGAGCCGTATGACCTCGTCCTGCTCGATCTCGGGCTGCCCAAGCGCGACGGCCTGGACGTGCTGCGCGCGATGCGCGCGCGCGGGCTGACGATGCCGGTGCTGATCGTGACCGCGCGCGACGCCGTCGCGGACCGCGTGAAGGGGCTCGATGCCGGCGCCGACGACTATCTCGTGAAGCCGTTCGATCTGGACGAGCTGGCTGCGCGCATGCGGGCGCTGATCCGGCGGCAGGCGGGGCGCAGCGAGTCCGTCATCCGTCACGGTACGCTGACCCTCGATCCGGCTGCGCATCAGGTGACGCTCGACGGCACGCCCGTCGCGCTGTCGGCGCGCGAATTCGCGCTGCTCGAGGCGCTGCTCGCGCGCCCCGGCGCCGTGCTCTCCAAGAGTCAGCTCGAGGAAAAAATGTACGGATGGGGCGAGGAGATCGGCAGCAATACCGTCGAAGTCTACATCCACGCGCTGCGCAAGAAGCTCGGCGCGGAACTCATCCGCAACGTGCGCGGCCTCGGCTATATGATCGCGAAGGACGCCTGAGCGCTTCCTTTCGCGGTCCTCTCGTCTTGTTCAATGCGTTCCATTCGTCATCAACTGCTTGTCTGGCTGCTCGCGATCGTCGTTGCGGGCGTGGGTGCGGCGGGCTGGCTCATCTATCGCCAGGCGCTCGCCGAGGCCAACGAACTCTTCGACTACCAGTTGCAGGAGATCGCCGCCGCGCTGCCGTCGGAGCCTTTCTCGCAGATCTTCGGCGCCCACAAGGAGGCCGACGAGGGCATCGTCATCCAGATCTGGAGCCGCACGGGCGCGCTGATGTACTACTCCCATCCGCGCGCGCCGCTCGCGCCGCGCGCCGAGCTCGGGTTCTCGACCGAGCGCACCGAGCGGGGCGACTGGCGCGTGTATGGCGCCATCGTCGGCGACAACGTCGTCCAGCTCGCGCAGCCTGTGTCCGTGCGCAACCGGTTGGCTGCGAACGTCGCGCTGCGCACGCTGTGGCCGCTCATCGTGCTGCTGCCGCTTTTGGGTCTCGCCGTCTGGGTGATCGTCGGGCGCGGATTGGCGCCGCTTGCGCGCGTGACGCGCGCGCTCAACGCACGGCGGCCCGAAGCGCTCGATCCGCTGCCCGACAGGCGGCTGCCACTCGAAGTGCAGCCGCTCGTGCGTGCGTTGAACGGCCTGCTCGCGCGGCTGACCGAGGCACTCGATACGCAGCGCGCCTTCGTGGCCGATGCCGCGCACGAGTTGCGCACGCCGCTGGCCGCGGTGCAGATTCAGTCGCAGCTCGTGGCGCGGGCGCGCGACGATGCATCGCGCCGCGAGGCGCTCGACGATTTGCAGGCCGGTGTCACGCGCGCGACGCGTCTTGCCGAGCAACTGCTGGCGCTCGCGCGCGCCGAGCCGGCGGCGGGCGCCGTGCGCGATTCGGTGGACTTGCGACTGTTGCTCGCCGAATGCGTCGCCGCGCATGCACCGCTCGCGCAGCGCCGCGGCGTCGATCTGGGCTTCGAGGACGCGCAGCCGGCCACCGCCATGGCCGATGCCGATGCGTTGCGCGCGATGTTCGGCAATCTGCTCGATAACGCCGTGAAGTACACGCCGCCGGGCGGGCGCATCGATGTGACGCTCACGGTGGGGCAGGAGGGGCGGCCATGCGTGCAGATCGCCGACAGCGGCCCCGGCATCCCGTCAGACGAGCGTGAGCGCGTGTTCGACCGCTTCTATCGCGATGCGTCGGCGCGCGCCCGTGCCGACGTCTCGGGCAGCGGCCTCGGTTTGGCCATCGTCAAGCGCGTCGCTACGCAAAACGGCGCGACCATCGAACTGGGCGAGGCCGCCCTTGGCGGGTTGCTCGTCACCGTGCGGTTCTGATCTCCCAGCCTCTGAGCCGCTGAGCCGCTGAGCCGCTGAGCCCCGTGCGACGGGTTGCCGCACCGTTAAGGTTCCTTTAAGCCGAGCGCCTTACTCTGCGTACCATCAAGTAAGGAGGCCCATTCGATGAACAGGAAATTTCTGTCGCGCGGGGCAATCGCGGTCGCGGTTGCACTCGCCGTATCCGGAGGTTATGTGGCGGGCACGCGCCACGCCGATCCCCAGATCATCACCGCTGCGCACGCCGCGCCGATGATGCCGGCCGAAGCCGCTGCGAAAACGGGCATCCCGGACTTCTCGGGGCTCGTCGAGGCATATGGTCCCGCGGTGGTCAATATCAGCGCGAAGCATGTCGTGAAGCGCACGGCACACCGCGCGCAGCAACTGCCGATCGACCCGAGCGATCCGTTCTATCAGTTCTTCAAGCGTTTTTACGGCCAGTTCCCCGGCTTCAACGAAGGCGATGGCGACGCGCAGCCCGACGCCACCCCGAGCGCGAGCCTGGGCTCGGGCTTCATCATCAGCAATGACGGCTACATCCTGACCAACGCGCATGTGATCGATGGCGCGAACGTCGTCACGGTCAAGCTCACCGACAAGCGGGAGTTCCGCGCGAAGGTCATCGGTACGGACAAGCAGTCCGACGTCGCCGTGATCAAGATCGAGGCCTCGAACCTTCCGGTCGTGAAGATCGGCGATCCGCAGCAGAGCAAGGTCGGTCAGTGGGTGGTGGCGATCGGCTCGCCGTACGGGTTCGAGAACACGGTGACCTCGGGCATCATCAGCGCGAAGGGCCGCTCGCTGCCCGACGAGAACTACACGCCGTTCATTCAGACGGATGTGCCGGTCAACCCCGGCAACTCGGGCGGACCGCTCTTCAACCTGCAAGGGCAGGTGATCGGGATCAACTCGATGATCTACTCGCAAACGGGCGGCTTCCAGGGCCTGTCGTTCGCGATCCCGATCGATGAAGCGATGCGTGTCAAGGACGAACTCGTGAAGCACGGCCATGTCAGCCGCGGGCGGCTCGGCGTGGCGGTGCAGGGCGTCAATCAGACTCTGGCCAACTCGTTCGGCCTGCCCAAACCGGCCGGCGCGCTCGTGAGTTCGGTCGATCCGGGCGGCCCGGCCGCGAAGGCGGGACTGCAAGCGGGCGACGTGATTCTTGCCGTCAACGGCGCGGCGGTCGGCGATTCGACCGATCTGCCCGCGCAGATCGCGGCGATGAAGCCCGGCAGCAAGGCCACGCTCGACATCTGGCGCGACAAGTCGAAAAAGCAGCTGACGGTCACGCTGGGCTCGCTCTCGGACACCAAGGTGGCCGACAACAGCACCGCGAGCGCCGCGCCGAGCCGACTCGGCGTGGCAGTGCGCGCGCTGACGCCGCAGGAAAAGAACAGCAGCTCTCTGAATCACGGCCTCGTCGTGCAGCAATCGTCGGGTCCGGCGGCGAATGCCGGCATCCTGCCCGGCGACGTCATTCTGGCCGTCAACGGCAGCCCGGTTTCGTCCCCGGAGCAGCTGAAGCAGATCATCGCGAAGGCCGGCAGCAGTGTCGCGCTGCTGATCCAGCGCAACGATGCGCAGATCTTCGTGCCGGTCGATCTCGGTTGAAACCAGCCGCCCGTGCCGGGGGCTCGCGCCCCGCCGGGCACGGGCATTGCTGGCTCTCTTCTTTATGAAGAAAAAGGAGTGACGCCATGAAAACACCCAACAGCAAACGAGCAAGACTCTCGGCCCTGGCCGCGGTCCTTGCCCTCGGATTCGCGGGCGGTGCGTTCGCGCAAGCCTCCTCCGGCTCCGGCACGGTCGGCGGTACGACGACCGACATGACCAGTGCCGGCAACGCGAACGGCGGCGGCATGCCGCCCATTCAGCACGAGGGGGCGGTTTCGTACGTGTCGGGCGGCGTGGGTCTGGACGAGTCGACGGCGCTCAAGAGCGCTGCGCATGAGTGGCCGCTGTCGCTGCGTTTCACGGGACCGACGGCCGACTATCTGGCCGACGTGCACGTGATGATCGTAGGTTCCGGCAACGACCAGGTCCTTTCGACGGACTCGAAGGGGCCGTACATGCTCGTGAAGCTGCCTCCGGGCCGTTATACGGTGCATGCGAAGTACAAGGATCAGGAGCAAACGCGCGCGGTGACCGTCACCGGCAAGCCCGGCGCGCACGCGGATTTCCACTGGAACACGCAGTAGCGCACGCCAGCCGCGCACGTGCGCGATCTTTGTCTGATAATGGAAGCCACGGGTGAAAGCCCGTGGCTTTTTGCATTGCCGCAAAGGCGCATCTCCGTTCGAACCTTGCCAAGGGAATCGCCATGACGAATGCCCATCGCGTCGATATCGAGCCCAACCCGCATCGTCTGCGGGTGATCCACAGCGGAATCACGCTGGCGGACACGAGCCGGGGATTCACGCTCAAAGAGACCGGCTTGCAAGATGTTTTCTACTTCCCGCGCGAGGACGTCAACATGACGCGCTTCTCGCGTTCGGAGACGACGACGCATTGCCCCTACAAAGGCGATGCGTCGTATTTTCATCTGCGCACGGAAGACGGCGAGGTCATCGAAAACGTGGCATGGAGCTACGAGTCGCCATACGAAGCCGCTGCCGCGATCAAGGATTGCCTGGCGTTTTTCAGCGAGCGCGTCGATCGAATCGATCAGACGTCGTGAGCTGACGCGAGGAGCCGCGCATGCAGCGAAGGGAGTCGTCATGGAGCTGACCGATGCGGTGCGCGTCGACCTTGCGCCCGCCGCCGTGGCCCAAGCGCTGTCGGATCTCGCGCTCGTGCGCGCAAGCCTCGAGAACTGCGAGACGTTCACCCGATTGCCCGACGGCGAATTCGCGTTGACGTTCACCGTGCCTGTCGGTCCGCTCCGAGGACGCTACGAGGTACGGCTGCATCTTGCGGACGTCGAAGACTCACCCGAGCGCGAGCCTGCTCGCGTATTGCATCGCGTGATCAACTTCAAGGCCGGCGCGGCCGGCGTCGGTTCGCTGCGGGGCCAGCTGGAGATCGCACTCGAGCCAGCCGGGTCCGGCGATGCGGCCCAGACCACGCGCATCGATTACGCGATCTGGACAACCCTGACGGGGCCGCTGGCCGCGCTGCCGCCGGGGCAGATCGAAAATGCGCTGCAAGCGCTGGCCGAGGATTTCTTCGCGGAGTTCGCCGCCGTCGTCGAGGCCAAGCACGGCAAGCGGCCCAATCGTGCGGCTCCTGCCGGATGGAGTCGGCGCCAGCATGTGTTCCTGCGGCCCATCAATCTGGCAGGCCTCGTGCACCGGAGTCCACACGTCGACGCGCCGTCGCCCGCCTCGGGCCGATTGAGCGGTCTGCTGCTTGGCGCGCGCGGCTCGCACGGGCTCGAACGCCGCGAACCGCGAGCGATGCCGCCGTGGGCCTGGGCGCTTGCCATCGTCATCGTCGGCGCGTTGCTTTATCTGCTGCACCGCCTTCAGTAGCGACCGCTCGCGCCGCGCCGCGAAATTCCCGCCGGTATGCACTCGGCGACGTTTTCAATGTCTCGGCGAAATGCTGCCGCAGCGAGACGGCCGAGCCGAAGCCCGCCGATTCGGCGATCGCATCGACGCTCTCGTCGGTCGTCTCGAGCAACTGCTGAGCACGCGAGAGCCGTGCCGTGAGCAGCCACGCACCGACGGTCGTGCCCGTCGCCTCGCGAAACCGCCGGGTGAAGGTGCGTCGGCTCATCAGCGCGCGTTCGGCCAGCGAGTCGAGCGTATGGGGTGCGTGCACGTTCGCACGGACCCAATCGAGCAGCGCGACGAGCCGCGCATCGCGCGCGTCGGTGGCCACCGGCTGCTCCACGAATTGAGCCTGCGAGCCCTGACGGTGCGGCGGAACGACCAACCGGCGCGCGACGTAGTTCGCGGCTTGCACGCCGCAGCGCGTACGGAGAACATGCAAACAGCAGTCGAGGCCGGCGGCGGTGCCGGCGGAGGTCAGAATATCGCCGTCGTCGACATAGAGCACTGACGCATCGACCTCCACGGCCGGGTAGCGCCGGGCGAATTCGCCGGCCCACGCCCAGTGCGTGGTCGCGCGCCGACCGTCGAGCAGACCCGCGGCCGCCAGGACGAACGCGCCGAGGCACAGCCCCACGCATTGCGCGCCACGCGCATGAGCGCGCCGCAATGCGGCGATCAGCGCGTCCCCGGGCTCGCGAAAGGCGCCGTCCCAGCTCGGCACGATGACGATGTCGGCGACATCCAGCGCATCGAGCCCGTGCGCTGCCGTAATCGTGAATCCCGCCTTTGTTCCAAGATCGCCCGCGCGGCATGCGCACACGCGCAAATCGAAGCGCGGCACATGCCCCGCGCTGTAGTCCTCACCGAAGACGATGCACGGCACCGAGAGATGAAACGGACTGATGCCGTCGAAAGCGACGACCGCGACGATGGGCGCGGCGTCAGGCGAGCCGGCGTTCGGATGGCGCATGAAACTCCTATCGGAGGGTGAATGCGACGATTGGATTGGCCCGATTATATCGATTAATGTCATTCGGGCCACTATCGGCGGGCGGCCCGGGACGGAAGAATGGAGTCCGTCTTCCGCCTCGCGGACCCCTTCGACATCAGGAGCTCACCATGTCTCGCTTCCCGCGCCGTGCACTCGTCGTCATCGACGTGCAGAACGAATATGTCACCGGCGACTTGCCGATCGAATTCCCGAACGTCCAGAGTTCGCTCGCCAATATCGGGCGGGCGATGGATGCGGCTCGCGCCGCCTCGGTCCCGGTCGTCGTGGTCCAGAACTTCGCGCCAGCGGGCTCGCCGCTTTTTGCGCGCGGCACGCCGGGAGCTGAACTGCATCCGGTAGTCGCCGGGCGGGAGCGCGATCACTATGTCGAAAAATCGCTGCCGAGCGCGTTTGCGGGGACCGACCTTGCTCAGTGGCTCGCCCAGCAGGAAATCGACACGTTGACGGTGGTGGGCTACATGACGCACAACTGCGACGCCTCGACCATCGTTCACGCGCTGCACGCGGGTTTCGCCGTCGAGTTTCTCTCCGACGCCTCCGGTTCAGTGCCCTACGAGAACAGCGAAGGCTTTGCGAGCGCGCAGGAGATTCATCGCGTCTATTGCGTGGTGCTGCAGTCGCGCTTCGCGTCCGTGGCCGATACTGATACATGGCTCGCGGCGCTTGCAGCGGGCGAGCCGCTCGAGCGCAGCACGATCTACGCTTCGAATCAGGCCGCCCGGCGGCTCGCCGCGGCGATGCCGACCCAGGCGTAGGGGCGCTGGCGAGGCGAGCGGCTCTGCGTTACGTGCGTTCACGCGCCGCGCAGAGCCTGGCTCGTACGCAGCGTATGAAGGCACGCATCGACGAAAGCTTCGATGTGCGCGCTGAGGTCGATCCTCGGCGGAAGCATCAGCGCATCGCGCAGACATCCTCCGACGAACGCGTGCAGAAACAGTGCCGCGCGTTGGGTATCGAGATCGGGCGGCAACTGGCCGCGCTCGATGGCCGCGCGCAGATCGTCCTCGAGCTTGCCGAGCCCTTCTTCCATGCTGGCCTGATGGCGTGCCTTGACGGGCCCCATTTCATCGACGAATTCGCATTTCAGGAAAAGGATGTCGAAGACGCGGCGACGCTGCGGATCGACAGCCGCCGCGCGCAAACACCATTTGAGTTTCTCGGCGAGCCGCAGTAGCGGATCGGGCGGCTCGCCATCGCCGGCGGAAAGTTCGTCGAGCGGCAACAAGACGCGATCGAACATCGCCGTGAACACATCGCCTTTGTTCGCAAAGTGCCAATAGATCGCGCCGCGCGTGACACCGGCGTGCGCAGCGATGTCGGCGAGCGAGGTCCGCGACACACCCTTGTCATAAAACACCTGCTCTGCCGCATCGAGAATCCGGTTGCGCGTCTCCCGTGCCTCTTCTTTCGTTTTCCTGACCATCTTGCTTTCCGCTTGGCGGGTTTCGTCGATTCCCGACAGCCACGTATCTGTAACGATACAGTCGGACAAATAGAACGAATCGTTTGATTACCGCGTATTACAGGCGCGAATTGTTGCTCGAAGGAAGCATGTTTCGCAACGAAAACCTTTTACATACATCGATGAAGGTATATACAATACCGTCCTACGTTTGAATGGTCCAGTGC